>Ga0070749_10000552_pt1 | contig 25151 bp, 35 predicted proteins | sample VirMetDEL_Nov_18_FD_75180 | JGI IMG/M metagenome (GOLD analysis project Ga0070749, IMG submission 75180) | Aqueous microbial communities from the Delaware River and Bay under freshwater to marine salinity gradient to study organic matter... | ecosystem: Environmental > Aquatic > Marine >...
AACTAGAGCATATTAAATTTTTACCTGTTCTATCTAATTTTGGAGGAGCTTCTTTCAAACACTTAACACACTTTACGGCAAATGCTTTTTGAACTCTTTCTTTTCTTTTTATCTGTCCCAGTGAAACCATTTGCGCTTTAGCAAATTTAGTAATATTTTTTATTTCTTTGTCACATTTGGTACAGTATACCTTGTCAGCCGCTTTGTCTAGTATTGGTTCCATCTCTAACATGCAACCTTTATTATCACAATAAACTCTAAAACCCATACATCACCTATTTTCCTTTTTTTCTTCCTCTTCTAAAAGAGATATTATTTTTTCACAATTTTCTGGATAATTTACCTGTATTAAAAATACATGAGACCCTACTCCGGCAATACCGTAGCCTTTTGCGTGTATTCGGTCTCCGTTTTTAATATTTTTATTTATTTTTAAAGACAAATCTCCCCTTATTGTTTTTACTTTTTTAACTGTTCCTTTTAATGCTTCTAAAAGAGTTAATTCTATTGTAGATACTACATCAGAGCCTGATGTATGCATATTTGGCTCAGGAATTACGTTTATCTTTATAAATTTATCTGTATATAAACCTCGATTTATTCTATTCTCAAAAAAATAATCAGATGCACCGTTAATTTTTAATATTTGGCCTCCTTCTATTCCGGGAGGTATCTGTATTTTTATTTCAGCTTCTTTTTCTACACTGCCGGTACCTCCGCACTGATTACATGTAGATTGGCTGTGGCCACGTCCTGCGCAACTATTGCATCGCCTTGCCTGACCGCCGACATCTGCTGTTCTGCCAATCCCTGAACATACCTGGCATTTTAAGCTATAATTAGCTGTTTGACCAGTTCCATTACAAGGACCTTCACATCTAATTTTTCTATTTAATTTTATAGTTCTTTCACAGCCAAGCAATGATTCAGAAAATGATATTGTTATTTCATTTGATATATTAGGTCTTTCAAAATTAATCTCATTAAAATTAAAACCATTACCGAAATTTATATTTATTCCAGAAAATATTTCATTCAAATCACCAAAATTAATACCAACACCTCCAAAACCAAAACCGCCAGGCCAAAAACCGCCCTGATCATTGCTTTGTTCTGGGGTAGATTTATTTGTTAATATCTGATATGCCTGATTAATTTTCTTAAATTTTTCTTCTGAGTCTGGGTCTTTATTTTTATCTGGATGATACTTTGACGCCATCTTTCTAAAAGATTTTTTAATATCTTCATCGGATGCTCCTGGCTGTAAATCAAGAGCTTGATACGCTTCATTCAAGTGCATATTATTTAACCTTCTTTTTTCTATTTAAAAATATATGCGCACAGGCACAACTTATAGAATCAGCTATATCATAATTCTCCTCGATCAATACTTCTTTTTTATTTTTTTTATTTATTTTTTTAATCCATGGAAATTGTATGTTTAAATGATAAGCAACAACATTTGGCATGTCTTCTTTTTTTGGGCGCTCATTATTTATTTTCAATTTTGCTCTAATTGTATTAACATTTAATATGTTTGGCATGAAATTTAAATTTTCATATATCGCTAAACATATAGTTCTATTTAAAATTGCAAGAGGTATTATTGTGCTGGCCCCGCTTCTGCCTTTCATAAATCTAGCAAAATCTTCTATAGCAACTTCGTTCGGACTAAATTTTTTAATTCTATCTAAAATAAAATTTTTTACTTCTAATAGTCTTTCTATTTCATTTACTTTTGATAGGCTTGGTGGCTTATAATATTCATAATGAAGTAAATTCATATTTTTTTCATCATATTCTATAATACTTAAACCAATTGTAGATGTGCTGGCATCTAGCCCCATGACTTTTTTCATAAATATAATATATCATGAAAATAAAAAAGGCGGCAAAAGCCGCCTTTTTTATTTTATAATAATATTAATTAAACATTATCGCTATCAAAATCAAAATCATCATCGCTTGAATCTTTATATTTTGATTGTTGCGACTGAGATGTTTGCTGCTGTTGTTGATGAGAAGCAACTGATTGACCACCCCCTCTCTTTTGTCCGTCCTTGTATTTTCTAATTGACTCAAGACGGGCCTCTACAACTTCTGATGTAGGAGGTTGGCAGCGTGATACTAACTCGTCAGTGAGGTCATCCATAGCCTTTTTCTTGATTTCAAGATCAGATGCTGATAACGGCCTCTTCTCAATTGGTAGCACTGTATAGAACCCAGTAGCTCCACCATTTTTGTTGACCTTAATATTAATTTCGTATGTTTCTGGGTTGCCCCAGGCTTCTTCTTGATTTAGCTCTTTTAAAGCGCTAAAAATAGAATAAGATATATCTAAAATTTTATAACTATCTGTTTTGCGGTCAATAACCCCAATTAGCCATCGCTTTTTAGCTTTTTGCTGACTAAATAGCTCTTTTTCTCCGCTTGCTTTAAATTTTTCGGCTCTATCGCATAATACACATCGGCCATTATGCTTACTGCACATTACCTTGTATCCCCAGCCCTGATCGCCAGGTTCTTTATAGGTATGCACCATATATTGGTGGGGCTTTGTCAAAACTCTAACCTTATTGGAACCATCTTCAAGGTGAAGAAAAAGCTCTCTGTTTAAGTCTTTTTGGCTTTTGCCACCAATGCTTGTGTCTACTTCGTCCCATGAAACCAAACCGTATTTTGCATTATTCATTGTTTTTCTCCTTAGCGCTTAAACGCTGTTTATATAAAATATTTTCTATGCTAACTACTCTTTGCCAAGGAACCATTAAATTAACGATTTCCTTTTTTTCTGCAATTTTTACTGCATCTTCATACACATTTATTGTATTTAGCTGCGCTCCATCGACCAAAAATCCTTTAAATTCAACTAAAGCTGGGCTTATATCTAATTTATTTACAGAAATATAATTTAAATATTGAGATTTTTTTGGCTTTGAAGGATCTTCTATGGTCAGTCTGTATACAAATTTATTAGGTACTTTTGCACCTACGGGTATATTTATATTATTCATTATCAATCACCATCTTCTGAATCTTCCCATCCTTGAATTTCAGAATTTCCCTTTACATCTTTTGCTAGTTGGACACCATCAGAAGATATTACAAGATCCATTTCTGCTATAGATTCCTCTCCTTCGAACAAGTGGTTCTTTTTTACTTTTGCTCTTGTAACTATTCCGTATTTATATTTTTCTTTATTTTTAACTCTTGTTAAATCTTGTTTTCTAGATAACTGTATAACTACGCTGGAGAGATAGTAAAGCTCCCCGCCGCCCTTTTCAATTTGCCCAACAGAACCAATTGCGGCATAAGTTTGATTGATTGCCAATACCGATATTGTTTCCTGACCTTTCTCTCTATTAAAATAACGCTGCATAAGTTTGTTGAACTTTCTAACAGCCCATGCAACTTCTTTTGCCGTTACGCCTGGCTGTTTAGAAAAGTCTTCATCTTCTTCGTTATCTTCGGTAGAGTTGATTGAGGAGCCCACTGAGTCCCACACTATTAAAATTTTAACATTTGGGTCCTGCTCTTTTGCTGCGTGGACAAAAGCAGATACTGCCTTAGCTCCATTTATAATATTATTTGTATCAACAACTAATAAATTATCTGGGTCTCCGCCAATATGATTTTTATATCGATAAGCGCTAAATTTCTTTTCAGCGTCCCACAATATAACTAAACAGCCTTGCTTTTGAGCCTCTGCCATAAAGACCATTGCGTGACTGCTTTTTCCAGAGTCTGGCTTTCCGGATATTTGGACAAGCCTCCCAAATGGAAGCCCTTTAAGATGTGTTAAAGATTTCCAGTGAGTTCCTTTTGTCCATACTACGAAATCGTCATCGTCGGATGGCCTACTAATAGATACTCCGGTAGATAATTGCTTAGCAAGACCAGCTTCTTTTTTGCCATAAGAAGACTGCGCCTCTTTAACTATTTTAGAAATATCTATAGATAATTTTTTTTGTTTTGTTTCAGTTTCTATTTTAGGTCCCATTTTTATTCACTCCAAGGGCTTTTGCTTTTTCCAATATTACGGAAGAATACATGTCCATCTTTTAATATTCCGTAAATATAATCTAATCTTTTAGCTTCTGCTTCTGCCTCGCTAGTTTGAATAGCAGCAGATATTACATCTCCATCTTTGTTTATAAGATGGCCGAGGGCCACTTCGGTTAATTTTTTGGATAACTCACTATTATCTCTATAATGAAAATATTTTTCGCCCTCTATTCTTTTAACTTCTCTTTTCATTTGCTTTGCACGTAAATCGACATCTTTAATAAAATTAGAAAGTAAAAGCTGAGCTTTTAAAAATAAAGCAGCCGTTCTTACGGCCTTATCTTCTTCATATTTTGTCTCATGAGCAACCTTAAGCTCATTTAAGCATAAAAGAATTAAATCTTCTAAATTTTCTGAATTTGTCTTTAAGACTTCATCTTTTTTATAATCAGGCTCAATTTTATTATTTTTTGATGGCTGAACAACCTCATCCCATGAATCCATTTTTAAATAATCTCCTCAGTTTAAGTAAACTAATCATTTTGAAGATTCTTGCTCGACTTTTTTCAAGCTTTCTAATATTGATTTTATTTCATCTAATGATTGCTTGGCCTCAACTATAATTTCTTTAAATTTTTCTTTTCCTTCATTACATAAGGTTTGAACTTGATTTCTATTTATCCTCATGTGCTGATTGTTCATTACGCTTAAAATAAATAACCAAACCTCCATGCTAGAATAATTTTTTTGAGGTGGCTTTATAATTGTTATTATTCCTTCCTCATTTGTTTCAAATAAATCTCTAAAAAGGTCCTCTCCTTTAAAGTTTTGTCGGTCATATGACCTGCAAATATTGGTATACATTGCATACTCATCATTGGTCATATCCACTCTTTTATTATCAATTATTCTTTTCAATCGGACCTCTTAATTTTACCAACTGACCCCATTGTTTCTAACTCTTGTTGTTTTTTTAATCGCTGGATTCTTTGCATATTCAGAATACTAGTTTCATCTGTACTACCCATTGAACTAACTGCATTTATTACTTCTTTCATAGAGTCATAGTCCAAAGGTGATGCGTTCGGATCTATTAAGCTTGATGAATTTTTTGCAATTGCTGAGCTTAACTTTGAAACTGGCTTATAATCATCGTCGTCATAATCTTCTACAACTAAATCTTCGTCATCAGAATGATCTTTGTCTAGCGAATCGCCATATTGGTCATCTTCTATTTCTACAATTGATTTTGCTAAATCAGCTAGTTGTTTTTGTTTTGCAACTTGCTTGTCAACACCCGCTCTTTTTAATAATTTTTGAACTGGGTTTTCGTTATTTAATTTAATTGCAGATTTTTTATTAGAGTTTTTCTTATAAAAATCTGTTGGCTCTGCTGTTCCTACTTTTATTAATTTATAATTAGATAATAGCCAGCCTGCCAATCCTTCAGGATCATTTGGCATTTTACTCATGGCTTCTCTTAGTTCATCTAATAAAGACTTTGCATCTTCGTCCATAATCGGCCCTCCACAAGAAGGGCATAAATTATTGTTAAGAGCATATGACCAATTTGCTGGTATTTCAGCAGTACAAGATATACATTTCATTTTATTTCCTATTTATATTATTTAATAAATTAATAATTATTATCTTCTGACTCTTCAAACTCCTCATCATCTTCATCTATGATCCCTTCATTTATAAGATCATCTTCAATTTCGTCTAATAACTCTTCTTTATTTATTTTTTTTGAATTATTAGCTTTTTCTTTTTTTGTCTTTGGCATTGTGACTTTCTTTGCTTTTAAGTCTTCTGGTAAAGATGGCGGCGTTCTAATGTCTGCAAGATTATCAAATATGATTGATAGCTCTCCCTCATACCAACTAATATATCCATTAAACTTTATAGCCATGCCAGGAGATATGTCTATTTTTTTACCAATAATTCTCGTAATTCTGTCCGGTAATTCTTTTAATAGTTCAGGAAATATAATTATTGTTAAATCATTACCCTCTGGGTCATGAATTAATACTCTAGCCATAGTTTGGCCAATTATTTTACTTCCCTCTTTTTTAACTACAAATTTAAATATATCTCTTATTTCGCCGCGAAGCTCGGTAACTTTTATTTTATTTTTTGCCTGATCTTTCTTTTCTTTTTCTGTTTTTGGCTCTGGATAATATTTAGCCAAACCTTTGAAATTTATGCTGTTATTTGGGAAAAACCCTGGGAATCTATCATATATAGACCCAGATATACCCTCACCAAGATAAAATTCTTCAAGGGAAAACTTTTCACCAATAGACCACTCTTGAACATCTGTCGGCCACGGATATTTAAACTCACCTCTTTTTTCTGGCGATTTCTTCAACCAAACTTGAAGTTTTTTTCTATAATCCGATGCGTAAAGATACATTAACTTTCTAGGAAGGCCAAAACAATCTAGACAACCGCTTGCTGCCAGTGCTTGAACCGCCGGGGCCTTAACTTTTCTAGCATCACACCTAGTTAAAAAATCTTCAAAATTAGTAAATGGCCGCTTCTTTATAATTTCTGGTATTGCGTCTTTACCAATAAATTTTAACGAATCAAGACCCGTCATTAGAGTATTATCATTTACTATTTTATATGTAAGTCCTGAGTTGTTAAGATCAGGAGGTATTATTTTTACTTTTTTTCTACGAAGTTCTTCTTTTATTCTTGCAATATTATCTTTAGCTGCCGCCGCATTTGATTTTACTTCAGACATTAGATTGGCAGTTAAAAATTCAATTGGATAATGAGCTTTTAGATAAGCTGTATGATATCCAACAAATGAATATAAAAGAGCATGAGATTTATTAAAAGCATAACCGCCGAATTTAGCAACAACATCATCCCATATTTTTGTAGCTATATCTTTCGGTATTTGCTTATTATTAAATGCATCTTCGATAAATTCTTCGCGCCACTTTGCGACTTTCTCTGGATTTTTACCTTTTTCTTTTGTTAATTTTCTAAGTCTATCGGCACTATGCAAGTTCCACCCAGCTACATCTCTGGCTAAGTACAAAAGACACTCTTCATAGATTCCAAATCCATGAGTATCTTTAAATGCATCGTTAAGACTTGGGTGCATCAATTTTATATTCAACTCTCCATTTTTAGCCTTTATGTACGGCTCTCTTATTTCTTTTGCAGCCGGTCTTGCAAGGGTGTTAATTGCAGCAAGCTCTTCCATAGATTTAGGTTTTAATTTTTTACAAAGGTCTGCTGTACCAGAAGAGCCTCCAAACTGAAATACACATAAGGTATCTCCATTAGAAATTAAATCGTATGCTTTTTCATCATAAGATGAGTAATCAATCGGATCTGGCGGCAGAGATTTGCCTGCCTCTTTTATAAGATCATATGTTTGAGATATTATATCAAGAGTCTCTAAGCCTAGCGTATCCATCTTAACTAGACCGTTTTCCTCCGCTCTTTCTTTCTCATATTCAATTGCGACATCGCCATTCTGGTCTTTTCTTATTGGTATTAGTCCAATAAGTGGACGACTGCCAATGACCAATCCTGCTGCGTGAGTTGCCCAAGCCCTAGACTTTCCGCCTATAGTTGTAGCAAATTTTTCTAATTGTGGAAATTTTTTAGACCACTCTACAAATAAAGGGGCACTTTCTAGTGCTGATTTTACTGTTTTTATTTCTTTAGGTATAGAATCAGCTATAGCATTACCAATAATTACTGCTTTTTTTCTATCATCACCAAACTCAAAAGCTCTTGAAATATCTCTAGCATATACTTTAGGTGTAATTGTATTTACATTGCTAACGTGCGCAACATAAGCGTCGCCATATTTTTGTCTAATATACTGCTGAACTTTGTCTCTGCCGCTTGGCGCAAAGTCAGAGTCAATATCTGGAAATGATGTTTTTTCTTTATTGTGAAATCTTGCAAAAATAAGTTTATATTTAATTGGGTCTGCTTTATGAATATCTATTAAATATGCAATTAAAGAACCGCCAACAGACCCGCGCCCTGCGCCAACACGAATGTCGTTTAGTTGACAATATCTAATATAATCAGCAACTATAAGCATATAAGAAGAAAAGCCATGATACTCAATTACTTCAAACTCTTCATTGAGTCTCTTTCTGTACTCTTCTTCCATTCCGCTGGGCACTTTTTCTTTAAATCCACATTCTACCCAGTATCTTAAATAAGCACAGTCTTCTGGCATATTGAGCGTATATGCGCCTTCGCCATTTCTCCAGTTATTAAAATCAATATAATTCTTTTCATCCTTTACAGGAAATGCTGGAAGCTCTTTTCCTGTTGGATTGCTAAACTTTGGATCAATCCAATCAGGCGTCTCGCACATTTCAGAAAAATAAATAGTATTTTCAATCATTTCATTAATAAGAGATTCATTAAAATTAAATTTATCTCTTAAAAAGAATTCTCTTATTTCTTCTTCACTCTTTACATAAAAATCAGAAACTGAATATTTTAATCTAGAGTTAGAATAAATTGGTTGCCCAGAGCCAATAGCTAATAAAGCATCATGAGCATCAGCTTGGTCTTTATTGATATAGTGAGAGTTTGTTGATATGACTACCTTAATATCAAGTTCTTTAGCTATTTTTACTAATTGAATATTGGTATACCTTTGGTCTAAACCAAAAGCATATAAATTTTCATTTCTAGTTAGCGCATTTGGTTGAATCTCAATTGCGAAACTATCTCCAAAAATATCTTTTAATCTTTTTGCCTGGTCTCGCCCCGCATCTTTATTTTTTGCATTTATTAATTGACCCAATATTCCATTACCACAAGCAGTAGTACAGATTAGACCATCTTTATATTTTTCTAAAAGCTTCCAATCAATTCTTGGATAAACTTTCTTAAAAGTTATAATAGAATTATCAAAACCAATTGCATTTAAGGTTAATAAATTTTTATAACCTTCAGCGTTTTTAGCAAGCAATATTACATGGCGAAATCTTGCATCTAAATCGTTTAAATTATCTACGAAATAAAATTCACATCCGGCAATTAGTTTTACACCGGTCTCTCTCGAAGCCTTAAGACAGTCCCACATACCCGCCATAGATCCGTGGTCTGTAACGGCTATAGCTGGCTGGCCCAACTCTTTGGCTCTTTTAAATAAATCAATAGGCTTGCTCAAAGCATCCATTATACTGAAAGTAGTATGATTATGTAAACTTACATATGCCATAATTTTAGTCTCTTTAAAAAGCTACACCATCGTAGCCACAAAACTACGATGGTGCAAGTATTTTTTTATTTTTCTTTATTAATTATATTGTCAGCAATTTCTGCGAATTGATTGACGTTATTTTGACCAACAGAATCACCGCTGCATCTAACATTAATAGATGTTCTATCAAAACAACAAGTTGCTATTAAGCCATCTTTTTTAGAATAAAATAATCCAAGATTTGTATAATGCTCTGGGACTAAATAACCCGCATTTATAAACGCGGGTACATGATTTTTTCTAATTGGCTTTTCTAACTCTACTACATATGCAGTAGAGCCACAGCATAATTTTTCAACTATGTGAACTTTAAAAGACAATTCACATCATACCTTTACGCCACGCTCTTTGAGAAGAAAGCAAGCGTATCTTACTTTTGCATCTTCTGCTGTTTGGGCGTCTCGGTATCCTCCAACTAGCATTTTCACATCATCTTTTAATACTTTTAATTTATCGTCATTTTCCATATCTCGCTCTAATTCTGCTATCATTCTTCGAGACTTTACGATTACTTCTTTTAGCTCATCATCTTTCATAGACTCTGCGCCATCGGACCAACCTGTTGGAAGTTTCTTTAGCCACTTATCTGGAAATTCTTGCTTATTTGACATTTTTAATATTCTCCTATTTTATTCAATAATTTTTGTTTTTGAAGCAACCCACTTTAACGTATGATCATTTTTTAATGATGCTAACATAAAAATCATGTTACCACTTTTCTGAAGCTCGGCAAAAACTTCATTTGGATTTTGTGATAAACTATTCACTCTTTCTTTTAATATATTAAAGCATTCCGTATCACTTAATGTTGCGTCTGGCTCTTTTTCTCTGATTGCGTCTAATATAAGAGCTAATTTTGTATTTTCAATGGCTTTTGACTTGATTAGTTCTATATTTTCTTCTATTAATGTTTCGGGTTGTATTTTTTGTTGAAATATAATATTTTTAACTTCTGATGAAACTAAAAATTCAGGAAGATTAATATCATTTAAACTTACAAGTTTTTTAGATACTTGATTAATTATTTCTAACTCTTGCGATTGTTGTAAACTTGCTGTGGCCAGGCCTGTCGCTTTGTTTATCAATTCCTGCATGTCTTTAAATCCGGCCTTTGTTGCTAATAAATCATCTAATGGTGGCGGAACCTTCTTGCTACCCATGTGACATGTTACAGATGCTTGCGCTGATTTGCCTGCGTAATTTTGAACATATCCCGGCAGTGTTATTTCAAAATCTCTAGTCTCTCCAGCCTTAATTCCCAAAAGATTGTCATCAAATGGCTCGAATGAGCGACTTCCTACTTCATAAAGAACGCCCTCTCCAGAGCCTCCATTTATTAATTCTCCATCTACAGTTATTTTAAAATCAATTGTTAACTGATCTTTTAATTGGGCAAAATCATTCTCTTCAAACGGAACAATGTCAGCATTCTTCATTCTAAAATCTTGGATTATAGATTCTGTAAGTTGCTCTGCATTTTTTTCTGAATGTGGCTTTGGAATTTCTAAATCTTTATATTCTTTTAGCTCAAAATCAGGTCTTTTTAATAAGAATAAATCACATGTAAATTTATTATTCTTTAAATTTACAGAGGAATATTGAGGATATCCTACACTTTTTATTTTTGTTTCAAAAAGAATGTCGTCAAAAGCTTTTTGAGCTAATGTTGCTTTTAGATTCTCATCTATTTCTTTTTTGTATTGAAGTTCTACTGCGCTATCCGGGGCTTTTCCGGCTCTAAAGCCGGAAACTTTTCTATCTCTAAATTTAGAGATAATTTCTTGTCTTTTATTTTTTACATCTTCAACGTCTGCCTCATAATGAACTTCTACTTTACAATATTCTGTTTCTTGAAAGTTTACAAGCATTTTATTTCCCTTTACTTAATTACCAATCGGTTTGACCAAACTCTGAACCGCCACCTGATATTTTATTGATGAATCTTTTACCATCTTTGCATAAGTCTAAGAAATCACAATATTTACATAAGTTTGTAGGTTTTGGTATAAAAATCTTTTCACTACAGATATCATCGGCATATTTTAAATATTTATCTTCTATTTGAAAGATTTCATCTCTAGTAAATTCTTTTTCAAGAGAGTCAAAATTATGCCTTAATAAAATATAAGATGCCCTTATCTTTTTTATTGAGGGATCTTCTAAGCATAATACAAAAGCATATGTTAAAAGCTGAAAGTAATCTTTCAAATATTTTTTATTTTTTGTTGTTTTATAATCTGCTACGTGAATAACGCCATCAGGATCAACTTGAACTCTATCAATAAAGCCGGAGAGTAAAACTCTGTCGTCTATATTAATATAGAACTTTTTCTCAACATCTGTGACTTTTGGAAGTATATTTTTTTCTTTTTCTGAATTTATTTTTTTTAAATAAGATTTAAAAATAGCTTTTGCTTCATCTATTATTTCTTGATTTAATTTTTCTTTCCAATTCTCATAAGCTGATTTGAAGGCGTCTTTCATAATTAAATGAAATTCGTCATCTCTTCCACCTATAATCATTTTATGGAAATTTTCTAAAATTTCGTGACAAAATGTTCCAAATATATGATGCTCCCACTCTTTTCTTGGGAGTTTCTCAATATATTGAAATCTAAATTTTGCTTTACAGTCTACAAAAGTTTTAGCTTTACTTACTGATAAATCTAAAATCGTATTTGTCCCTGTTTTTCCTTCTAAAAGTTTTGACTTCATTCTACTACTTAGAAAAGTATATATCATTAATCGACGTATTGATATACAAATTCAATAATTTTAAATAAGAGTTCTGTACTGGAACGGAATCCATTTAAATACAAATCCATTTGTTCCCTTATCTCTACCGAAAACCATTCTTGATAAATTAGCTGTTGGATTCTGCGCCGGAATATATGAGGATTTTGATATAATCCATCTGCTGACAGAAGAATCAAAATAATAATACGTTATAGTGTTATCTTTTGGGTTATAATGAGATTTTAGAAACGACCCAGATGGTACGTTTCCATCTAATGCAGTTGTGAATAATAATGCGCCATCTCTTGCTGTTTCAGGATTTTGTAATGAAAATGACGACCTCATAATTTGAGTTATGTTCGGATCGTATGGCTCTTTTGTATTATCTTGAAAAATAACCATTGCTTTTGGATTAAAAAACGGGCTATTTGCGTCAGAATATTCTGGAACACTTGATCTTGGAATTATTGTTGTTTTAGATGGCAGGGTCCCTATACCATATCCCGTGTTTCCCTCTCTGTCAGTCTCAGAAAAAACAATTTCATATTCATTAATTGGCTTATTTGTAAAACTTGCTGGCGTGTTGGTACCTGTGCCATTATAACCATCTGGTATCTTTGTTGGATTAGACGCCGAATTTACAAAGTCTCCAGCTTCTTGACCATAAATCGGAGCCCCAGACATCGTATTACTGCCAAATGGATATTGAGACTGATTTGGACCAGTATTGATATTTGATACTGAGTCATAAAAATTTCTAGCGGTTGCAATAGATGAGCCATAATATTTTGTAATTATTGATGATTGATTTAAACCATCTGTTGCAAAAATTTTTATTGTTACTCCGGGATTATTTGTTGGAAGTTTAATTGGTGATAGGTATATTTCAGAGTTTATATCCGGCTCTGTTCCGTCTAAAGTATAAAATATATTAGATGGTATATTTGTAGATAAAGAAATGGAGACTGGAATTCCAGCAACTATTTGAACGGGAGATTCTGTTATAGATATAGAAATTACAGTCATTTTAATAAATTCAAAAATTTAAAATTTAAAGGTCTGTCTTTATCAATAGCAAATAATGCCCTATACACCTTATGCGCTGCTTTTCTAAGAATTTTTCCAATAATAAAATATTTTTTATTACCTTTACTTCTCGCCATAGAGAAGAAATAATTAGAGTGTTCTAATAAATCAATTTCTGGGAATTTGTTATACTGAACAGATATAATAGCGGCACCAACTATATATTTATAAAAAGATTCTTCGCCTTTTTTATCAAATATTCTTACATATTCATCAATTATTTTTTTTGATATATTGGCGTTTTCCATTTATTTTTCCATCATTCCTCGCATCATAAAAAAATGACAAAAAATGCATAATGTTATTAATATTTTTCTTTAATTTCCGCCGCTAATTCTTTTATTTTATTACTAAATGTTTCAAAATCAGAATCATTAATTATTGTATAGTTAAACTCTGAGTCTAAAACGTCGTCCAAATCCTTATCGCTAATATCGTCTACTTGATATTCATTATTTGTTCTGATTAGTCTTATTAATATAAAATCTCTATTTTTAAGATGATTTAATTCATTTTTAAATCTTAAATCACTAATTATTATATTTTTATCTTGTCTCTCTGCGTCAAATATGGCTGCCAAAACCCACATGTCTTTGTCATAATATCGACCAAGCTTCCCCAAATCTAACAAAGACTCTCTATACGTTAAATAATTTTTTTCTAACAGGCCATCAGAATTGAAATTAATTTTCTCTATATTATTTATATAGCTAGATCTTTTTTCTGATGGCCCCCATAGGCAATCAGCTTCTGCTGATGGAAACGTGTCCATTATTATTTTTTTCATCGGATCTGCAAAAGCTGTTTTATAGAAATCATCTTCTGTTCCCAATTCTTTAATTAATAATTTAGAAAGAGTATCTTTTCCAGTATTAGCTTTTCCGCTTATTGCAATTTTTATTTTTTTCACGATATATCTCCGCAATCAATTACTTTTGCCATAGATCCGTTTGCGCCATCGTTCTCTACTAAAATGTTATATCTAAATTTTTGTTTAAGCGTATCATTATGTGTAATTACTAATATTTTAAATTTAGATTGCCATTTTTTAATAACATCTGCTAAGGCGTCAACTCCGGCTTTATCGAGTCTGGCGTCAACCTCATCCAGTTCAAGAAATTCTATATTTACACCCAATCGGCTTTGAATTACTTTGGCAAGACCAAGCTTTAAAGCTATATCAACATAAAATTGCTCTCCTCCTGAAAGCTGATCCCATTCTCTATCTTTTCCATTTATTTTATATAATATATCTAAAGTATCTTGAATCTCTCCGCTTTCGTTTGGTTTATCTATTTCAAACATAAGCTCCATTCCAGGTCTTAGCTCTGATAATAAATTATTTGATTCTATCTGTAAATCATTTAAAATAGTATATATTATAATTGTTGGTATGCCGCTAGAGCTATAGGCTTTAGCTACGGCGTCTTGTATTTTTATTTTAAAATCTAATATTTTTTTATTTTCGATACATTCTTTTATTTTAATTTCGTCTTCTTTTTTATTATTTATTCTCTCTGTTAAAGAGCCAATTTTAGAAGATATTGAAGATATAAGACTATTTAAATTTATTATTTCATTCTCTTTAATTTTTATATCATTAGATAATTCAAATATTTTTCTATCTAAATCATTTTTTGATAAGTTTTTAATTTTATCTTCTAAGTCTTTTTCTTCTGTATTTATAGTATCTAAATTATTTCTTTCTGTATTTAAATCTTGTGTTTTTATTTTTATTGAATTTTCTATTTTTAAAATACTTAATTTTTTATTTTTTAAAATATCAGAGCAATTTATAATTTTATCTTGTAAAGAAGATATGTCGTTTTTTACAGACCTAGCCGTTGCTATATCTTTTTCTTTTATTTTTTTTAATTCATTTATTTCATTAAGTCTTACTTTTATTTTTTCTATTATTTTCTTTATTTTTTCTATTTGCTCATTTGTTTCTTTCAAACATGCTTCTATATGTTCCTGGGTAACTATTTGTTTACACGAGTTGCATTTCGTACCTGACTCTGGCAGTAATAAAGAAGAAAGTTCTTTATATTTTGAATCTCCGGCGCCTTTTTTAGATATTAAGTTTGATTCTTCCTCATATAAATTTTTTAATTCTTGCTCAATAGATAAAATATCATAATTATCTATTTTTTTTAATGACTCAAACTTTTCCTTTAATTTTTCAAAAGCTAATGTTTTTTGCTCTAAATCTAATAATGAGCTATTTAAATCTTCATTTAATTCATGTATTTCTTTTTCAATTTTAGATATTAATTTAATTAGATCAAATTTTTTATTTTTAATATTATTATATTTTTCATTAATTGATGTTGTGTCAGATGACATCAATTTTTGTAATTTTATTAGGTCTTCTCTAGAGGAAGAGATCTCTTTATTACTTTTTTGTAATTTTTTTTCACAATCTAATAAATTTGATTTTATTTTTAATAATTCCTCTTCAGATACTTTGATATCTTTTGAAGGATCTCCCAGTATATCAATCATACCTTTAATTTTATCAGACTCTTTGGTTGTTTCTGAAAGTCTTAGCTTTGCTATTTTTTCAAGCTTATTGTAAATAATTAGCTGCAAGGGCTCTTTGAGCATTTGTTTTCTTTTATCAGGAGTCACATGCGCCAATCCAATATCATTTTGAGAAAAATGTACAGAGTATTTAAAAGCCTTATATCCTATTTTTATAATTGAAGATAGTTCTGCCTCTGTTTCTGAATTAGACCTTTTTGTTATTTTTTTCCATTCATTATTTATCTTTTCAAAAAGCTCTAGATCCGATTCTCCAGATTTAGATTTATTACTTCTAGCTCTTGCTACTTTATATACTGAGCCCGATGATTCAAATGTTAGAGATACTTTACATTTATCACTATCATCCCTTATTAATTTATCAAGATTAGTTCTGGCCTGTTTAAACAAAACGTAATCAACAGCCCTAAATATCGTAGATTTGCCCACACCATTAGATACCCTATCATCATTTTTTTTCTTTCCAATAATTAAGGCGCTATTAAAGGAAGTGAAATCTATAAAGCTATTACTATGGCATTCAAAATTTTCTAATTCTAATGTTAGTGGTTTCATTTGGATAACTCCTGAAATTGACTGTAAACATCAAGCGCCTCTGTTATAAAGTCATCTTTTATATCTTCGGATATTTTTGAATCAGACCATAACTGTAAAGCTTTTGATACATCCATAGTATTGTCAATAGAGTCTTCTTTATTAATATTAACAACAACTACATTTCTTATTTCTGAAAAATTACAAATATGGTGAGCTTGACAGCTATAAATTAATTCTTCAACTTTTTGTCTATTAACATTTTCAGATGTTTTAGAGGCAAGTCTTATTTCTAATCTTAGAATCGCATCTTTAAAAGGTGATGTTTTGTTTAAATTTAATAAGTAATCTAATACAAATTGATTCGTGTCAGTATTTTCTGGGACATCAATTTGTATTTTCATCATTGGTCTGGTTGGTATATTAATTTCTCTTATATGATTTTTTTCATCGGTATCAAAAAGAATTATTTTTTTAATATGATCTACTTCACCAAAATCCGACAAATCCATACTTCCAACATGAGCCATATGTGGATTTTTATTTCTTATCTGCGGCTTATGAATATGGCCCATAAAAACATAATCATACCCTTTAAACATATCGTTTGGGCACATAAGCTCATTAGTCATATCATCAATTTCATCGCCAACAGGCAATGCTCCAAGTAAAGTCATATGACCAACGCAAATTTTAATATTATTTTTATAAATTTTTGATAAATTATCAATCATTTTTTCTTTTAATAAATTTATTGCTTGGTCGTGTGTATCGCATGTTAAACCACGCCGGTCTCTAAATGGCAAATATGTAAATGATATATTTTTAAAATTAATAGTTTGAATATCTTTATATATTTTAATATTAGGAAAGTTAATAGAGCTTATAATGTCTAGAGCCGAATAGTAATTTGACCCTGTTCTCTGCATATCATGATTTCCCGCAATCACATCAACCGACACATTATTACCACTACACTTTATTAGCCAATCAATAAATATTTTAATTAATAAATAGTGAGGTTTTGGGTCTTCAAAAACATCACCTGTTATTATAATATGATCACAATCATTACTAATTGACGTTTTAAGAACCCAGTCCAAAATATTTATTTGATCTTCTATTCTGCTATTTAACCCACCGGCAATACCTGGCTTACCATTTGTTATTTTGCCTAAATGCGGGTCTCCTAATATTATATGTTTACTCATTTGTCTCCAGTGAATTAATAATTTCTTTGCATTTATTTATTCTTGCTTTTAGCTCTATGCAATTAATTTTATTTTTGGGAACAGCGTGATTTAAATACATATCTAAAGTAAAGATGGTATCGTTAATAAATTTTATTATTTCATTATTTTTTTTATATTTTATAAATAAATTGTTTATAGATAGCCCAAAATCTAACAATATATTATTTATTTCTTCGCCGTGATCTAAATCCGCAATAGATTCATTTGAAATTATTTCTTCTTCTGAAATTTTTAACTCTATTAATAGATTTTTAGCTACACTTATTTTTGAAGTACTTTGAATTCCAGATATAAATTCAACTGCTCTTCCTGATCTTCTACACCCAAAACAATAAAACCTATCTTCTTTGCTGTTGTAGCCAAAAGATGGGTTCGAGTCTCTATGGTCTGGAAATGGACATCTTGCATGATGTGTCCATGAACCTATATCAGTGACCTTTTTAAGATCAACTTTATATTTTTTTAATGCATTTATTAAGGGATATTTTTGATTTACCCCTTTAATTATTTTAATATTTTGGTTTTTTAAATCTTTGGCGTCTGGCTCGAATGAATCAACCGGGTCAAAATATCTATTTTTGCTTTCGCTTTGGCTGCTGCCATTGGGTTCGGTTCTATCTGATAGAGGGCGCATATTCTTTCATAAGATGAAAAATTCTCTTTTTCTTCTGACAAGAGTTTTAATATTGTTTCTAAATCGACAGAATTTTTCATTTTTTGGACTTTAGTTCATTTTCTAATTTATTTAATCTGAAAGATAGGCCATTAATTTTATCTCTCTGTTTTAAAAGACAGTTTAATAATAAAGTAATTAAAGCAATTGATCCCATTCCCTCATTTTCTGATTCATCAGTATTTATTTCAATACCTATAGATATTAAATTAGATAATGTCTCTTTCTCTATATCTTTTTGTATTGGGCTTTTATTTTCTTGCAGTGTCTTATCGTTTAACGCATTTAAGTATCTCGCCCCTAAATCTGCGCATTTTCTTTTTCTTAACTCATATTTATCAAAAACCCTAGCGGCATTAAGCTCAATGTCTTCGGCGCTAGGCTCAGGCGGCTTGTTAAACATTGATTTTTCATTATTAATTTTAAGCTTAGGTTTTTGATTTTCTTCCATAATTACCTTATTATAATATATATTATAAATTATTCGGAAACTTCAACCAATACATGATTATTTTCTTCTCCTGGAACATTTGGCTCATAAGCTCCAACGCCGTGTTCAACTCCGCTAAGAACTCTAATATCATCTATTAATTGTGACGAGATATCATTTGCGATATGCGATGCGGCAAGAGCGTCTAAGCCACAGTCATAATAATCAGCTATTCTGATAATTGCGTCCCATATTGAATTTTTTACATCTTCAGATAATTGACTGCTTGAGTAAGAATAAAATGCATTATCCCCTCTTATATTTGATGCGTTTTTAATTATCTGATGGGTTAGCGTTTCTGCTAATGCGTGCATTTTTTGAATTTCTGCCTCTTCTGCCTGTGCGGATAATCTCTCTAAAAAATTTTGTTTTATAGTTCTCATTGTTTTTCCTAAATTTTACCAAACATTTTCTGTACCAGAACCCATCTCTCCAATTGTCATATATTGATAATTATAAGAGCTTCTATCTAAAGGGCTTTGGTATTCGCCTCTGGGCAAATCAGCAGAATTATTAAAATCTTTAGATAAAATCTGCTCCCTTTCAGTTTTATTCAAAGGATAAAGTTTATCTAAATCTATAGTATTATTAATATCTTTTAATTTTAATTTTCTTAAGATATTTAATAATTTTTTAATTCTATTTGAGCGCAAAGACTTATTCATATAAAATATGTTATAATATTAATAAGTCATATTATTCTTTTAAAGGTCTTTCCAAATTTTGGCGGTGGCAGATCTGGAGAGCCAGTTCCGCCATAAAGCTCTTTTCTTTCCTCTATATCTAGCTCTTTCTGATTAACCGCATATTCTAAGTATAAAGTTATAGCTTTTGCAGTTTCTTGCTTAGTTTCATTTTTATTTAAAAAAGCAAGAATATTGTGATAATGATTATTTTTTTCTTCTGGTGTCATTTTCTAAAGCCTGTTTTTCGTATCGTTCACAGCTTGTATCAAGACATCCGGTGCATACTAAAGAATTTCCTTTTCTTATTATAGAATCACACGCTAGACATCTTGTTGGGTCAAGATCTACTACAATTTCTTCTATTGGATCTTTTGATACGTCCTTTCTCTGTTTTATTTTTTTAATTTTAACAAATTTTCTTTTTAATTCAAACACTTTGTTTCCATTTATTTAAATTGTCTAAATCTTCTATTATTAAAATTTGTTAAAATTTTTTCTTCTGAATGATGTTTTTTATTAATATTATTTAAAGGCGAGGTGCTTTTTATTAAAATTCTTTCCTCTTCAGGCTCTTTTTTTATAACATGATGCTGTTCTGACTCCAGTATTAATTTTGCAAAAACTCCGCATGGTCTATGGTCTATGATAAATTTTTGATAGAGATTAAAATTTTTTTCTGGCCAAAGTCTGGTTAGTTTCTGATCATATTTGTCTTGCAAATTAAATATTAAATGACGAACTGCATTTAATTCAAATGTTGGCCTGTCAAAAAGTCTACATGAAGAGAAATAATCCATCATATTTTCATATCCCTCTAAATCTTGAGATATTTTTAATATTTTGTTTTCTATTCCTTTACAACTAATAAAACCATCATCGCATCTTCCAAAGCAACCAAGAACTAAATACAGATTTTCATTATTTTTCAAGGCATTGAATTAAACTTTAGGTGATGAGTATTTTACTGCTACGTATTGCTCGCCAGGCTCAATCAAATATTTAGCCCCAAGAGCGGCCTCCAATGCAGCTAAAACAGCTTGAGAAGATAGTTTTAGATGTACCATCTCATCATGAATTGGAACTCTTTTAGCGTGCATAGACACCTTCTGATTGGGTAAAGCAAATAAATCAAGAGATAGTTCCTGAATTTCTGACCAAATTTTATCTGCTGTTGTTTTGCCTTCTTCTTTTTGTGATTTTTTGTCTGACATATTAATTACCTTTCATTATATTATTTTTTTCTATTTTTTAGAAAATTTATTAAAATTTCATTTCCTTCGCCGGATTTTGCAACATTATCTGCTAAATCTTCTAGGCATCCGTTTATAAATTCAATTAAATTTTTTTCTTCTATTATTTTTTTAGAAAGAAGCAGCCTTTCTATTGCCGTTAATCTGACTAATAGTTCAGTCATAACAATATCTCTAGTTGCCTCTTGTATTTGGCTTTTTCTAATATCTTCGCTCATAAATTATAAAATTAAATATTTCTTCAATATAAATATATCAAGCAAATTTAGACATGCAGCATTTTTTATATTTAAACGTCTTTTTAGTCATAGGATTTATTTTGCCGCAAGGGCACGGATCATTTGGGCCAACTTTTTTATTAAGTTTTGGTAGTGCCAAATCTGGAAGCAAAATTCCTGAGAGGTGGTCCAGCTCGTGTTGACAAACTACTGCAAATAAACCATTTGCAATAAATCCATAAGGCTCTACCATATTATCCACAACATGAATCTCTCTATATCTCATTGTTTTTTCATATCTATTTGGAAAAGATAGGCATCCTTCTCCTTCAAAAATAGATTTATCGTATTTATTTTTTATCTTACAATTTACTAAATCTACTGATAAAGGGTATGCGCTATTAGCGCTTACCCTAACTATAGCCATATTCTTAGGTATGCCTATTTGCGGTGCGGCTAGACCTATACCCGGCCTTCCCGCTTCAGCTGATTTAAATAGTTCTTTTTCTAGCTCTTCTTTTATAGATATGTATTCATTAATGTCGAAGACATCGCTACATTTTATTCTAAGAGCTTGCTCGTCAGTTAAAATCATTTATTTTTCTCAATAAAAGCTATAAATGTTTTACCTTCCATTGAAGGACTTCCTGATATTTTTGCGCTTTCTATAAATGAAAGAAACTTATCAAATGTATCCATTGCTATTTCTTGATGAGACATCTCTCTACCTCTAAACATCATAGATACCTTTACTCTACAATTATCCTTAATAAACTCTTCTGCGTGTTTTGCTTTTAATTTTAGATCATTAACATCAGTTGTTGGTCTAAACTTAATTTCTTTTATTTTTATTTCAGATTCTTTTTGTTTTTTAGCGGCAGCTTTTTTACTTTTAGACAATTCATATTTAAATTTTCCATAATTTAAAATTTTACAGGTTGGGAAAATATTTTTTCCACCATTGTGGACTTGAACTAGATCTAAATTGTTTTCTTCTGCCAATTTTAATGCTTGCGATGTTGGTAACAATCCTAAGTTTTGATTGTTCTGATCAATGCATGTTACTTTTGGTGAGCGAATCTGACGACCAACAAGATAATTTTCACGAGTCAATTTTGTATTTCTCCTTTATATAAATTTTTAATTAGTTACTTTTTTTGTTTTTGTAAAACTGCTTGGATAATTTTTGTATAGAAAAGTTAATGTATTATCTAGCCCATCGACTAGTTTTTGCTTTCCTACATATAGAACCTTATCCATAATCGCTTCATCTACAAGGGTCTTTCTTAATTCATTTAGAGTTGATAATGCGATAGACGCTGCCTCTATGCTAGATATATTCTCTAGGTGTTTTTGCTCAATAATAAAATAACTGTCTTCTTTTATGATTATTAGACTTTTTTCTTTTTTCATAAAATATCTATAATTATTAAATTGGCACGGTCATCATTGTCCTCTTTACTTTTTTCTATTTTTTTAGGATTTTCAAAAAGAGCAAAGTCCTCAATGTAAAGATACTGTTGAACAAACTTATCATCTGTATTTTTTTTAAAAGATTTATTTTTATTCATAATAACCCCAATTTAAATTAATATTTAATTATATGTTAAAATATTATAAAGCTAATTTGAGATTTAAATATAAATTAAAATCTAAATTTGGATTTAAAGATATTGATGGTCCGACATATAAATTATTTATAATGGGCAATTTAGCGCCTAAGTTATACTCGACCGGAGAAAGTGTTAAATTAACATTTTTTGATTGTGTCTCATATCCTGCGCCAATTCCCATAAAAACCCAATTAGGATTTATTTTTGTCTTACCGTATGACAATAAAAATAATTCTATACTTGGGGCCAATTCAAAAGCTGGCAATTTTGTAACAGGTGTTCCGAAATTAACTCCAAGAAATGGAATAATTCCAAACCTAAATTTATTTTCAGGATACTCTTCCGTAAAATTTGCTTTATCTATTTCTACCGGATAAGATTTGCCATTAGATTCAATATTAAATTTACTGTAAGCGTAATGACGGCCATCCTCATCAACTCCAAGCACCGTTGATATTTTATAATTTCTTGGATGTATATCTACGCTCCATGGCTTATCCACAGATGCGTAAAATTCAACTTGACCTATTGGTATTTTATTGCCAGTAGAAAAAGGCTCTTCTAATTTAAAAAATTGCTTATTTATAGAATATCCAAAAGGATCTGTAGTTGGACATTTTATAATTTCTCCACTTCCGCATGTTGTTGTTACAGGCTCAGTTTGGGCTTTGCCGTTATTTTTTATTCCAGATGATGGTAAATTTTTACCGGCATATCCTGGTGTAGACGAAACAATTACAGACACTGACTCTACAGTAGCGCCAATTTTATCTAAATCTTTTTTTATTTTATCTAAATCGATGCCGTTCTCTTTAATTATAGACTCAATTTGCTCTTTATCGGCATATTTGCCCTGATTTCTTACTATATCGTCACCAATTTTTTTAAATTCAACGATAGATTTCTCTATTTCTCTATTTTTGGCAATTAAATCATGCTGATATTTAATAATTATACATAATAAAGATATTATAAAAATTACAAAAATACTTAATAATATTTTTGTCTTCCGTGTTAAATTCATTTTATTCCTGTTTATATGTTAAATTTCTGGCATTGGCACAGGTGGAGTTTTTGCTGGGTATGCTGGTAAGCACTTCCATATGTACCAAGTTACAGCTTGAACAGATTGTGGAGACACTCCCAGCTCTTCGGCTGCTTTTATATAGTCTGATTCTATTTTATTTCTTATTTTTTTGCTAATTGATGGTGCCGACCTAAGAGATAATTTTTTTCCCATCCAAACATTTATGGCATGTCCATCTGAAACAACTTGACTTTTTACTGAATCCGGATCGATTAAAGATTGATAAAAAACAGTTACTTTTGGGCCAGATACTTTTGGTATATTTGTTTTTTTTATTTCCAAAGCTTTTCTTATATTGTCTGGGTAGGCATGAATAATAGATTCGCCTTTGATTAATTTTGCAGCTGCTATTAAATTATCAACCCATTTATTTCCTGGAGATAACGCTGCAACAATTGCGGCCGTAACATCGAATCGGATTTTAAATATATTTGATAAATTTTTAACATCCTTTTGTGCATTATAGTACCAATTTCCCCAATAATCTTTTTCGGCAGCTGTTGCTTCATTATACACTCTTTTTATATTTGCTTTACCTCTACCAGTAAGTCTACCATCTTTTAAGCTAGGCCTAATACCAAGGCTGGGAATTGTTCTCGGTATTGGTCTTACTAATGGTTCTTTAATAAGACTTATAGTGTCTCTAGAAAAAGAAGGTTCGGGCCTTTCCTCAACTATAATTAAAGGCTTTTCCAAAATAATATCTTCATCATCTTCTTCTGGTAAAGCATATTTCAATATATATTGATTTATCATAAATATATATTGAAATATGCGTTTAGATTATTTTTTGATAAAATCAAAAATGTTCTATTATTCTGAATACTTGTTAAGTATTTTATGAACCAATAAGCTAGTTGCGCTTTTTTTATAAATAATATCTTTAAATATATTACATATCCCTAAATATTCTTCAAACTGCTCTTTTGTGTTTTGCCCAAACCCATATCTATTATGAAAATCCATGTGGTGTTTATGGCATAATGTAACACCATTATCAATATCATATCTAAGCTCTATATGCTCATCCCAACTAAACATATGGTGCGCATTTAGCTCTCCGCCGCTCTGATCGCAAATTTGACAGGCGTAATTATCTCTAGATTTTACAATCTTTGCCCATTCTACATAATTATGGTCATCATATCTATTTTCATTTGACATTATTTTATAAAATAAAATTTCCAATCTTGGTGTTGTGGTAATGCCATTTTATATTCCATATTAAGATTTCTGCCAGGTATAAATGGCTTATTTATCAAATTCATTTTAGCCTCTTCTAAAGTCTTATTTGATTTTTTATTGTTACATGGCTTACAACAACATACGCAATTTTCCCAAGAATTTATACCACCTTTTGCTCTTGGTGTAATATGGTCTATTGTTATTTTATTACTAGTCAATAATGTTCCACAATATTGGCAGGTATATGAATCTCTTTTTATTACATTGTACCTGCTAAATCTTACAGTTCTAGGTCTGGCGTTTACATATTTTTTTAATCTAACAATAGATGGTAACTTCATATTTCCATTACCCCAAGATAAAAAATCATCCCAGTTAGAAATTACCTCTACTTTATTATTAAAAATTAATTTTATAACTCTATAAAATGTTATAAATCCTATGGTTTCATAATTATTATTTAATAATAATGTCTTTTTTTCCATAATTAAATATTATTTAAATAAATTTTTTAAGAGATATATTTATATC
>Ga0070749_10000553_pt1 | contig 25142 bp, 31 predicted proteins | sample VirMetDEL_Nov_18_FD_75180 | JGI IMG/M metagenome (GOLD analysis project Ga0070749, IMG submission 75180) | Aqueous microbial communities from the Delaware River and Bay under freshwater to marine salinity gradient to study organic matter... | ecosystem: Environmental > Aquatic > Marine >...
GCTAAAAGCCCTCTCGCCCAATCCATCATTGAGGCAAACCAGTCGCTCAAAAAAGCAGGCTTGACCATTCGTTCGGTAAAGATAACCAAAAGAGATACGCAACTATCAAAAAGATTACAAAAGTCAGTTGAACGAGCCGCAAAAATAATCGGCAAAAGCAAAAACTTTGCTCCATTCACCCAAGAAAGATGGTTTTTTGAGGCGGTCAATCTTATGAGAAGTAGCGTTGAGTTTGAGGACTACGGGGAATACAACTATCGCAACCCCGACCCTGAAGGTCAGTTCGTTATTGTGGTTGAAAAGGGCAATCTGATAGTCGGTGCCATGAGATACGACCCCAGAGTTGACCAGCAAGGAGGCGGAGTTATTCCTACCGCTGGCTCATTGAGGGTTGCAAAAGGGGTTGGCACCGCAATGTTTGGAGAAGCAATCAAACTAGCGGCAAAAATGGAAATAAGTAAAATAAGCATAGAGGCGTTGAACACCGCTGAAGGATTTTGGAAGGCTCAAGGTTTTGAGCGGGTTGAGGGTGCCAAACTCAAGGAAAATCAAACCTACGACATGACGCTAAACGGAGACGCAGTAAAAGCACTTGCCAAGGAGATTTCGTCGTGACCATCCCAACTCTTGACGAAATGGACGATGCCGTTGAGGGCTTGTTGGAACTTTTTGAGGAAGAAGATTCGGAATCTGCGGATGACCTCATCAAAGCCTCTTTCGGTGGCGACAGGTCGGCGGCTGGTAGATACGCCGCACAACAGCGTTGGAAGAATCATGTCAAACGGCAAACTCAAACTGGCGGGAACCGTTCAACCGATGAACAACTATCTCAAGGACCGAAGAATCTTGCTTTTGGGCGTGACGAGAATGGTTTGCCGATAGTCGGAACACGGAAAGAACTGGAAGCAAGGTACGGGAAAACCGACAAGGAACGGGCGGCGTATTTCAAGAAAAAGTACGGTATCAAAGTAACTTTTGCCGACATAAAAGGTCAAGATGGCAACCGACATCCTGATGCGATAGAAGCAAAACTTGGTTCCCTTCAAGCGTTGGATGACATACTTTCCAATCTGAATGTGATACCCGTTGGTTTGACAACGAATCCCCCAATCTCGGAGATTCGTATTGGAACCGAAAACGAGATGCAAGGATTGTTTGGTTCTGTCCCTATCGGTTTTGTCATTCACGGCAAAGAAGACAGCAGACAGTTCAGGTTGCAGATAGATACCGCCGAATGTGATGCGATGGCTATGGATTTGATTGCTAGGACATTGCCAGTTACGGAACAAGAAGCGTTGATGGGCTTAGAAGATGATTCACCCTTGAATCTCGTCAACTTGCGCCGTGAGGAGGAAACTGGTGGGCTGACCATTGCTTCAAGATTCGGTATTAGAGAGGCAAGCCGTGACAAAACGAAACAATCACGGGAAGACGAACAAAGTGTTGTTAGACGCCTTGGTTACGCCATCATGGTTCACGAATGGGGTCATGTTTTGGACACTCAAAGTTTATTTGATTCCGAACAGCGAACCAACATCAAGGACTACACAAGTGACCGTTTGTTTGATTCGCCTGCTTGGAGGGAAACGCCAGAAGTTTCAGAATACGGCAGGTCCAGAACTTGGGAGAAGATAGCGGAGGGTTTCAGTGCATGGTTTTTGTTCTCGCAATCAACGAAACCAGTTCTTTATTACTCGCCCAAAACAAATGTTTATTCCAGTGAGGCTTCTAGGTGGTTGAAAAATCAAGAAGTTCTTGATGTACAAAGTCTTATTTCCCCAACGCTTCGCCCGTTGTTTGATTCGCTTCGTCCGCCACAGACATCCGAGCAGGTATTGAAACAGGTTGGAAGTTTTGTTACGACCGTTGCCGATTTGCCGTTTGACCATCCAGTTGTCGTGTTTGCTTTGCAACCGTCTACGGATGACAGCGTGAAGAAGGTAAAGATTCGGGTTGATGCGATGATTCAAGCGGCTTTAGCCAAAGCATCTTTTGGCGGTGACCGTTCGGCGGCGGGCAGGTATGCCGCACAACAAAGGTGGAAAGGGCACACCAAGAAGGAACCCAAAGGAAGGAGTGGACGCCTTCCTTCTTCGGAGGTTCGGACGATTGAACAGAAACTCGCCGATGGTCCACAATCGTTTGCGTTTGGTGTTGACGAAAAAGGTCTTCCAGTTATCGGCACGGTTCAACAACTGGAAGCACGCTTCGGAAACGATTTTTTGGCGCAAGAAAAGTATTTTATGGATAAATACGGCTTGAAAGTGGTGGTCGGTATTGGGTCTGGCGACAGACGGCGTGACCCTTTGGAAAAAAATCAAACCGTGTTGATTCAGGCTCGGCTTTCGGCGTTGCAAGCGTTGGATGACATCTGTTCCAATCTGACCAGAGTTCCTAAGGGGTTGGAAGTTTTTGTTACTGACAGCATCACGCCGAGAGGTTACACGACTCTGGCACGAATAAACGGATTCGTGCAACGCAACGAAGAAGATACACGGATTGCCACTCTCGGGGTGAACATAAAAACGATAGATGATTGTGTGTCGTACTTGAGCGGCAAACAGTTTCCGTATGAGCGAAAACAGGATGTTGAAGAAAAGGTAAATGTTCGTTTCATGTATGAGGGTGAACCGAGTGCTGTTCAGGCTGTGACAACGAATCTAAAGTCGGCGTCAGAAGAAGATAGGGCTACGATTGTTTCTCGTCTCGCTTACGGGGTGATGGTTCACGAGTTTGGGCATGTGTTGGACTTGAAAGGTCCGTGGTTGCCCGAAAACTTTGCAAGGCACAAGATTCGCTATGCCCATAGAAGTCCTGCTTTTGATGACGATTTTCGTGAGGCACCTTCTGTTTCTGGGTACGGGTCAGTGCAGGCGAAGTGGGACCCTCAAGAGAAGATGGCGGAAGGTTTTGCTTCGTGGTTTTTGTTTTCTCGTTCGTCAAACATTGTTGTTCCTATGTATTGGGATGCTGACGGGAAAGCGGTTTCTAAAGATACTGTCAACATGAAGACGGCTACTTCACGGTTGATGCGACCGTTGTTGGAAGAGTTGAAGGATGTTGTCAAACAACTTGACATAAGTTTGGACATCACAAAACTGTTGCCAACTCATCCAGTGTTGTTGTTTGCTTTGCAACCATTTGCTGATGATGGTGTGGAGAAGGCTCGTCCTGAGAATCCGTGGAAGCGTGGGTACAACACTGAATACTTCCGTTTTCGTGATGCTGTTTTGGCTAGGAAGCCGTTGTGTTACAAGTGCAGAAAGAATCAGGCAATGGAGGTTGACCATGTGAGACCGCTTATCAACGGTGGCAGTAATACGGTTGGGAACCTTCGCCCTATTTGCAGGTCGTGTAACAGGAAGTCTGGGGGTGGGGAACGGAGGGTCAAGAAATCTGTCAGGGTTGATGCGATGGTTCAGTTGGCATTTGATAAAGCAAGTTTTGGTGGGGACAGGTCAGCCGCAGGTAGGTATGCGGCGGAGCAACGCTGGAAAGGTCATGTAAAACGGGAGGACATGCCTAAACCGTCAGGGTTTATTGGCGTAAGCCGTACCAACAGAGGCACAGAAGCGTACCCAAGTCACTTGTACGACCTTGCTTTGTCCCGAATGTTGCGGGAAGACATGGAGGAACTAAATCGCCGAGCAGGGACACAGTACGAGGATGACCCAAGTGATTCATTGCCGAGTGCGAACTGGAACGCTCACTTGGGTCTGCCAGATAATCGGAAGTTGGCAAAACACACATTGGTGAGTGATTTGGCAAAAGCGTTGGTGGCAACACTGCCACCCGAAGTTATTTTGCAAGCCTCTTACGAACTTGACCGCAATCCAGATGACCCACCAATCAAGCCAGTGACATCTGCCGACCTTCAGAAACCGCCTCTCGCTGGAATAAACATGGAAGATAGGGCTGTTGATGTTGTCAACAGGATTATTGGGCAGTGGGCGCAGTCATCAAACGATTCTTTGAGATTGAGTCTTGCCATTCAACAGGTTGTTGCTAGGGAGTTCGGCTTGACAGAACACGCTCCTGTTTCGGCAATACGCTACGCAGACAAATCGGTAGATGAACAAGCAAAAGAGTTGAGTGACCCCAACAGCGCATCGGGTAAGTTGCTTGCGGCTGTAGTTAGGCAACAATACGCTAATACTCAAGCCTATTTTGAGGCTAAAGGAATCAAAGAAGTGACACTTCACAGGGGGTTTGACGACCCTCAGATTGGGGTAGGAGAACAAGAGGTCGTGTTGCGCCCGCTGTCATCGTTTTCCGCTTCTAACTACATTGCCAGTCGGTTTGCATCAGAAGAAGTGAGGGACGGCAAGGTGATGATAGTCAAAGTGGCAGTATCACAGATTTTTTCTACGCCGTTCACAGGTATCGGTTGTTTGCCAGAGGAAGAGTTTGTTGTTTTGGGCGAGCCTATGACCGCAAGCGTGGAAAGAAGGGTAGACGGATGAAACCCTTTGTTGTAGATAACAGTGTTTCCAACTCGGATTGGATAAAGCAAGGCAAGTATGGGTTTGATTTCCCGTTCGTGAAAACGGTAGAGGATTTTGAGCGAGAGTTTCGTGTGCCTGCTGATGAGCCTGCTCGTGGTAAGAGGTTGGAAGAGTTGGCGAAGTTGCCTTGGGTGGATGTTGCTCCTGAGCCGATTCAAGAGTTGTTGTTGGGCGTGAGGAAGTCTGTTGTGTTGCGGAAGATAGCGGTGCGCCGTGATGCGATGATTCAAGTTGCTTTAGCCAAAGCCTCTTTTGCTGGGGATAGGTCAGCGGCAGGCAGGTACGCCGCTGAACAGCGGTGGAAAGGGCATGTCAAGGCGGAGCCGAAAGGGCGTGATGTCAGGGGTGAGATTATTGAGACGGTGCGCCGTGAAGAGGGGATGTCGGTCAAAATAGATTCTGGGTTACAGCCGACAAGCGGTTACATGGTGGCTAGGAAGGAATACAGCAAGATTGTTTCGGCTGAGGATTTCTTTGATGCGAACAAAGGGAGGAAGATTTTGAGTGATTTCTTGAAACAGAACCGTGAGCATTTTCAGGAAGACCAGTATCTAGGTATTTGGTTCAATACCAATAACGGGAAAGTGTATTTGGACATTACTGATAACATTGCGGACAGACAAAAAGCCGAGAGTTTGGGCAGGGAACGAAATCAGATTTCTATTTGGGATGTTGTGAATAAGGTTGAGATTCAGACTGGAGGAACAGGTGAAGGATAAGCCGAATGATGATGTGGTGTATGTGAAGCCATCTAAACCGATTTCGGAAATGTCCGATGAGGAGATTGACGAGTTTGCAAATCAGGTTTGGTTGTCGCTGTTCAAGGACAAGGATGGGGATGACAAGTAAGGGGTTTGTTCTTCAGCGTCGGGTTGACGGTTGGAGAAGGTTTTTGGTGTCGGATGAGGTGTTGGCTAAGCGGGCTGGGGCTACGGGGCGTTTGGTGCGGGCGATGGTGTTTCCGACCGTTCAATCGGCGGAGTTTTTTAGGTCTCTTCATGGTTTGACCCAGTTTGAGGTGGCGGAGGCTGACGGGGATGATTCGGAGGCGGAGATGCGACGATTCAAGGCTTACAAAAAGTAAAGCCAAAGGCTTGACGGTGGGGCACCACTGGGGTATGCTTGGGTCGTGAGGAAAGAGACCACGATGACCAAGAAAACGCTTCAACGGTTGTTGTTGCCGATTGACTGGGCAAATCCGACTCTGACTCAAACCGTGAAACCCCAAAATCCGAACAAACCACCGAGGAGGCAAGATGATTGAACCACATGACCTAACCCCTGAACAGGCGGACAAGTTGCTCAAGGCAATCCTTGACCCGAACGGGTTGTCTGAGATGCGACCCGATGACCCACTACCCATCGCTTTAGTGCTGTACAACGCAGGCTATTTTGAGGGTGCTTCCAAGGCGGAAAAAATCGTGTCCGACATGATGCAACTTTCGCCAGACATGACCCCCGAAGATGCCAAGACGGTTCGGGCTATGGCTTCTGCCACGATTCTTGAGTTTTTGGAATCGGGCACTTTGGAGCGGTTTGCCAGAGGGGCGTTGGTTGAAGCGGCTTACGCTTCGGATGATGCGACTCTTGCCGCCCTTGTGGAAGCAGGGGTTCCCGAGTGGAACGAGCATCTTGGTGACAAGTTCCGTGACGGGCACATGGCGGCGTTTCTGGATGTGTTGGAGCAGAGGCTCACGAAGATTCGTGAAGAAAACATTTGACAAGGGGGCATACATGGGTTACACTCAAATCATCACGAAAGGGGACAAAATGACCACATACGAGCAGGAAATGAACCTGATTCTCAACGAACAAGGTTCTTTGGTGCATACCTACGACCAAAATGGGGAAATCGTTTGGCATCCCAAACTTGAGGTGCCAGCAACTCCAGAAGGCGTGTACAAAGACATTTGGAAAATGTTGCACCGAGGTTTTGTTTGGACATCTGCAACATACATTTTCAGCGTCAACGGCGAAGACAAAACCGTTTTTCAGATGACCGAAGCCGAGCGACTTCAGTGGTGCGCTGAGGCACTTGCCGATTGGGAGTCAACGGATGATGAGGGGCGACCTCGCAAATCCGACCGTGACCGAGATTGGGAGAACATCTACTATTCGGGCTACGGTGACAGGGTGGGGCTAGACCCATTCGCCTACGACAACCAAGGCAACGACACTGGGTTGCGGATGAGTGATTTCATCTGAACGACTTGAAACAGGGACACCGTTGGGATACAATCAAACTGTGGAAAGGAGACCACCAATGACAATCACCCATCAACGGCAGGGGCATTTGTACGAGGCAACTCGTCATCTTCCTCTCAAGGAAGTAACCGCCCTTGTCCGCAAGGAGGCTCGTGAAACGGTCGCCAAGTGGAACGCCAAAAATCCGACTATCGGAGAAGTCAAAATCTCTGTGAGGATGTCCCATCACTATGCTATTGACGCAGACCTCAAGGTTGACGGGCTTGTCCACACACTCCACAAGGAGTTTGGGGAGGTTGCCTACGCCCAACGGTTGCGTGAACGGGTGGAGGACATTGAATCGCTCGGCGAGCGGTTCGTGCCTCTCGTGAAACTGTACGAGTTGCGGGATGCGATTGAAGAAATCCGTGCCAAGTACAACTACAACGATTCTGACCCGATGACCGATTACTTCTCGGTTCGCTACTACGGCTCAACGACCATTCGCAACAAGTTCGGGGGGTACGCATGACATTCCCTACCGTGGCTGAGTTTGATGCGTATGAAACTGGGATGATGACCGACGACGAGGTTGTTGAGTTCTTTCAACGGCTTGTGGATTTCGGGGTCATCTGGCAACTTCAGGGGCATTACATACGGACGCTTCGTTCGTTGGTGCAAGCGGAGATGGTAAATCTTCCCGCAAAGCGTTGAACCCCACAACTGACCCGATACAATGAATAACCAACAAAAGGAGAAATGACATGGCTACAGCAAAACAGCAACGCAGTATCATCGCCGAACGGCTACGGGATTTCCGTACCGAATCGGGATACACGCAGGAGAAACTTGCCAAAAAAGCAGGTGTGGACCGCAAGACAGTGAACCGCATTGAGAACGCTTTGTTCTCGCCAACTGTGGACACCCTCTACCGTTTGTGCAAGGTGCTGGAAATCACCCCGTCTAAGTTCTTGGATGGTTTGCGTTGACCGAAGTTTTTGACCAAAGCGAGTGGTCACCGTTGACACTTCCTGTGGACAGGTTGGTGATGGATGACGACTTGAAACGGTTGCCGCCACTGTTCTTCACTGAGGATGACGACATTGAAAACTTGTTGCTCATCTTCAAGTTCGTGGCGGTTCACAATCCCCGCCTTGAGGTTTATGTCTATGAGCATGACAAGGGAATCTTCTCGGCGATGGTTGTTGACCGTGGCGTCAAAGTGTTGGCGTTCTCGTTGACTTCGTTGCATCTAAGTGCAGTGGAGCAGGGGAGACGGTTTGAGTTGGTGGGCAGGTTCAAGCCTCGTTCCATCGGTGAACTGTTCAATGAAGCGGAAATAAGCGGACTGACGGTTCGGGCTGAAGACAACCTTGAACTTTCAGATGATTTGTTCGGAGAGTTTTTTCCTTCGGACAATCCTTAGGGCTGGGCTAAAGCACCCAACAGTCAAAACCATTGGTTGTTGGGTGCTACCTTGCCCGCATGTCTTTGCATGACTCACCTCTAGTTGGTGCCGCTGTGGCACTCAACGAAATGTTCCTGACGCTATGCGTTTCAGGTTTCACGGAAGAACAGGCTTTGCGCCTGATTGCTTTTCTGATTGAGGACATGCAGTTCTCATCACCCGAGCAACCCCAGTAGACCGCTTCTCTACTGGGATTTATCATAGACTTCCCCGATTATGGCGAGTAAAGACGATTTCATTGAACTTGGCTCCTCGGGTCTTGGTAAAACCTCGGGCTTCGTTATTGACGAGTTCATTGCAGAACTTCGTGGAATCCGTGGTGCCCGTGTCTACCGAGAAATGTCGGACAACGACCCCGTTGTTGGGGCGATGGTTTATGCGATTGAAAAACTGATTCTTGCTATCAAGTGGGAGGTCGCACCATACCAAGATGGCGACCAGCCAGTCAAAAAGAAAGACCAAAAGAACGCCGACTTCCTTGAGGAGTGCATGTACGACATGAGCGAATCATGGTCGGCGATGGTTTCGCAGATTCTTTCGTTCCTCGTCTACGGGTACGCCTTCTGTGAGATTGTGTACAAGAAGCGTGTGTCTCCTGATTCCAAGAACGGCGAGAAGCGTTCCAAGTACACGGACGGCAAAATCGGTTGGCGCAAGATTGCTTTGCGTGGTCAGGAAACTTTGTGGGATTGGGTGTTTGATGCGAATGGTGGTGTGCGGGCGTTTCAACAGCAAGACCCTTACGCCGATAAAGGTTTGGTGACGATTCCTATTGAGAAGGGTTTGTTGTTCCGCACCGCCAATCCTCGCAACAATCCTGAGGGTCGCAGTATTCTTCGTAACGCTTACCGTCCGTGGAAGTTCAAGAAGACGATTGAGGAGATTGAAGCGGTTGGTATTGAGCGTGATTTGGCTGGTTTGCCTGTTGCTTATGTTCCGCCGTCAATGCTGTCTTCGGCGGCGACAACTGCCGAGGTGAGTGCCCGTAATGCGATGCAGGATTTGATTCGTCGCATCAAACGAAACGAGAACGAGGGTGTGTTGTTTCCGTTGGCTTACGACGAGCAAGGCAGGGAACTGTACAAGTTGACGCTTCTGAACTCTGGAGGCACACGCCAGTTCAACACGGATGCAGTGGTTCAACGGTATGACCAGCGGATAGCGATGACAGTGCTGGCTGACTTCATTCTTTTGGGGCACGACAAGGTTGGTTCGTTCAGTTTGGGTGCATCCAAGATTGACTTGTTCACTTCGGCGATTCAACAGATTGCCGACACGATTGCCGATACTTTCAACGACCATGCCATTCCTCGTTTGTTCAAGTTGAACGGTTTGGACACGACTCGTTTGCCCGAAATCAAGGCTGGTGAAATCACCCATGTTGACCTTGGTGTGTTGGGTGACTTTGTTTCTAAGATGACTGCCGCTGGGGCTATGCAACCCGATACGGCGATGGACAACTATCTGCGTGGTTTGGCGAATCTGCCTCCTCGTTCTGAGGAAGAGGGTGGGATGATGGCTCCTCAGGGGATGGACCCGTTGATGGGTGGACAACAGCCAGCGGGGGCACCGCCAGCGGGGGCACCGCCCGCACCCCCAGCGGGCGCACCCGCAGGCGCACCGCCCGCTGATGCGACTGCTTCTTCTCCGAACTTCTTTGAGATGGCGGTTCAGCAGGAACAACAAAAGGGAGGCTGAAATGCCTACCCACAGTCACGACATTGACTTTGAGGCGGTAACGAAGGCGGAGATTCTTGACCCTGTATTGGCTCAGGAGATTCAGGCGTTAGCCAATCTGTACGATACGGCGTTTCGTGGGCTTGCCGCCGCCGCAGAGCGGGCTAGGAACGCCATGATTGCCGCTGGAAGGACATCTACAGCCGATTTGAGGGGCTTTCAGGAGGTCTTTGCGGCGGAGGTGCAGAGAACCCTCGGAGCGTCGCTCTCGGATGTTTCTGAGGGCACTCGTGCCCAGTTGTTGAGGGATGTTGAGCGTTCTATCAGAGAGTTGCCTCAAGGAATCAGTGTGACGATGCGATTTGACCGCACTGACCCAAGGGCTATTCAGTGGGCTTCTACTCGTGCTGGAACTTTGATTCGCCAGATTCAGTCGGAGACATTGACGGCTGTTAGGCGCATTGTTGCTGAGGCTTTGACTGAGGGTTCTGGGGTTTTTGCGGCGGCTCGTCAACTGTCTCGGGTGGTCGGGTTGCATGACCGTTGGCAGACCGCTGTTGACAACTTTTATGAAAGCGAGGTTGAACGGTTGGCAGAGTTGTTTCCTGAACTGGGTGCCGACGAGTTGGCTCAAAGGGCGCAGGTGTCGGCTGAGTCGTATCGGGAACGGTTGATTGCTTCTAGGGCTGAGACGATTGCTCGGACGGAGATTATTGCCGCTCAGAATACGGGGCAGTTGGTGTCTTGGTTGCAGGCGGCTGACCAAGGGTTGTTGGACTTGAATCGTGCTCAGAAGGAGTGGGTGGTCGGTCCTGATGGTTGGGCGGGCATTGCGGTATGCGAAATCTGTTTGGAGTTGGGTGGGGAAACGGTGCCTGTGCTTGGGGTGTTTTCTAATGGTGAGGCGTATCCGCCTGCTCATCCAAACTGTCGTTGCAACATGAATCTGATTGTGGAGTTGGAGGACTGAGATGCCTTGGTCTTTGATGCGACGAGATGGGGATGTTTTGGTTGTTCGGGATAGGGATAACAAGGTTGTTGGGAGACATAAGAATCGGGCGAAGGCGTTGCGCCATTTGAGGGCGTTGTATTCGCTTGAGAAAGCCTCGTTTGGGGGCGACCGTTCTGCGGCTGGGCGGTACGCCGCAGAGCAGAGGTGGAAGGGGCATGTGAAGCGGGAGGGTGCTGGTAGTCCGCCGTCTGGTGGGGCAGGCGACTTCATGCGATTGGTCAACGGCACGCCGCAGACCTACACGGTCAAGGGTGTGATTCAGGTTCATGGGTTCGGCATTGAGGGTGCTGGTTCGTACTACGACGATTTGGTCAAAGCCGACCCGACTGAGGAAAGCAACTCAAGTGGCGTGTGGCAGACGACCGTTGGAGAGTTTCGGCGTATGGCTACCAGCGGTCAGTTGGACTTGTCACCAAAATGGGTTGACCATGTGGTTCGCAATCTGCAAGACCAGCCAGATGACACGAGGGTTGCGGTGGAGATTGGCGTTGGTTCCGTGGTATTTAGAAAAGAACCAGTGACACCAGTTAGACCCGACGAGCCGCACACTCCACAGGACATCAGAACGCTCGGTGTCGCTTGGAACAGTAGCGCACAGTTGGAAGAGGATTCTGGATTGGCGAATGACACCGAAAAGAAGTTGACCGTCAACACGAGTCCCAGGAACAGGGGACCAGTCAAGTCTGGAACGCTTAGCCGCTGGGAGAAAGGGTGGGAAACGGATTATTACAACATGCCCTACTGCAAGGAAATCGCAAGTCACGCCGCCTATCTGATGGGACAAATAGATGCTCCAGTGGAACGATGGGGGCGTCGCACGGGTTTCAGGGCACCATCGGATTCAATGTTGGCGCAGGACGCCAAAGATTTGTTGGCGGGCGTCAACCAAGGCGTTGAAGGTCAACCTGTTCTGTGGCGGGGCTTGGATACACGGCAGTCTGCCGCCAAAAAAGCGGTCGCCGATGCCAAAGTGGGAGACACGATGACCCTCGGTTTGGCTTCAACCAGTAGGGATTTGCTTGCGGCGGCGAAATACACCCCGTCCTATTCGGAGGGGGTTCCGCTGGTAGTGATGCGGATAGAGGAAGGGTCAAAGGGTGTTTCTATCGGCGATAGGGCGGTGTATCGGCACGACCAAGAGGTGATAACGAGCGGCAAGTTTGAGGTCACCGAGATACAAAAGGTGACCGTGCCCAAATGGCGGTTTCCCAAAGCCAGTTTGGGTGGCGGGGTTGAGACGATGGAGCCGTCCAAGAAAGTCGCCTTGGAGCGTGATGCGGCACAAAGGTTGAAGGGGCTGTTGACACCAAAGCAGTATGCGCCCATTGAGCGGTACTTGCGGGGGCGAGAAAAAGAAGCCGCCAAATACGAGAAGGAAACCATCACGGTGAAGGTTGTTTCGGTTCGTCAGACGGAGACTTTCAACCCTGAGACTGAGGAGTTTGAGACAAATGGCTGATTTAGGTTTTATTGGCGACCTGTGGTTTGACAGAACTGACGAACTGGATGAGCGGATGCGATTGGCTGACCTCATCAAAGCCTCGTTTGGTGGTGATAGGTCTGCCGCTGGGCGGTATGCGGCTGAGCAACGCTGGAAGAATCACAGGAAGAAGGAAGAGGATGCGAAAGGTCGTCAGGCTGGTGACGGGTCGTTGGACGATGAGATTTCTCGTGTTGTCGGTTTGATGTCTGCTTTGCGGGAGTTGCCTTATTCTGTTAGCGGCAACGACATTATTGAGGTTGAGGAGTGGGAAAACTACAGCGGGTCGTTGTTTGTTGGCGTGTTGATTCGGGGTAAAAGATTTAGGGTTGCTACGAAGCAAGTTATTGAGGCTGAGCAGGCAGTGAACGCTTTGGGTAAGCGGGTATTGAAGGAGATTACGGAGAAGTTGATTGCCGAAGGAAAGTTGACTCAGCAACAAGTTGATGATGCGAAGAAGTTTCGGTCGGCTGAGGAAGTTGGTGCTGATGCCGAAAAATCTTTGATAGATAAGGCGATGAGGGGTGATGATGATGTGCCCGACGAGGTTCGTGAGGCGGCGATAAAAGTGTCTGAAGCAAAGGAGAAAGCATCTGAGGCGAGGAAGGCTTTGATGAAAGCCACGAAGGCGTACAACCAACATAGAGAAATAAGTGGTTCCTATGACGAAAAAAGTCGCCAGTTGTATTTGGCAAGGGTAGAGGCTAAAAACAACAGTTCTATCGCTCGTAGTGCTCTGAAAGATGCGGAGTATGAGTTGGAACGGGTTGTCGGGTTTGTTGTGGCTGGGGAAAGGGAGATGGCTGGCGAAACCCAAAAGTCAAAGGAAGCGCAGAAAGCGAACTCGGTTTTGGTTCAGCAGATTATTGGCGCAGAGTTTCAGGCGTTTTTGTCATCTCGCCGAGAAATGGGTGAAGTGTATCCGTCCAGAAATACCACGGTTCCTCAAAGGGTATTTGATAAGAGTGGGAAACTGGTTGATGGTAATGCTCTTGCGGCTGACATTATGGGTGCGGCGGCGAGACGATTCCCCCAAGCATTGTTGTCCAAAACAGAAACTCCTTTGGGTAAAAAGGTTGAGATTGTTTTTGGTGGTCGTGGCGGTTCATACAATGAATCAAATAATCGTATTCGTTCTGACTTGGATGACAGTGACACTTTGACGCATGAGACGGTGCACAACATCTCGTATTACAGTCGTGAAACTCGTGCTATTGAGCAGGCGGGGTTACAGCGAAGGATTTTTGGGAAGGTTGATGAGGGTGATGCTTCGTTTGCGGAGAAGTTGAAGATTGGTTTGCAAAAAACGGTTGGTGCGACTAAGGCGTTGGGGTACAGATTTGAGGGCAGTTATGTTGAAGACAAGTTTGTCAATGGTTATCAGGGGCGTTTGGATTACAACTATGGTTCACGAAAAGAGGGTTACAACTTGACTCGTGCTACCGAGATTTTGACTGTTTCTACGGAGAACGCTTTTGGCGGTAACTACAAGTTCAAGCAGACGGGTAAGTTGGATGATGATTTGTTGGCTACGGCTATTGGTTGGTTGTTGACTGCGGAGGGTGGACAATGATTGAGTACAAGTGGTTTGTGTTGGTTGACGGTGTTGAGGAGGAGGTTGTTTGGGATTCGGTGAGTCAAATGTTGTTGGGTCCGCCGTTGATTTCGTTGACGGCTGAGAAACTGGTGGAAAGTGGGGAGATTGTTTTGATGACGCCTGTTGGTCCTAGGGTGCAAGCGGATTTGGAGGAGCATTTGTCTGCATGGGCGACTATTTCGTATGCGATTGAGTTGTGTGGTTACGAGTTGGTGGACGGGTCTCCTGCGCCCATTACACCCGAATCAGAGTTGGTGGCTGGTAACCCCGCTAACGAATAACTGAAGGTAGGTCTACGGCTATCTTCAGTGGGATGGCTGACAGTTATTCACCGCCTGAGGGTGTCCGTGCGGAGGCTCGTCGTGCCTTGAAGTGGATTGAGGAAGGTCAGGCTGGTGGTGGTTTCACGGATGTGGGTCGTAAGCGTGCATCGGATTTGGCTCGTGGAGCGTCGGTGTCGTTGAAGACAATCAAACGAATGAACTCTTATTTGGCTCGGCATGAAGTTGACAAGCAGGGGAAGGGTTGGTCGCAAGGTTCGGATGGTTACCCGTCCGCTGGGCGTGTTGCTTGGGCGGCTTGGGGTGGTGATGCGGCGAAGTCGTGGGTTGGGAAGATTCTTCGCTCGGTAGAGAAATCAGTTGATGCGATTGCTGTTGACCCTGCTCAGATGGATTTGGATTTGGCGTTGGGTTGGGCTGAGGGGGAGATTGCTTGGGAAGAGTTGCCTGACCATGTTCGGGAGGCTATTGACGAAGTGATGTCTGAGGAGATGCCGAAGGATGTTGAGGCGGATGTTGATGCGATGGTCAAAGCCGATGAGCAGGTTGAGTTGTTGCATAAGTCGGATTCGGAGCATCGTTTTACGCTCGGTCCTTGGTACATCCCTAATCGGTATGACGCTCACGGTGAGTGGACTGATGCTGATGAGTTGCAGAAGGCGTTGTGGGAGTATGTGAGGACTGGTGACCGTGACATCAGATTGCAACATAATCGGGACATTGTGGCTGGTGAGTGGTTGGAGGCGATGTCGTTTCCCGTTCCTGTGAGTATCGGTATGCAGAAGTCTGGGGAAGCGAAGCAGGTGACTTATCCGTCTGGGACGGTGTTTCTTGGTGTGCAGTGGAAGCCGTGGGCGTGGGAGATGGTGAAGGAGGGGAAGATTCGGGGTTTTTCCATTGGTGGTGCGGCGGCTCGTATTGAGATGGAGATGCCGTCCGATGCGATTGAAAAGGCTTCGTTCGGTGGTGATAGGTCGGCGGCGGGACGCTACGCCGCTGAGCAACGCTGGAAAAATAACTCCAGTTATCCGCTTCGTATGGCTGAGGATGTTGCTTCTCACATTGCTGGGCGTTTGGCGATGGCTCGGGCTAGGAAAAAGTTGATGCAGGAGGAACGGGGTAAGCAATCTTTGTGGGAGCGAATCAAGTTTGTGTTTTCTCGGGAGTACACGAATCCTGAACCGTTGGCTCGTAAGTGGGTGAGGGAGGCGGCACGGTTAGCGATGCAAGACAGGGGGCGACTTGCCGACCCTGAGGTGGCTTCGGTCGTGGATTTGCCTGCTGGACGGCAAGCGATTTTGAGTCGGGGCAAGTTGATTACGGTCGGGAAAACTGTTGACCGTGATGAAATCAAGAGTCGGATGAGGGAAGTTGCAAAGCAACAGCCAACTTCCACGCAGGTGCATGTTGACAGCATTATGGGCGGGAAGAAGAAGCGTAAGAAGAAGCAAATAGATGTGCCGATGGTGAAGAAAGTTCGGAATGTTCCCACGGACATGAAGTTGTATTCACGGGTGAAGTCTGAGGCTAAGAAAAAGTTTGATGTCTACCCTTCGGCTTATGCGAACGCTTGGCTGGTGCAGGAGTACAAGAAGCGTGGCGGAAAGTACAAGATTGAAAAGGCTGTTTCATTTGGGGGTGACCGTTCAGAGGCGGGTAGGTATGCGGCTAACCAACGGTGGCAAGGTAGGGGGCATGTTGCCCAAAAGTATGTACGGCAATGGCACCGTGAGAATGGTCGTGGACCTATTCGGTACCCGACAACACCGCAAGGTAAGATGTTGGGTAGGAGCGTGCCAAGTCTGCAAACTTGGTGCGATTTAGATGCTCTTGCTCAGGATTTTGCCGCTCAAGGTAAAAGCCTTGACAGCGTTGACGCACCAGCAATCATCTACGAGCATTTGAGTGACGAACGCCGTGCAGTCTGGGATGCGATTATTCGCAAAGGTGGTGAGGGGGTTCCCCAAGGAACGAACCCGAACGGTTCACGAGTGTTTGTCAAAGCGGGTGGTGGTGGTGCGGGCAAGTCGTCAACACCACAGATTGAAGGAGTTGCCATCCCTACGGCTGGCGAGAAAGATGCTGATGGAAAACCGACGCCCCGTTTGGCGGTGATGACCAATGCCGATGACATCAAAGAGGTTTTGCCCGAGTGGAAACAAGCGGAAACTGCCAGCGATGCTGGTCGTACCAAAACCCCCAGAGGCAAAGAAGTAGCAACTGGACCGCTGATGGATAGGCGTGCATCTATGGTGCATGAAGAATCGTCACAGATTGCCGCATTTCAAGTGACTTCCGCCATCAAAGCAAAACAAGATGTGATTGTTGACGGTACGATGGACAACGGCGTAGATAAATCTCTCGCCAAACTCGCTTCATACCGTGATAACGGTGCCGCCGAAGTACACATGATTGCCTATTCGTGTGACACAAATGAAGCAGAAGACCGCGCTTACAGGCGTGCCAAGGAAACAGGAAGAAAGGTTCCAACCGAAAGTTTGCGTAATGCTCACATCAAAGTGTCAACGAACTTCCCCGTCTATCTGGAAAAAGGCAACTTGGATTCGGTAACCGTCATTGACACAAACAGAAACGATGATGGTTCCAAGCGTCCAGCGGAAAAGATTTTTGAGTACAAGCCAAGTGGCGGTATCAAGATTCTGAATCAAGCGTTGTATCAGAGGTTCCTTGACAAAAGGAACGACTCTAAGAAATCGGGCATCAACCCGAACAGGATTGACCAAGAAATACGAGAAGAGATACAGAGGAGTGAAGCGTGATTGAACCCAATGATTATGAGATGTGTAAGCACATTGCCGACATGCTGATGGAGGGTGCAACCGAAGACGATTTGAGGTCTTTCGGTTATCTGAATACGGACGAAAGCCGTTTGTGTTATGCGGCGGCTAAGGAGCGTCCTGAGTACTGGTCAAACATTGCTTTGGATACGGAAGCGGCTGGTTGTATGTCGTATCTGCCCGAGGAATGGTTGGAACGAAACAAGGATTGGTACACACCGTTATGACATGCGATTGTGGTTGCGGTTCTTCGCTCTCCAAGGGTGAGCAGAAGGTATTGAAACATTTGAGGGATGGGGTGTTGTGGGGTTTGCCTGACGCTTTGTGGTCGCAGGTCGTTTCGGAGGTTGAGAAGGCGGGTTCTATTACGAAGGTTGCTGGTTCGGCGCAAGTCATTTTGTACGATGCGATTCAGAAAGCCGCTGGAGGTTTCGGTGGTGACCGTTCCGCCGCTGGTAGGTATGCCGCTCAACAGCGTTGGAAAGGTCATGTGAAACAAGAGCCTCAAGGGGCTGGTGGTGGTGCGGCTGGTTTGCCTGCTGGTACCAGTGAACGGTTGGGTGCGCCTGTGAGATGGGACCCGAAATCTCGTCGGGAAATCGTGAAGGTTTCTACGGTGGAAGAGGCTTACGAGGAGATTGCCAAGGGAAATCTTGTGGAGATGAACTCTCCTCAGGAGGCGTTCACCATCGTTGAGAAGATGGCGGAGTATGTCAAAGAGGTTGAGAAGAAGACTGGTGAGAAGGCAAAGAATCTGAACTTTTGTCAAATCTCAGTTCCAGGTACGAACTTGTTTTGTGGTTCGTCTGTGGCTACAGACAAGTATCCCGATGGTGTGCCTCGTGCTGAGATGCCTCAGTTGTCGGGTATCCCCGAGGAGGGCAGTAAGGCTGACAAGTTGGCTCGCATTGACGAGGAGGGCAATGTTGACATTTCTAAGAGTTTGATTGAGAGGTTGGCTAAGGCTGGTGTGGAGACGAAGGAGATGGAGGTGTCGGCTTCTATGTTGAAGGCGTCGCAGAGCGAGTTGAAGGGTAAGACGGTTTCGTTCTTTTTGACGCCTAAGGGTCAGAAGATTCTGAATGATGATTCGGCTGTCATTTTCGTTTCTCGTGATGGTTATGTGATTGACGGTCATCATCGTTGGGCTGGAAAGGTTTTTCAAGACTTGCAGGATGGCAAAACTGGGGATGTGAAGATGCGGGTGAAGGTGATTGACATGCCGATTATGGAGGTTTTGGACGCCGCACTTGACCACAGTGATGACATGGGCATCAAGAGGAAGAAAGGATAATGTTTTGATGCGTTTGGCTGACCAGTATCTCCTTGCCCAGATTAGGGAAAAGTTGTTGAGCCACATCCCCGATGACCAGTGGAGGCTGGTTGAGGAGGAGGTTGATAAGGCTGGCGGTGTTCGTGAGGTTGGCGGTTACACGGGAGTGTTGTTGACCGATGCGATTAGCAAAGCGAGTTTTGGCGGTGACCGTTCGGCGGCTGGTCGTTATGCCGCACAACAAAGGTGGAAAGGGCACACCAAAGACGACACCAGCGATAGTCCGAGGGCACAAGCGGCAGGTGCCGCACCGCCGCCAAATCCAAATGGACCCAGTGGCAGGAAAGCCGCCGACGCTCGCTCGGCACAACGCAACGCTGGTCCTAAGGCAGAACTCAGTGCCGACATCAAAGATGCTGATTTGAGTGAGTTGGCGGGCATGATTGTTCGTGACTTGAGAGCGCAGGGTAAGCAAGTTCCTGCGGCGGCGAAACCGTATCTTGATGCAATGCGAACGATGGGAAGCATAAACGAAAACTACGGCATGGACAGCGGTGCTTCTATTGTCGGCTATTTGTTGAGTAATCTGAGTCAATACAAAGGTGAAACTGCTCGTCTAATCAAAGCGGAGTTGAAGTCTCGGTTGAAGAATCAGAGACTTTCTGACATGGAACCCAACCCCAACAGGCGTGACACGATAACAACCGCTTCTCCGATGGGGGGAGATACGCAGATTGTTCGCTCAGAGCCTAAAGGTTCTGCAAAGTTCAACAGTGGGAAAAAAATGATGCTTGACTCCCTCAGAAGGGAGTTTTACCCAAAGGTAAATGCGGCTTTGGCGAAAGACCCCGAGAAAATCAAGGCAAACTACGAGAAGGAGATTCAACGAAAAGAGAAAGACCTTGACCGCCTTCGTGCTGGCAAAACGAACTTTGGGGAGTTCAACACATTGAATCCAAGGAAAGCCACGATAGGCAAAAGAATCAAGGAGATTGAAGGACAAATAGAAGGCTTGAAGGGCGAACTAGCGGGAATAGACGAGTATCTGGATGAGACTTCGCCAGGATTTTTCTCTTCGTAAAATCGTTGCAACTTATTTTTTGTAAAAGTTTTGGTGGCGTGAATACTTGGTTCTAAATCTTTGTTGAATCGTTTTTGACCGTTTTTGCAATGGGGCGCAAATGGGGTGTGATACAATGTTGTTGTGGAAAGAGAGGAGACCACAATGACATTCACCCGAGGAGATACCGTCTACTGGGCAAAAGAACCGAAAGGCAGGTTCGTCTTTGTCGGCGTCAACAAGGACGGTTCGTACCACATCGTCGGCGGTGAGGACGGATACCGTAGCGGACGAGACGCCTTGCCCGAGCAGGTTGCGGTAGTTCCATTTGAGGGCACCGACCAACTGCTCTACTACGCCAAACAGGAAGTCAACTTTGCCGTTGAGGTGACGGTTGCCATGTTGGCGGAGAAGTTCAATCTTCCAACTTCTACGGTTGGGAAGTTCGTCCGAGAGAACCCGCACCTGTTCAGGAAGATTGGGCACGGTAAGTATGAGGTTCGTGGACATGCGGACGAAGCCCGAGCAACAGCGGAGCGTCAAGCGATGCGAACCCAAAGGAAGATAAAGAAGGTTCGGGCTTAGTCTCCCGAGTATCATCAACCCAATGTCAAACGGGTTGGTGTTCGTGGTCGGTTTTGGTTCTTCTCTAGCCGTTGTGATTCTGATTGTGGTGTTACTTGTTTATCGCCGTCATCGTCAAGAGCAGAGGTTTCAGCAGGCGTTGGCTTTGGTTGAAAGTTTGGAAGGCAACACGCAGTATGGCGGTAAGGATTTGTTGATGGTGACAAGTGCAATGTCTTATGACCTGTTGCTTCGCCAAGCGATACTTGAGCGATGCGAAGGTATTGGTGATGACTATGAGCGTGAATCTTTCGTTGATGATTTGGTTGAGATTGCCGAGGCTTACGGCAATGGTTTGGTGAAGCGTTCCAAATCCACCAACTACTAAACCCTCGTTGACAAGTCGGGTGATGCGATGACTGTTCTACACTCGCTTCTGTCCAGATAAGAGGTTCCATTTGAGCAAGAAACAGCGAAAGATGGTGGCTCTCAAAGTCTTGGAGACGAGCGGTGTAGACCACCCCGCCCATCTTGAAGAGGGCTGGATTGTAATGAAGAACGCAGGAACCACAACGGAGGAAACCGTGTCAGAGAACAACGAGATGACTTCACAAGAGATTGACCCAACGCTGGAAGAGGCGTACATTGACCGCATCGTTGAGTTGGAGAAGTCGCTCGCCGCTTCTGAAAAACTTGTCGCCGACCTCACTGAGACTGCCGAGAAGGCAAAGATGAAGGCGGAAGAGGAAGAGGAGGAAGAGGACGAGGAGGAGATGGACGAAGAGGCAACCTACAAGGCTCTCGTCAAGTCACTCCCAGAACCCGTCCGTGAAATGTTGAAGAAGGCGGAAGATGCCGCCGCTTCGGCAACCGAGGAACTTCGCAAGGAGCGGGAAGCCCGCCGTGACGAAGAGTTCGTTCAGAAAGCCGCAGGATGGGAACACATCACTGTTGATGCCAAGGAGTTCGGACCAGCACTTCGTCGTCTGACCGACATTGACGCAAATCTCGCCGAGCAGGTGGAAAAGGCTTTGGAAGCCGCCAACGCTCAAGCCGAAAGTGCCGCCATCTTCTCGGAGATTGGTAGCGGAAGTCGTCCAGATGAGAGCAGTGCCTACGCCAAGGTGCAGGCAATGGCGAAAGCCGCTCATCAGGCAGGAGAGTTCTCCACCGTTGAGCAGGCGGTGTCGGGAATCATTGCAAAAAACCCAGACCTCTATGCGGCATACCGCAACGAGCAATAACCAAGGAGCAATCACATGGCATACGAAGTAGCGGGCTACGCCCTACGAATCACACTCCCAGCAGGGGGAGACCTCTCGGCGAAGCAGTATCACTTCGTCAAGGTCAACACCTCGGGTGAGGCAGTTATTTGCGCCGCCGCAACTGACCGCCCAATCGGCGTTCTTCAGAACAACCCAACCTCGGGTCAGGAAGCCTCAATCGTCGTCGTTGGTGGCACCAAGGTGGTGTCCAGCGCATCCATTGACGAAGGCTCACTCATTGGCACGAACAACGCTGGTAAGGCTGATGCGAAGACGCCAGGTAGCGATGTCACCGAATACGGTGTTGGAACTGTCATTCTCGCCGCTGGTGCGGACAACGAAATCCTTACCGCAGTTGTCAACTGCGCCGCCCCAGCCCGAGCCGCCTAACCGAATCTCACAACAGGAGAAATAAACCATGCCACAGCCAACATCAACCCAAGTCCATGTTGATGCGATTCTGACCAACATCAGCGTCGCCTACATGCAACAGCAGGCGAACTTCATCGCCACCAAGGTGTTCCCAATCGTCCCTGTGTCAAAGCAGTCGGACAAGTTCTTCACTTACACGAAGAACGACTGGTTCCGTGACGAAGCACAGCGTCGTGCTGATGCGACCGAATCCGCTGGTGGCGGTTACGGGCTGTCAACGGATTCGTACCAGTGTGATGTGTACGCCTTCCACAAGGACATCGGTGACCAGACTCGTGCAAACGCAGACGCACCGATTCAGGTTGACCGTGAAGCCGCAGAGTTCGTCACCAGCCGTTTGATGCTGAAGATGGAGACGCAGTTCGTGTCCACCTTCTTCACCAGCGGTGTGTGGGCAACCGATGTGACCCCAAGCAACCTGTGGAGCGACTACACCTCGTCTGACCCGCTCAACGATGTTGAGAGTGGCAAGCGTGCAATCCTCGCAACCACTGGCTACGAGCCGAACACTCTGGTGCTTGGTTACGATGTGTTCAAGACACTGAAGAACCACCCAGACCTCGTTGACCGCATCAAGTACACCTCGTCGCAAACGCTGACCGAGGGTTTGATGGCGTCACTGTTTGACATCCCACGAGTAATGGTGGCGAAGTCGGTCAAGGCAACCAACGCCGAAGGTGGCACCGCCGCTTACGATTTCACCCACGGCAAGAACGCCCTCCTCACCTACTCGGCTCCCTCGGCAGGACTTCTCCAGCCTTCGGGTGGCTATGTGATGTCGTGGACGGGTGTATCGCAGGGTCTCGGGCAGACCGTTGGCACCAGCCGTATCCGCATGGAGCAGTTCAAGGCTGACCGCATTGAAGCCGAAGTGTCATTTGACATGAAGGTCATCGGTTCGGACTTGGGCTACTTCTTCAGCGCAGTCGTCGCCTAATAGGAGCGTTCAATGACCAATCTCATTAGCAAAGGTGAAGCGGTTGCAGGTAAGTTGACTGCATCTCAAGATGTTGAGGCGAAGGACGACCTCATCGCAGGTGATGACCTCACCGTTGGCGATGATGCGACTGTCTCAGGAGATTTGAGCGTCACTGGTCAGTTGAAGCATGTTCGTAGCATCGCCAACATTGAAGATGGCGGTTCTATGGCGGCTTCAGCGGCGAATGTCGTGACCAGCCGTATCATCACTGCCACACCGACTGCGGCTCGTGACATTCAGTTGCCTGCCGCCGCCGACATTATCGCCTTGACGGGCGCAACTGTTGGCACCACGGTGGAGTTCCTTGTCGTGAACCTTGCTGGTGCTACTCATGCGTTGACCTTGACGGTCAATACGGGTACGACGATTCAGGGTTCGGCGGCTGTTGCCGCTAACACGAACGGTTCGTTCCTCGTCCGTGTGGCGAGTGGTACGACTGTGGTGGTGTATCGCAAATAGTCTGAGACTTCGGTTCAAGTGACCGTTGTGTCCTAACATCGGAGGAAACATGGCTTACAAAGTATTGAAACCCATCCCGAAAGGTGATGGTACAAGTATTCCTGCTGGGACGGTTGTAGATGCTTCTTCGTGGCGTAATCTTCGTTCGCTTATCGGGGGTAGGTATTTGGCTGAGATTGCGGATGCGATTGTTCCAAAGGCGGTCAAGGCTGAGGTAGCAAAACCTGTTGAGGTTGTGAAGGTTGCGGAGCCTGTTGAGGAGGAAAAGCCACGCTTGGTTCGCAAGAACCGTAGGCGTGACCAGCAGACCGAGGAGTAAGCGGTGACTTGGAGTTATTCAGGCAACCCTTCCAACTCGGCGAACGACAAGGTTCGTTTTCTGTGCGGTGATACGGATACGACGAATCAGCAGGTTTCCAATGAGGAGATTGCTTTTCTTCTTACCGAATGGAACTCCAACGCTTATCTAGCGGCGGCGTTTGCTTGCGATGCGATTAGCGGTAAGTATTCGGCGAAGGCTGACCTGTCTCGTTCGGTTGGTGATTTGTCTATCTCCAGCCAGTATGGGGCGCAGGCTAAAACTTTTATGGAGCGTGCCGCTTCGCTTCGTTCGTTGGCTGTTCGTGCGGTGCCTCCGTCGCCGAACTTTGACACGACCACTTTCAATGGCGAGTTTGATTTCTATGTGGGTATGGATGAGAACTACGGTTCGTCTACCACTTCGCCTCCGCTCCGACCTTTGACGGGGTGAGTTGTGACAATAGAAACCGAGTTTCTGGATTTGATGCCGACGACCGTTACTATTTTTGCTAAGACCGCTACGGACGCTTACGGTAAGTTCACTTTTTCTGGCACTGGTACGGCGGTGAGGTGTCGGTTGCAACCGTCCAACGATGTTGTTACGACGATGGATAATCGTGAGATTGTCACTAGGGGAACCATCATTTTTTATGGGACGCCGACGATTACCAATGATTCCAAGATTCAGTTGCCCGACGGAACGGTTCCTTTGATTGTTTCTGTCATGGTTCGTAACGACGACACTGGTGCTCATCACACGACTGTGACTTACGCATGAAAGGGAAGTTGGTAAGCATTGAGGTGACGGGGTTGCGGGATGTTTCGGCTGTTTTGTTGGCTGGTCAAAAGAATGTGTTGGATGCGACCAAGGAGGCTTTGTATGCGGAGGCGCATGTCGTGTTGGCGGAATCCAAGCGACAGGTTCCTTTTCGTCACGGTGTTTTGTCTAGTTCGGGTATGGTGCATCAGCCGTATTCGGCTGGTAAAAAAGCCGCTGTAGAGATTTCTTACGGTGGTGCGGCGGTTGATTACGCTTTTATTCAGCACGAAAATCTGAACTTTCGTCATGCCTCTGGGCGTAAGGCGAAGTATTTGGAAGACCCTGTTGTTGATGCTCAGGAACGGTTGGGGAAGAGGATTCGTCTTCTTGTGGAGCACATCTTGAGGCGTCGTGGCTCTGTTCCTACTTGGTTGGATTCGGATTATGCAGAGAGTGAGGAGGCTGACTGATGGCGATTCTTGATGCGTTGGGTGCTTACCTTCAGGCTCAGGGGCAGGGCACGGTGGCAACCGACATCTTTCTGGCTCGGATGCCCGCAACGCCCGATGAGTGTGTGACCTTGTATGAGAATCAGGGGATTGGTCCCGACCATACTTTCGGGGCTGGGGTGAAGGCTATTGACCATCAAAGGATTCGGGTGTATTGCCGTGCTGGGCGGAATGATTACCCTACGGCACGAACGAAGGCGGAGAATGTTCGTGCTGTCCTTGGTGCGATTCGTGGTACGACGCTTTCTGGGGTTGTGATTCTGTCGGTGTTGTCCACCTCGGAGTTGTATCCGTTGCAACGAGACAACGATGACAGGGCGATTATCGGGTGTGACTTTACGGTATGGCTGAGTTAGACCCGAAACCCGTTGACCCGTATGGGAGGGGTTCTAGGTCGGATGAAGCACCTCGTTGTTGGCGGTGTAAGAAGATGTTGGCGGTGTCAGTTACTCGTCCGTGGACGATTATTTGTCCTCGCTGTAAGGCTCGGAACGCCGCATAACCCCCCTGTTTTTAGGTGATTGCCATGCGACCACCGA
>Ga0070749_10000558_pt1 | contig 24937 bp, 47 predicted proteins | sample VirMetDEL_Nov_18_FD_75180 | JGI IMG/M metagenome (GOLD analysis project Ga0070749, IMG submission 75180) | Aqueous microbial communities from the Delaware River and Bay under freshwater to marine salinity gradient to study organic matter... | ecosystem: Environmental > Aquatic > Marine >...
CGGAATGGTCACAGGCATTGCGTCTGCCGTGTCCGGGATCATCGGCAATTTCCAGATGGCGGGGATGAACAAAACGCTTGATTTGATCGAGAAGGAGACGCGGTACTCGCAAATCCACTTGCTCAACATCCTTGAAAAAGCGAACGATTTCTGGCCGTGGCTCAAGGCTATCCATGAGCGGCTGTACGAGATCCGCGCTGTCGGCGTGAAGCTCGAGGAGGGCGGTTCGCTGGCCTTCGCGGGCGGGCCGCAAGTGACGATCAACATCAACGGCGGAAACCCGCAGCAAACCCTCGCTGACCTAACCCGCCTGCTCAAGCAGTACGGCGTCCTGCCTCGGTAATGCCCAACCCACTCATCAAGATCGGCGGCACCACGCGCGAAGCGGTGCCGGGGACGCTTAATGTCTCCGCATCGCTGGGCAATCGAGCGACGCTTGACGCGATGGTGCAGTCGCCGCTCGGCACGTATCGCCCCACGCCGGGAGACGGGATCGAGCTGTGGGAGGGCGCGTCGAAGCTGTGGGCAGGCTCTGTGGATGAGGTCCACGAGGTTTCTCTGACGGAGGCCGCGCCGACGTTTCGCCGCTACGCAATTCGCGGCGTCACCTGGGAGCAGTATCTAGAGCGCCGCTATTGCTGGGACGTGGCGAACGGGCGACCTCTGCGGTACTCGCGCAATTTCGAGTTGACCGCTGACCCTGTCACGGACACGCTGACGACGACGGTGGCGCACGGGCGCAGCAACGGCGACCGCGTGCGGGTTCGGGCGCACGCCAACGGGACGCTCGCTGGTGGGCTGGACGCGACCATTGATTACTACGTCGTCAACGCTGGCACCACTACCCTGAAGCTGTCACTGACCAGCGGTGGCGCGGCGGTCAACATCACCAGCGCCGGGACGCTGGAGCAAATCCTAATCACGAATCGCGCGGGCGAGATCGTTTCCGCGCTGTTGGTCGACGCGGCCACGTCGGAACCGATTGGCGACACGAACGTCGCGCTAGGCGCTGTCGTCGATACCGTGATCTTCCCCACGGATATGACCGTTGCCTCGGCGATCAATCAGCTTGCCGAGGCTTCGGGCTTCGCGTGGTGGATCGACGAGGAGCGCGAGCTTTACTTTCAGCCGCGCACATTTACCACGGCAGCATTTAGCCTCAGCGGGACCAGCGGTAACTATCGCAATTTTTCGGTTCGCCGCACGCGCGAAGACAAGGTCAACGCCGCGCTAATGCGCGTGGATATGTCCGCCGTAGGCTACGAGGAGGAGTCGTTCGCGGGCAATGGCACGGCCACGAAATGGACCCTAACCTATCCAGTCGGCCAGATCGTAGCCATCTTGCTCAACGGGCAAGAAGTTCAGTCCGGCATCTGGCTGGCTGACTCAGACTCGGCCTACTATTACGAAGAAGGTACCGCCGATATCCGGCAAGACCCGGACGAAGCGGTCCTCACCTCATCCGACACGTTGATCGTCCGCTACCGCAAGTTTGGCGCAAACCACATCTACACGGATGACAGCGCCGATATCTCCACGACGGCCACGGCTGAGGGCAACAGCGGCATCTATCAGGGAGTGTTCGACCGCGCTGGTATCGGCCTAGTGCAAGCCCTCGCGGAAGGTGACGCAATTGTCGCGGAGCGGAAAAAGGTAGTTGCTGAAATCGAGTACGAGACCGACCAGCAAATCGAATCGACCTGCTCGCAGTTGCGCCCCGGCCAACTACAGACGATCGCGAATAGCTTCTTCAGTGTCACCAGCGGCACGTACCTAATTCGCGAAGTCTCGATCACTGACGTGTTCGGCCTCTGGCTTCGGTTTGGCGTAAAGGCCATCGACGCCACTCGGTTTACGGGAGTCGTTGACTATTGGAAGGGAATGGCAAGCGGCGGCTCAGGCAGCGGCGCGGCTGTCGGTTCGGGTGGTGTTTCTGGCTCTGGAGGCGGCGCTGGGACGACGTTTGTCCATGAGGTGACGCTTACGGCCAACACCACGATTTCGACGCCTTACGCGGCATCTGCGGGCGCTCGGCTGACGGTGTTTGTGGTGCAAGGTGCGGGCCCGTACACGATCAGCTTCGACGCGACGGAATTTGCCCAAGTGGTCAACACCAACATTGCGCCGACCTCCGGCAGCGTGACTGCTTTTGAGTTTGCTGGCCGCGCCGATGGCCTCTGGTGGCCGTGCGCTATGCCCATCACGGGGATGATCTAATGCGATACCTCTTACTCCTCTGCCTGCCACTCGTGGCGCAGGTGCAGACGCCGCTTACTGTGTACCAGTCCTCCGGTACCGCAACCGGCGAAATCCGCCTGCAAGAGCGGCGCACGAACGGAACCAACCATGTCGGCCTAGCCGCGCCGCAGTCCGTAGCGGCTGATTTGGTTTGGACGCTTCCCGCTACCGATGGCACCAACGGCCAATCGCTCGTGACCAACGGCAGCGGCGTGCTGTCGTGGGGCTCTGGGGCTTGCGCTAACTGCTTTATCAACGGCGGGAACTCGTTCGGCGCTGCGGCCACGCTGGGCACGAACGACGCGCAGCCGCTTAATCTAGAGACGAGCAATGCGACGAGGTGGCAAATCACTGCGGCAGGGATGCTGCAACCTGGCGCGGCCGACACCTACGACATCGGCGATCTGTCGTCGGCGCGGGTCCGTGGGGTGTACGCGCAGATCGTAGACACGGCGAAAAGCGGCGGGACGGGCGACTATATCGAAACTCGCAAATTGCAGCTTTTCGATAATACCGGGTCCACTACAGCGGCTTCGTTTTGGGATCTGAATGTTGTGATGAGCGGCGCTGGTGCGTTTCAAGAGTCCTACTTCTACATGCGCGACAACGGCGGAACCAACGTTTTCCAGTCTGAGCGCATCCGTAGTGGTGTAGCTGTTGACCGGACATTCTGGTACACGGACCTCCTGCCAGACACGACCGGTGGACAGGCGCTTGGATCGTCCACTTACCGCTGGGGGAATACCTTTGTTGGCATTCTCGACGCCAGTTCGTCGAATACGCTCGTCCCCAATGGCACCGCCTCTCTCGGCGCCAGCGGAAATGACTGGAATCGCCTTTGGGTGGGCGGCGTTGAGGCGTCCTCGTTCGTTCGCCCGCAAGTAGACGGAGGAGCCACGAGTGGGTCGGCGTCGAAGCAGTGGTCGGCCACCTACACCCAGGCCCTGACGGCATCCGGCGCCACCTACCTACAGACAACCGGGATCGGCGAGGCATCGCCGTCGAAGGGCCTGCTGTCGGTGTACGGGCACAACGGCTACGCTTACACGCCGTATAATCAGGTCGTCTCGGCCAGGTTTCGCACCGGTGCAAATAGCGCGATTCTGTTTGGGACGACTGTAGCAAACACGAGCGGATGGACTCGCGGGATGTACTGGACCTACCAGACCGAGGACTTGGCATTTACCCGGTTCAAGGACGACGAGACAGCGGCACCGGTCGTCGATATGTATGTGTCGGCGTCCGGCCTTGTTGGCATCGGTACCGCGTCGGTCACCGAGGAGTTGACTGTCAACGGGTCTATCGACGTGATCGGATCTGGCGCTATCGAGATCGCCGGTACCACTGTCATCGACGCCAGCCGCAACGCCACTGTCGCGAACCTCACGATTACCGGCACCTGTACGGGTTGCTCTGGGCTTCCCGCCACCGATACCTCCGCGATTGTCAAAGGAAGTGCTGATGCGACGAAGCTACTCCGCTTCGAGGTGGACGGATTCACCACCGCCACCACGCGCGTTTTGACCCCGCAGAACTCCTCCTACACGATTGCCGGTACTGACATTGGGCAGACGTTCACTGGAGCCCAGACGTTCAATAACACCGTGACTGTCAACGCGCAGTCGTGGGTGACGAGCGGCAATTCGTTTGTGTTGGACCGGGCGACAAGGGGCACAAACCAAAAGATTTACTGGACTGTCGGCGCAAGCACTAGCGTTGATGGTTCGTGGTCGGCAGGAACAACGCCGAGCGGCGCTGCATCTCGATGGGTTGTTGACCATAAAGGCACTGAGCATTTAGTGCTCGATGAGTCTGGATTGTTGACCACAACGGCCGGCGCAAACTTCAATGGAATCGTTTCCACTACCACTTTCAACGCTACTGGGTCGCCGGCATATCGGGTGAGTGGCATAACTGTCATTGACGCCAGCCGCAACGCCTCAATTGTTGGCCTGACGCTGACTGGCAGCGTTACTGGAGACATAAGCCCCTCGCTCAACAATACATATCTTTTAGGAAGTGGCTCATTTCGCTGGTCGAATGTATACACGAACAACTTCAATATATCCGGAAACATTACCGGGGACATGATACCGGCCACCAGCAACCTGTACACAAACGGATCGTCGAGCAACTACTGGAACATGGTCAGAACTGAATCTATTCGCACACACGGCGGAAACATTCAGCCAGCAACCACATTAAGCGGATCGCTTGGGGCGTCCACCGGGAGATGGCTCAAGACGTGGACTCAGGATCTGGATATTACAGGTACTGTTGTCCCGCCAAGTGGAACTGCTTTCAGTGGAACGAAAACCGTTCGAGCCGCAGGCGGCGGAAGCGACTGCACGCTCACATTTTCTGCTGGCATTATGACCGGCGGAACCTGCTAAGTTATGCGAACTACCATCGCGATTGTGCTGCTCCTCGCCGGGGCAGCCGCGGCTGAACAGCCGAAACAACCGGCGAAGCTGACGAATGAGGAGCGGCTGACGCTGGAGAACCTGAATCTCCGCGCCGCTCTCGCAAGAACGCAGTTTGAGCGAATCCAGGAGGAGCAGCAGGCGACCGTCAAGGCGATCTGCACTCGCGCCGGGATCGACCCGACCAACTGCCAAATCGACCCGCAGACGTTGACCGTATCTGCGCGTGTTGCGGAGAAGGGCGTGGAGAAGAAATGAAACCGCTGATTTTACTGGCAGCTTCCTTCGCCCTCAACGCTGAGACGATCTGTGGGGCGAAGCGGTCGAACGCATACGTTGACTATGCGGAAGTTGCTTGCGTGGACTTCGATGCGCTGGCGAAGTTGTCCCCGATCTTCTCCGGCAAGGGGAAGGAGACGCAGGTGCTCATCCACGCCAAGCGCGGGGATGCTGTGGCCGTGACGGTTGACGGCGAGACGAAGTACGCCGCGCTGAACAAAGACGCCTACGGTCGCCTGGTAGCGATGGCTACATTCGTTGGCATCGAACATAAAGAAGTCGCCGTAAAGGTTCTTTCCGAGGAGCGGTAGAGTTGACGACCGACCAACTCACCCGCGACTTCAACGCCTGCGAGTTCGCCTGCCAGCACTGCGGGCGGCTCGGGGCGCAGTTCAGGCTTGTCGAGGCATTGCAGGGGCTACGGGACGCGCTTGGCGGGCCTGTGGTCATCACGAGCGGGTATCGCTGCGAGAAGCACCCGGTTGAGGCGAAGAAGCAGAAACCTGGGTTTCACACGATGGGGATTGCGGCCGACATCGCCGGACATCCATTGAAGAAGATTTGGCACACGCTGGCTGGGTTCCCGGAGTTCACCGGCATTGGCGTGGCGCCGCATCAAGGATTCATCCACGTTGACATGCGCGGCGGGGTTCCGAGTGGGGGCCGTGTTGTTTGGGCCTACGACCGCAACGGGGATCAGGTCAAGTGGAGCGGGAAATGGGAGGAGTCACCATGAAACACCTTGGCAACGGGGACTATCTCGACGCCGACAACATTCTCGTTCTGGAGATCGACGGGAAACTCGACCCGTTCGCCGCGCCAGACACGGTTCCGCCGAGGGTGAAGTTCTGGACAGGGTTCCAGTTCTTGAATATCCCGACTTGGAACTGGCCGCTGAACATCCAGTGGGACAATAACCCGCTTCAGTTCGCGACCCCGGCAACGGCGCACAAGGTCGCGAAGTTGGTTCGTGAGGCGTTCGGACGTGATTGGGACGCGAACGTGTGGACCTACGAACTCTTCGAGGAGTCCGTGAGCGTCGGGCCGTTCATGTGGCGCGAGAAGTGGATGCTGCGCTTCAAGCAGGGCGGGCGCGTGGCTGTGGTGAACGCTGGTTTGATCGCCAGCAAATACTACCGGCACCCGGACAGTCCTGCCGCCGTTCAGCAGGAAATCATGAAGGAACTGAAGAAGCCCGTTGAGGCCGCCGATGATCCTCAAGCCTGAGCAGCGTTGCTTCAAGAACATTGCAGCCTGGGCGCGGCATGTCGGACTCGACCTGCCACTCCCGTTCAAGGAAGAGTCCGACCGGTGCTGGTATAAGGGCGGATTCAACCTGGACTCGTCGATCAACCGAATGGTTCGCACCGGGGAACTGGTGTCGGCCAACTACAAGAACCACGGCCAGACGGCGATTGATGGCTGGCGGGAGTCCCGCGGGCGCTGCACGGCGCAGATTGTGGCGCACTCGGGCGGGATCTACGAGATTGACTTCGACCTGTGGAATCCGTGGGACCTAGTTGGGCTCATCGGGCATGGGTTGGAGGTTGCAACCAACAAACTCGGCCGTAGCAAGACCGACCCGTTCCGCGTCGCCGAGATGTTGCGGGAGAGGGGAATAAATGCCTGACCTGAAAATTGCTGCCACGTTTCCGGGCGAACTCCTCGCCGTCGCCATCCTCGAATACGCGACCAAGTGCCGCGAAAAGATGTCGCAGGAAAACATAGACCGCCTCGACGCGCTCAACATTCGCGCGATGGAAGCGTGGATGAAGTTCTGGGAGGTCAAATGAGCCGCAAGCTTCCGCCGTGGGCGCAGATTGCCATGCACTTCGCTTTCCTCCTTGTGTGGGGCGCGGAGGCGCAGCGGCTACTACCTGATGGCGATATCGGCAAGTGGATCGTCCTGATCGCTGGCAGCGCTCAGACCGCCCTCGCCCTGTACGGAATCTACAGCCCGCCGCCCTCGCGCGGCAACGGCACCATCGGCCCTCGCGCCGACCAGCAGTAGGAGTTGACCTCTGTATGGAGATGGCCTTGGACCAGTTCGAACGCCTTCAATCACTTTTGATGGATCTCCGCGAGGAAGCGGGAGAGATGCGAACAGAACTCGCATTACTGAGACAGGAAGCGACGCACACGAAAGAACACCTTGCGCGGCTCAATGGGCGCGTAGGCAAGTCGGAAGACCGCCTATCCGTAATTGAAACAGCCACAATCGAGGCGCGCGGAGCGTGGAAAGCTGCCGTGGCTATCGCCTCGCTTGTAGGTGGCGCGGCCTCGTGGCTGCTGGGGGTGCTCAGTGGCAGCGGTCGTCCGTAAGTGGAAGCGGTGGATGGCGACGGGGTGCCTGCACAGCACCCACGCCTGCGCCGAGTACCAGCGCAACGTGCGGGCCTTCCGCAAGGCGTTCGCGCCAGACGACTACACCGAGCTAGGCGACCTGTTGGAGACGACCGCTCTTCGCGCTGGCGCTCGCGGCACGAAGGACGAAGCTGAACCGCTTGAGCCAGATGTTGATAAAGCGCTCGCGTGGCTGGAAGAGATGCGTCCGAAGCGGTGGATGCTGGGCAACCACGACGACCGCGTGTATGGGCTACTGAATCACCCTTCAGCCATCGTCGCGGAGTTGGCGCGGCGGCTGGTCGGTGACATGGAATCGGCGGCGGCGCGGATCAAGTGCCGCATCTACCCATACGACATCGAGCAGGGCTGGGCGCGCGTGGGCGACATGTACATGGGCCACGGCTACATGTTTAACGTCAACGCATTGCGCGACCACGTTGAAATGGTCGGCGGCAAAGTCGTCATGGCGCATTTACACCACCCGCACATGTTTCGCGGGCGCGGAATCGGCTCGCCGTGGGGCGTTTGCGTCGGACTCGGCGCTGACCCTCGCACGATGGCCTACGCGCGGCGCAGGCGGCAGACGCTTTCGTGGGCGCACGGCATCGCCTACGGCGAATTCTGCGACGACGACTCAACGGTCAACCTGATCGAATGGCGCTGCGGCCACGGCGAGAAGGAGTCCCCGCGATGGCTAATCTCCTAGCTGAGCTGGTCCGCGCCCTCGAAGACGGCGGCATCGAGGAAGTTCCAGCGGGCTGGCGCACCGCGCGCGATATCGCGGAGGAGTCGGGTAAGTCGCTCGCGCGGGCTTCCGAAATCCTGCGCGATGCCGTCGAGCGCGGGCTGGTCGAGGTGAAGGTGTTCCGCATCCGCACGGGCGGCAAAGTGTATCCGGTGCCGCACTACCGGAGGAAGCCGTGACGCTCCACGATTGGCACTACCGCCTCGGCTACTGGTGCGAGGTGCTGAACATTCGCGACACGCCGCGCCTGGAGATCGTGGACCAGTCGGTTATCCCCGGCTGCGACGCCATGGCCGATTTCGACGACCAGCGAGCAGAGCGGTGGGTGGTGCGCATACGCAAAGGCGACCACGCTCGGCCAGATGAGCTGCTGGTCCACGAGCTGCTGCACGTTCGCACCGGATGCACCGACGCCATCCACGAGGCTTGGATCTGCGACGTGGCGCGGGCGATTACGCGGGGGTGTGTGTGAAGCGCCGCGATCTGCTGATGCTCGCCGCGTGCGAGGCCCCGCATGCGCCTGTGGACGAAGGCCGATTGAACGAATTCGCCCGCGCCTACAACGAATACGCCGCCCGATTGAAGGACGGCGTACTCGATCTCAAGGCTTGGGAGCGGGTGGTTACGGCTTGGCGGCGGCTTGTTTAGACCGCCGCGCCGCGACCATCTTCGCCGCCCACTCGCGCCGCTGCTCCGGCGACATGCGGGCGGTCGGGCCTTTCGACACGCGGGCCTTGCCGCCCTTGCGCCCGAGGGCGACGGCGGCTGGGTCTTTAGCGGGCATGGCTAGCCTCTTTGCTGGCCATCTGCGCGCCGCGCCATCCGTGCTGCCACGCCTTGCGAATCCACGGCTGGATCTGCCGCGAAATGCAGCGAAGCGGCACGCCGTTGGCGTAGGCGATAGCGCCGCTTTCCCGCAGTTTGCGCTCGGCGTACTTTCTCTCGATCAGGTTGGCTTTCATCTTCTCTCCTTGCGTTTCCGCGACGCCTCGCGGCGTTTCGGCCCCTACGCGCGGGGCCTCGTCAGGCGGGCTAAATTTGCCAATGACCAACAGGCTGCTTTCTTTTCAGCGACCAGTAGGACCGGCTAACTAGAGCGCAAAAGTTTTTTTGATCGTCTTGAAATGGGCTTCCGTCAATGTGATAACCGGCTTCCAGCGCCATGCTCACAGACTTCTCAAAGCTCTGGATATTGCGATCTCGGATCAAAAAAGCAACGCACTTAAACCCAAGTGCTCGCTTTGCCTTGTTAAGCATTACGCCCCCTTCACTTTCGTCGCGGGAACGTTGGACAGCTTCCCGTTGACGCGGTAGGTGTTCTTGCCGTTAACCGTGAACGTCTCTCCGGCAGCGCAGTGGCGCGCGATCTGTCGAACGGCCTCTTTTTCATTGATCGCCTTGACGCGAATGATATCGCTGCTGTTGATGACCGCGCTGTATTCGTTAACCGTGATGTTCATGTTTCAACTATAACCGCTTATCGTAGGAGTGTCAATCCCCCCATGCGATTTTTTCTCACTTTTTTCTTGGTGGGCCTCGCCGCCCACGCGCAGACCGCGACGATCTCGGACACCATCACCGCATCCGTCGGCGGTGGCAACTGGACGGGGCGCGTTACGGTGACGCTGAATAGCCCCGGCTCCGCGCAGCCGCTGTACTCCGGCACGACCTCGCTGGCTGGCTGGTCGGCGACCTACTGCGTCGGCGTGACCGGCGGCGATTGCACGGCGACCACGGCGGCGGGCGCGTTCGCGGCCACGCTCTACACCAACGACACGATCACGCCTGCGGGGACCAGCTACAGCGCGCGCTTCCAGCCGACGCGCGGGCCGCAGTGGTCGGAGACGTGGACTGTCTCGGCTGGCAACACAAAGCTCTACCAGATACGCGCCACCACCGTACCAACGCCGACGACGACGTTCACGGCGGGACAACTTGCGCTTGCGGCGGGGCGCATCCTCTACGGCAACTCCTCCGGCGTGGCGACCTCGCTGGCGGCGGGGACTAATGGGCAAGTATTGGCGCTCTCGGGTGGCTACCCGGCATGGACGACCAATATCAGCGGCAACGCAAGCACGGCTACAGCACTTGCCAGCACCCTGGCGAGCGGCGCAATCCTCAAGGGGCAAGGGACTGGCATTCCAGCCGCGTCGATCATGTCGGAATCGGCTATTACCAGCACCTACGACTCGACCGCGCGAACCGTGGCCGCGATCACTGATGGAGGACTGGCCCGCGTCATCAAGAGCCGTCCGTCCACCGAGTCCAAGCGTATTGTGATCTATGGTTCGTCGGTGGCCGCAGGATCGGGAGCCAGCACGTATGCAAACTCCTGGGCTGGCATCTTCAGCACTGCCATGACGGCCAAAGGCTACACCGTATATAACCCGTCCATCGGAGGCAACAGCACCGCTGCGCTCATCGCGCGGTTCTGGACTGACGTTGCTCCCGTCTCACCCGACTTCGTTATCCTCGCTTCTGGTTTCCCAAACGACGGTTACGACCAGACGACTTATCTGGCCAACATGCACCGGCTGATTAAGATGATCGAGTCCATTGGCGCGATTCCTGTGATCTTCGGCCAGTACGGTGACAACACCGTTGATGCCACGATCCTTCGCAAAAAGCAGGAGATCTACGCCTATTTCGATAAGACCGGGCTACTCATCGCGGACATGTTTGGGTCGGTGGCCGATCCCGCCACTGGCTACTGGTTGCCGGGAGTGTACACGGACTCGCTGCATCCCAATGACACCGGCCACGCCATCATGGCGGCGAATATCCCGTACACGTGGTTTGATAATGCGATCACCGCGCGCGCTGCGCAGCGAATTAAGACCGCTTCTGTTTTGACCCTTTCCAATACATCCACCTCACAAAGCCCGATACTGGTGACGTTGGATCGGCCCGCCCCAAGTTGGACCGTGGCTGGCTGGTTCCGCGATGGCGGGACAGCTGACCGCGCGTTTATCGGGATCACTAATTCAGAGGGCAATGTAGTGCGTGCGAGAAATGCAGGCGGCCTCATTGATTTCGCCGGTGCTTCAGGAGTGCTCATTAGCTCTTCAGTGAACGGGCAAGGTAGAGAGTGGCACCACATTGCCATCACGCACCAAGGCAACACTAAGACAAATTCGCTGTATATTGACGGGGCTCTCATCGGCACCGTCGTCGGTGGATCGACGGCGGTTACCGCCACGGCCTTTGCTTTCCTTGGTCGCTCCGACACAAATACGCTCAACATGATCGGCGGGTCTATCGCCATGCCGCTGGTGTATCGAGCTGCCCTCACCGCCAACGACATCAAGCAGATTTACTCCGGTTCCATTCCCATCCGGTCGCTGGAGTGGGCGTCTTCTTTGTCGCAAACTCCGACGGCTGGTATGATCCGCAACGATGCAGATACATCAGTGTCTGGCGTGGTGGCGTCGGCGTCTGAGTGGACCGGACCGGCTCCATTTATCCCCAACGCCACGACGGCCACGCAGTTTAGCGCTGCCGCAAGCGCTACGCCAGCGAGCGCTACCTCCGCGTGCACAACCGGCGCGGTCCAGTTCGATGCCTCGTATATCTATGTCTGCCATGCCACAAACACATGGAAGCGTGCGCCGCTTGCGACATGGTGAGCCGCTTGAAAGTAGGAGCCGCTATGCAGCGCATTGTCTTCATCCTCGCCGCCGTGGCCGCGCTGGCCTTCGCGCAGAGCCGCATCACCGGAGGCCAGCTCCGCAGCGGCAGTGGCACGCCGACCACCATCGTCGCCCTCGACGGCAGCGGCCAGTTTCACGCGCTTCGTCTGGGCGCTGGCGTGACCGTGAGCAACGGCGAAATCCGCGCGGAGCTTCCGCCGCCGACGCGCCTCACGCCCGCCGCTGACGGCAGCTATCCAGCGGTCCCGCGACTGTCGCGCAACGGCCTAGTGCAGACCCCTGGCGTCGATTACACTGTGGCAGGCGGGCGCATCGTGCCCGTTGGCCCGTGGGACCCAACCGGAGATGTCGTCACAGCCTTTTAACCCGCTCGCCCTCGGTCGCATCGGCTGCGCGCGCTGCCACGGCGCAGGTCGCACACTCGCGGGCCGCACCTGTCAATGCGTTCAAAAGCGGCTGCTGCGCGCGGCTGCTGAACAACCTGTGAGCGGCCTGTCCAAGTGGCGGTGGCCTTGCTGGTCACTGCCTGCCGTGGACCGGCGAATCGACCTCGCCTGGGCCGCTAAACACCTCTAACGCCCCGTCGCCCTTAATTGGGTGGCGGGGCTTTTTGCGTCTATGCCTCCTTGCGCTGCCGCATTTCGTTAATTACGGCCTCACTCGCCTCCAGCAGCCGCAGCTGGGCCGAGAGAATCTCTCTCTGTGCCTGGATCAGTTTTTCCCAGTTGGCCAAATATGCGCGACGCCAGCTGGTGGCCTCCGGCAACTGCGGCAGCTCGATCACGTTCGTTCTTTTCGGCATCTATACCCCTCGATAAACCGTCGATTAAACCGCGAATGGACTGCCAGACAGCACTATTCCACTCGCGGATGCAATGCAACTGTTTTACCAGTGATTCGTCGCCCGCCGCAATACTTCCCGCCCCTTTCCCTTCAATTTTCACCCGCCCGCCTAGCCAGTCGCGCAGCAGATCGTTGCAGACGCGGTTCAGTTTTACCCGGTCATCAAAGCATTTTTGCCTTACCAATTCCTCAATATCGGCGTCAAGACGCAGCCGCGTTCCGTTGGATTGTTTCGCCATATGAACCTCACATACTTCAGGTACTTCAAAAAAAATCGCGTTGATCGCATGTTTTTATTGACAGCTTTGGCACTAGTGCCCTAGTATCATTTTGTGCCTGCAACCAAGCCAACAAAGCCAACTAAAGAATACAACACCTGGATTCCCAAAAGCATAGACGTTGACCCGCGCGTATGGCAGATGGTGCGCGAGTGTTCCGTGGCGTCTGGCAAGGAAATCCGGGTATGGGTTGGCGAGGCGCTGGCCGAGAAGGTTGTGCGGCAACGGAGGGCGTCATGAGCCGCTGGCATTTTTTGTGTTTCGGCGCGCCGATCTTGGGCGCGATGGTCGGAAAAGTTCTTCAAGTCCTGTTCGCAGCCTGACAGAGAGCCGCTGGGGCGGTGGCCGACGCCGCCCCGATTTTCAAGGAGATGAGATGAGCCACTACCACAAGGTCTGGCAGCGATACCCGCACGACGCCGCCGCGATCAAGCCGCAGCCGGTGCGCGCAGCCGAAGAGGCGCTGGAAGTCGCTATGAGGAAGAAAGAGAACTTCCGCGCCGCGTGGGCGTTCGTTGCCGCTCGTGCCGCCGAGGGCGACGCCGAGGCGCAACTGCTGATGGAGATGGTGAAATGACCACCAAGGCGATCAAGACGAAGGCCAGTGACGGCAACCGACCGATCATGGTCGAGGTTTGCGGCGACCGAATCGAAATGTGGCGCATGGGTGAGCGGACGCGGCGCAGCGTGGCCATCGAAGACATTTGGCGCGATGCGGTCGCGATGGACGCGCCACGTTATCCAGTGACTTCGCGCTCGTCCCGCAGCATCATCGCCTACTTCGTCCGTGTTGGCAAAACCAATTCGTATTGGATGCGGATGGACACGGGCGAGGAGTTGACCGAGGCGCAGTTGCGGAAGGCTGGTCGTCTGGAAAAGCGGCCAGTGCTGACGCTGTTCGGCCAGCCATCGCAGGCGCAATGCGGAAGCGGGAAAAAAAAGAAGCTGCCGCAGGCGGTGTCCAATGACCCGCCGCGACGACACCGCCTCAGTTGTGATCGGCGGATTCATCTGGTGCGGCGTGATCGCGCTGATCTGCTGGCTGCGGGGGGCAAAATGACCACCGCCGAACTGTCGCGCGCCGTCGCTGTGTCCGAGATCAAGCCTGGTACGCGGGCCGACCAGCTACACCAGCTATGGTGCCGCCTGTGCGACCTGATCGACGACCTGAACGCGGCGCAGTGCTACGAGGCGCAGACGCTGGCCGAGCGGGCGCATTACCAGATTTGTCGTGACTTGAAATTTGAACTGGAGGACCAGCGTGCAGGAACTGCAACTGAAACCAGAGACAGCGATTGAGCAGCAGGCCGAAGCCTCGCTCATGGGGCTGCTGAAGAAGTACGAGCGCAGCTTCAACAACGTGCTGCCGAAAGCGCTGACCGCTGAACGGTGGCGGTGGCTCATCGTTAACAACATCCGCGCTGTTCCGGCGCTGGCGGGCTGCACTCCGGTTTCGTTTCTCAACAGCGTGCTGCTCGCGGCCAACGTCGGGCTGGAGATCCGCAAGAACTCGGCGTACTTGATCCCTTACGGGAGGGAGTGCCAACTCATCATCGACTATCGCGGCAAGCTAGAACTAGCCCGCCGCGCCGGAGTCGGCGAGGTCACGGTCGAACTGGTTCGCGAAGCTGATGAGTTCGATGTCGCGTTCGGCGTCGGCGGGCGCGAGTTTCGGCACGTTCCGGCGTACTTCCGGCGCGAGGATGGCAAGCTCCGGCCCGTTGAGGATCGCGGCGAGATCATCGCAGGATACGCTGCGGCGCGACTCCCGCACGGCTACCAGATCGAAGTGATGACGCGGGCGCAAATCGACGCGATCAAGAAAAGGGCGCGGGGCGCGGACTCGCCGCGTTCGCCATGGCACACCGATTACGAGCAGATGGCTCGGAAAACGCTGGTCCATCGGATCTGCAACTACCTCCCGCAGTCTCCACAGCTGGTGGTCGCGCAGGAGATCGACGATGCCGAGGCCACGGGCGGCAAGATGCCGCTTGCGCCGGAGATCGCGGCGGTAGCGTATGAGATCGACCCAGCCGACGACCGCCCGATGGTGGACGGCGGCGGCGACAGCTTCGATGAGCAGCGGGAGACGCTGAAGCTCGTCGGGCAGCAGGAACTGGCAAAGGCCGGAAAGAAAGGGTAACAGATGCCGTATTACGCACAGGCCACCGTTATGGGGCACTTGGGGAAAGACGCCGAGACGAAGTTCCTCGGCAACGGGAAGGCGATCACGGAATTCTCGGTCGCCGTCTCCGAGAAGCGCAAGGACGAGAAGGTGACCAGCTGGTTCGCTGTGAAGGTCTGGGGTGACCTCCCCGACTGGAAGGTGCGCGAACTCACGAAAGGCGCGCTGGTCATGGTTGCCGGTCGCCTCAGCGTCGAGACGTGGGAGAAGGACGGGCGCAGCGGCAGCAAGACGGTAATCACGGCTGACCCGTTCGGCGGCGTCAACGTGTTCGGCAACTCCGGCGAGTCCGGTGGCGGAATGGTGTCGAAACCTCGCGCGGCGCAGGCGCAGTCGCTGTCGCACGGCTTCGACATGAGTGACGAAACCGTCCCTTTTTGACCACCCCGCAGGACCACGCCTGCGGCCAGCCGACCACCGGGAGAGACACCGCAATCGGGGAAGGATGGCGGACCCGGAATCGGCTGACCGGAGGCGCGACCTCCAGAAAGCGAGGGCCTATAGAAGCTGCTTTCTGTGTGAGTTGAATTCTACAGCGGGCTGACCTCTTGGGGAGGATTGGCCCGCAAAAAAAGGAGAGAGAGATGGAAGTAATAGCAATCGGACTGCCGCTGATCGGCGCGGCCACACTGATGAAATACGGGATCACGCGGGCGTCGGCGTGGAACGCCATCGCCGCCTGGGCCGCAGCCAACCGTGACGCTGCCCTTGTTCGCGAGGCCCGCCGCCGCGAGTACCTGGGCGCGGCGGTGCCGGAGGTAAAGCCGTGAGCGAGCCCACCTACAAGATCGCCCAGCGTTTGCACGAGCGCCGCGCGGCCAAGGGGCTTGAAATTTACGGGCGGCACCTCGACGCCGACTCGCAGGGCTGTATGTTGGTGCACGCGCTGGAGGAGGCGGCGGACCTGACTGAGTACCTGCTTGCGGAGATCCAGCGGCGGCAAAAGCTGATGAAGTGGCTGGGTGTCATCATGACGCAGGGCGGAAAGTCCCACGCGCTATTCGAGGAACTCGGCGGCGAGTCCGCCCTCGCGCAGTACGACGAAATCCTGGGAACTGTTGCACAAAATGCAACGGTTGACCCCCGCGACGAGGCGCTGCGGGTGGCTACGGAGGCGCTGGAGTATTGCCGCAAGGAATTTTGGGGCATGTCAATGCGAGAGGCCAATGATTCGTGGATGGGTCACGTTGCTAATCAGGCCGAGGATAAAACCAAGCAAGCCCTCGCCGCCATCCGCGCCGCCGGGGGTGCGCGATGAGCCTCTGCACAACATACGTCAAATCGGCTGACGGCAAGTGGTACGCCGAGCCCGTGATCGAGGGAATCACCCAAGACGGCAAGGAGTGGTACCTCTGCTTTGACGAGGACGACCCGCCTGAGCTTGTAGTGCAGACCGACGGCACCGGCAAGGAGATCAACGCCGACAAGATTTTGCGCGATGCTGGCGTGTCATTTGGTGGGATTAAGTTCAGGGCTGTAAGCGGTCGTCGCATTGGGAACGCTGCCTCGTTCTGGGTCACAATCCTTGCTCCGATTCCGACCCCAACTAAATTTGACGCTGTTTATGACCAGCAGCCCCAGCGGCAGGGGACGTATTACAGCTTTCAGCGACGGCGGGGTGGGAGATGAGCCGGGTTGACATCGCCGAACTGCGGCGGCTGCACGAGGCGGCGAACAGCACAGACGGATGCTCCGCGATGGAGTACGAGACATACCATCGAGCCGCCCACAACGCCCTCCCCGCCCTGCTCGACGAACTGGAGGCGGCTCAGGAGGAGGTGCGGCGGCTGACCCAGGCCAACGCCGATCTGAGGGAGGAGCGCGACAGGGCAGTGAAGGAGGCGCAGAGGCAGGATGCCGTGGCGAAGGGGCTGCGGAAGGAGCGCGACGCACTCGCCGCCGACAACGCGCGGCTGCGGTCGGCGCTGGAGGGAATTGCCGCCTTTGCCGAAGAGGACATTTCTGAACTTACTGGAGTTGCGGGCCAGATGGTGTGTTTTTTCTGCGGATATGTTCCCCATGAAGAGAAGTGCCCGCACACCATCGCTACAGCCGCCATCGCCGCCACGCCAGCCCAGTCCATCGCCGCGCACGATGCGGCGCTACTGCGGAGTTTGGCGGCGAAGTTGGACGGAGAAGGTCACCCGGCAAACGAATACTACCGCAACTGGTTGCGGGCCGAGGCCGACCGGATCGAGAAGGAGGCCGCGAATGCCTGACCTGAAGGCGGCGGCGAAGGAGGGAGAGAAAGATGGCGAAGCGTAACGGCTTACAGGACGCAAAGAAGGAGATGTGGGAATCCCGCATCCGCGAACTCGAAGTCGAACTGGCCGAGGCGCGGCGGGACGGGGCGCGGGCGAGGTGGTATTTCGACCGTAAGAACGCGAGCAAAGTGGTGGAAATTGAATTGCGGTGCATTCAGGCGGATGATTGGTGGGACTACGAGCGTTGGGCGCAAGAGATCGACTCGGCCATGGAGTCCAAATGACCGCCGCCGAGAAAACCAGGCTGCTGGCCGAGCTTGTCAACTGGGACGGCGCGCGGTGCTTTGAACCGCTCACCAACCTCGCCCACGCTGGCGAAGTGCTGGAGGCGATGCGGGCGAAGGGATGGTGGTACGAAGTGTGCGATTTGAGTTCACAGCACATTTTTACTTGGCGCAAGGACGATAAACAATTTTGCGCCACAGCAGACAGCCTACAAACAGCCATCTGCCACGCCGCGCTGCTGGCCGAGGGAGTGAAGGAGGAGGAACTGTGAAGAGGGTAAACGAGCGCCGCTGGGCGCTGGTGGAGCAAGATGGCGAGATTGCGACGATGACCAAATACGAGAGGGTGATTCGGAATTTCAAAATCGAGTTTCCTGAATACCGCATCGCCCGCGTGCAGATCACCGAAATCGAGGATGAGAGCGATGACAAGGGATGAAGTGCTGAGTCAATTGGATTCCGTGGCTAACTCTGCGTTCGCTGGATCGGTCGTGAGCGCCGATGTCTGCCGCGCCGCCGCCGAGATCATCCGGGAGAGCGGGTGGCGGCCGATTGCGGAGGCTCCTGAAGATGCTGGTTATTTTGGAAAGCGCACTGGGAGGGTATGGATACGCTGCTATTTGCACATGAAAGAGCTTGCGGTTCAACTCGGCTACACTCACTATCTCCCCGAGCCAGCGCCGCCCGCGCGGGAGGTGGGGAATGACGGCGAGTGAGTTGCGGGAGTTGGCGGAGAAAATGCACCACTTTTCTTTCTACCAGACGAAAGAGGAGGCTAGGAGTGCCATGATCGGAGCCGCCGAGGTGCTGGAGCTGATCGCGTGGGCGGAGGACAGCGAGGTTCACGTTGAGCGTTACGGTGGCATGTGGTTTGTCTACGTGCTAAGTAATGGCGTCGAATACGGCAATCACTCTTTCATCGACACGCTGCGGCGGGCGAAGGGGGCGAGCAATGGCTAACCCCAAAGCAACTAAATGCCGTCATTGCGGGCAAGGTGGCGACCTGTACAAGGGGGCTCACCGCAAGTGCCATGGCGAATACTGCCGCCGAATGGCTGCGGCGAAAAAGGGGCCGAACTTCTGCCGCCGGTGTCTGGTGGTGATCCAGCAGGGGTTTAAGCTTTGCGCCGACTGCGCCGCCGCGTCGAGAAAGGAAGCGCTGCGCCGGTTTGAGGCGAAGCGCAGGCAGCGCAAATCGTGCGGCTGCGGGTGCGGCGGCGAACTGCCTATCGGTTTTACTGGACGGTTTCTGCCCGATCACAATCCTCGGCTAAAGCAGAGGCGAGCGCAAAAGCCGAGCCAGAAGGCGGCTGGCGTGAAAAAAGCGCATCCGATGGGTCAGATCGTTGTCGGGTCGAAGCGCGAGCGCCCGCTAGCCGTGCCGCGCGTCTCGCTGGCCGACCTTCCTGCGACCAACCCGCACAACGTCGAGCCGCGACGCATTCCGCCCGTTGGCGCGGCGGGCTGGAGCGTGTCGGAAGCGAGGAGGTTTGGGTGATTTCCACGAACCTCCCAATGGCGCATGATGGGAACATGCGTAAAAGAGGCACACAGGAAGGGTCCGTTCGCCAGAAAGACGGCAAGTGGTACGGGTCGTATTTCCGATACGTTTCTGGGCTTAACGGCGATCTGGAGTACAAGCGAAAAGAGGTCGCTCTGGACGCGGCGACAAAGCGCGCGGCTAAGGCCGAACTCCGAGAAAAGTACGTCAGCCAAGCAAACGCGAAGGCAGCTGTACCGGAAGGGGCGGCGACACTTCGGCAATTTGTCGAAGCGCGGTTCAACCCTGACCACGTCGCGGCTTTGCGGCAGGGCGGGCAAATTCACTACAGGACGCAGCTAAACCACATCCTCCCGTCGCTAGGCGATATTCGACTGTCTGACATTTCGCCCATGCTGGCGCAGCGGCTGTTGGTGTCGAAGGCGCAAAGCGGTCTATCGGCTCAGTCTGTACGCCATATCCGAAACGCTCTTTCAGCTATTCTTGGCTACGCTCGCGATCTCGGTTTTATTGACGGGCGATTGGCGACCGAGGCCGTCCGCATTCCGTCAGCAGCGCCAGCCGAGCGCAAGGCGTTGACCGTCGAGCAAGCGCGCCTGCTACTGGAAGCCATTGCGCCGAAATACCGCCCGCTCATCCAGTTTCTTCTATCTACCGGGGCACGCGCTTCTGAGGCGGCTGGTCTGCGGTGGCAGGACATCAACCTGAGCGAGACTCCGGTGATCTGCGGCGGCGAGGTTCGGATGCCGTACACGATCCACTTTCGCCATGCCTGGAAGTACCGGAAGTACGCCGAATTAAAGACGGGCAAATCGCGGCGCGACGTGCCGATGACCTCGGCCTTGTGGGTGGAACTTCAAACTCTCTACGAGCGGCGCGACCCGGCTTCCGACGTGGTTTTTACGGCGTGCCGGTCGAAAAAGCAGAAGGCGGTCCCAGTGGACATGCACAACTTTCTCAATAAGATCCTGAAGCCGCTGGGGAAAAAGCTGGGAATGCCGTGGCTTAACATCCACTGTTTGCGCCACACGATGAGCACTTGGCTCGACGCGGCTGGCGCTCCGATGGGCCAGAAGCAATTGCTACTTGGGCACTCTTCGGCCAAGGTTTCCATGGGGTACACGCACGCCGAAGCGGACAGCCAACGGGAGGCGTTGGAGAGCGCGACTGAAAAGCTGAGTGTCCAATAAATGCGGAATGATTGCGGAAAAGGAGATGAGAATGGTAGTAGAATCAACAGATAGCGCGGCACCCACTCAGCCTTCTAAGCTGAGGGTCCCAGGTTCGATCCCTGGCGCGCCTACCACTAAACCACTGGAAACAAACGGCGAGGAACAGGCCGCGCCGGGGCAAGTGGACGATGTACCATCAGCCAATGAAGGGCTGAGTGGTGCGAAACTGCGGAATAATTGCGGAACCCAGCCGCCGCCCGCACCCGCATGGCGCTCGATGGCCAGCGCGCCCAAGAATAGAAGCAGTTTTTTGGGCATCGTAACCAATTACGGCACCATCCCCATCGTTGAAATCGGCTACGTGTGCGAGGATGGGCGGCACTTTCAAGCCAGCAATAACTGTCAGTACGCGCTGGACGAGATGCTCGCTTGGGCACCCATCCCCCACTGGACCGGCGAGGTGGCGGAATGACCGACCTCCGCGCGACGCTCGACTGGATTTGCGCCGACCGGAAGCGGGAGGCCGCGCTGCGCGATTGCCTGCTGGCTGGCCGTCCGGTCTGGACCGTAAACCACGGGCTGCAAGATGCGCTGGTAGAGCAGGCCATCGCCATGCTAGACCAGCGGGCAGCATCGCAGGAGCCGCTTCCGGGGGAGCAACAAGAACTGTTTTAGAGGCGCGCGGCGAGTTTGCCGACCAGACGCGCGCCAGTGTCCACAACTACATAAAGGAGATGAGATGGGACAGACCAATCCTATCAGGAAAACGTGCGCCTGCGGGAGCGAGATCAAGAGCCGCACGGCTGAACGATGCGCGGAATGCTCGCTGGCTGGCCCGGCGCAGTACTGGATGGGCCACGCCATCCGCACGGGCGGCGGCACTGACGATGTCTCCGATGCGAACGTGTGCCCGAAGCGAGCGGAGTTCATCGACGCCATCATCGCGCGGCGGAAGGCGGGTGGCAAATGAGGTATCCATGGATTGGGATCGGCCTTCCGTTAAACGTCGAGTCGAAGATAAAGCTCGACGAGACTTCTGATTGCTGGATTTGGGGTGGCGCTCGCGGTGGCGGTGGGTACGGGCATGTCAGGGTTGATCGTCGGTTGCAAAAAGCACACCGATTCGTTTATGAGCGAGTTCGCGGGCCGATTCCAACCGGGCTGACGATAGACCATCTTTGCCGCAATCGTGCCTGCGTAAACCCGCAGCATTTGGAGACGATTACCCAGCGCGAAAACACATTGCGCGGCAATGCTCCATCGGCAATTGCTGCCCGGAAAACACATTGTCACAATGGGCACGAATTCACCGAACAGAACACATACCGCAGGAAAGATTACAACGGACGCCAGTGCCGCACGTGTCATCGAATTACGCAGCGCGGTCTTGCGCGAAAAAAGCGGCAACTGAAACTGGTGCGCGACCAGCAGCTTCGCGCCGCCGAAGCGCTACAGCAGCCTGAGCCGCCCGACTGGGCGCGGCTGGCGCTGTTCGATGCGTTCACCGAGGAGCTTTTCCTTGTCGGCGCGTTCGACCGGGTGGAGGTGGACGATGCGCGTTAAACGCCACAAGGACACCATCACCATCGAAGTGACCGGCACCGAATGTTACGAGTGCATCGGGCAAAGCATCGACGACGCCATCGTGGAGAAGTTGCATCCCGGCGAGCGCATTCTGCAGCAGTATTGGCGCGGCGAGTGCCGGATGCACTTTGTCATCGACCTTGTCATCGAGGACCCCATGCGCGTTTCCGACGCCGACTTGGACCGGCGAGAGAACGGGGTGCCGCTGGTATGAGGGCGCGCGGCAAAACAGACGCAAACCAGCAGGAGGTGGTGAAGTACCTCCGCGACGTGGGCATGACCGTGACCGTGACCTCGGCGGTTGGCAGCGGGTTTCCTGATTTGGCTGTCGGGTTTCGCGGCGTGACCGTGCTCGTCGAGGTCAAGGACGGGGCGAAGAAGCCGAGTGAGCAGGCGCTAACGGCGGCGCAGCGGGAATGGCACGCGACCTGGAACGGCTGCGCGGTCGTGGCCAGCACGAAAGAGGAGGCGGCGCAAGCGGTGATCGCGGCGGCGCAACGGCAAGGGGTACGGGTATGACGGCGATACAGCAGCAACTTAAGCGGTGCGGCGCGGTCCTCGTGCGGCAGCACAAGCACCAAGTCTGGCGGCTACCGGACGGGCGGAATTTTGTCATGGCGAACACGGCCAGCGACCACAGGGCGGCGAAAAACCAGATTCAGGTGCTGCGGCGGATGCTGCGAAACGGAGGGATCGATGGCAAGGGCGCGTAATATCAAGCCGGGGTTTTTTGAATCGGAGCAAGTTGGCAGCGTGTCGCTGGGAGCGCGACTGATGTTTATCGCCCTCTGGCAACTGGCCGACCGCGAAGGGCGTTTAGAGGACCGACCGAAGCGAATCCAAGCCTATGCGTTTCGGTATGAAGAACCGGGAAGCATCGATGCAGATTGTTTACTTCAAGAGTTACTTGAACAAAAGCTGATAGATCGTTATGAGGTTGATGGCGTTCGGGTTATCTGGATACCTGCGTTCAAGAATCACCAAAATCCACACCATCGGGAACCGGCCAGTGAATTACCTGTGAAAGCCTCGGAATTACGAGGCAAGCCCTGGGCTAGCCCTAGGCAAGCCTCGGAAAATCTGGGCAAGCCTGAGGCTAGCCTCGGAATTACTGGGCTAGCCCTAGGCAAGCCTGAGGCTAGCCCTAACCTAGCCCCAACCTTGCCCCAACCTAGCCCTAACCTAGCCGTGCTGAATCCTGAATCCCTATTACTGAATCCTGATGGTGCTGATGTGCTGAAACCGTGCCAGCCGTCGCAGGCTCCGGCGATGGCACCGCAAGCACCACAGCAGCACGAATTCCCCAACTTCGGAGCCGACCCTGACCCCGGTGGGCTGATCGACGAACTCGTAGAGGACGTAGCGCAGCACTGGCCGCGACCGGGGAATGTGCCGCTGGCTAAACGGGTGTGGGAGCGCGAGGCCGCTGGCTCAACCAAGGGCGTCGCCGCATGGTGCAACTCGGTTCGCTCAACGGCGCAATTGCATAGCCTCGCTCACCTTCAGGCGCTAAAAGCAAACCCGCGCCACTTTGTACCAGACCTCGTGCGCTGGATCACGGACGGCGACTATTCACGACCAGCTCCTCGCGTGATCGAGCATGAACCGCAACAGCGCAAGCCTCGCTTTGACCCGTCGATGCTAGAGGAGCCAGCATGAAACCGTCGATGAAATTCTGCGGCGAGCAGATCATGCGCCTAGATGGCCTCGTCGGATTCGCCAGCATGGGCGAAAACGGCTACAGGGAGCGCGCTAAGGCGCTTTTCGATGCCGCGCCTAGCGAGGATATAGCTGAGGCTGCTATATCGGCCCTATTGGCCGATCCTGCGCGAGCAAGCAATACCGAGACAAACCGCCTGCCCAGCGCTGGTGAGATTCGGCTGTGGGTTAACTCGGTGCAGCCGGAACGCGACTACTACGAGCCACCTACGCCAGTCGAGGACGGCGGCAAGCGCGGGTGTGGTTGGGTGAGTACGAGCACGATTGATCCCGACGGTGACCCGTCGCGGTGTGTCGATGGCTGGGTGCATGTCGTTAAGCGCGTCATCACCAAGCGCTCGCCGGAGCCGATTGACTACACCTACGCAGGCAAATGCCCGCGCTGCTACGGATCGGGCTGGTATGCCCAAGGAGAGCACAAGTGACAAATACGCAAGAGCAGTTGCTGGTGCTGACGAAGCGAATCGAGCTTCAGGACCGCAGAATCAATGCCTTAGAGCGCATTGCATGGGAACAATCTAGCGTCATTCAGGCATTGCTTGAACGCGCCGAGTGCACTGCAAAAAAAAGTGCTTGACACAATCGAAAATGACGACTATTGTGACGGGCGTGGGGCCGATGCCGACCCGGTTCCACGCCGCTGGCTCCGGCGTTAAGGACTGTACGACATGCAGAGAGGATACCCGTCTGTCTACTCGTCACCGTGTGTTTGTCGACTTGACCGAGAATGAGCTAGTAGACGCAATCGAGCCCAAGCGCTCGTATCAGATCCTCGGGCCGGATCGCAAAATTGCAGCCGTGGCCGAGGCGCGTTACTGCTGCATGCTGGCGCATCGCAAGCTCATCATCGGGACGGCGCGCGTCAAGGAAAACCGGCGCGAACTGACCTCGTTGCGGATCGCACCCAAGGCGACCATCGGCCAGATCAAGTGCGTTATGCGACTCAAGCCGCCACGGGTGCAAATTGCCAATGCGGCGACCGTGGTAAGGGTTCTGCCGCAGACGTACACTCACCGTGATTCGCTTCCGGTTGAGCGCGAATACGACCGGCTAAAACTGTCGATTGCGGCTGGCGCGCGATGACATGCCAACCGCCCCTCCTCGTTGGTGCGACCGCTGCCACCTCCCCCACGCTGGCCCTTGCCCGAATCGACCGCAGCGCGTAGACCGCAGGCCGGACGCTACCGAGCGCGGGTATGACCACCGATGGCAAGCAATACGCAAGCGCAAGCGGGCGACTGATCCGCTGTGTGAGTGGTGCAAGGCTAAAGGTTTCGTCAAGCTGGCAGAACTCGTGGACCATTACATTCCGCTGCGGGCCGGTGGATCACACGACGCCGAGAACCTGGTGAGCATGTGCCGACGCTGCCACGGCGTGAAGACTGAGCAAGACAAGCAGCGCTGGCCCGAACTGTACGGAAACTAGACAGTCATAGTGGTACTGGGGTGGGGGTGTGTCGAATCCTTAGACGATTTGGGACTACAC
>Ga0070749_10000559_pt1 | contig 24917 bp, 23 predicted proteins | sample VirMetDEL_Nov_18_FD_75180 | JGI IMG/M metagenome (GOLD analysis project Ga0070749, IMG submission 75180) | Aqueous microbial communities from the Delaware River and Bay under freshwater to marine salinity gradient to study organic matter... | ecosystem: Environmental > Aquatic > Marine >...
ATCGTTTAGTGAGCTGGGTTTACACCCGTATGTTTTCTGGGCCTCGCTGCCCTGACTTTGAGCCTGAGTGCTGTGTCTGCCAAGCATGGCGGAAGCACGATGAGTGGTTTGAGTGAGAGGAGGGAAGTTATGGATTGTAAAACTTGTGGGGAGCCTGTCTCCCCCAAGCGGTGGAGCCTGGGCTATAGGCTCTGCCTACCCTGTGGTGAGCGGCAAGCTCGCCAACGCAAGCACTGCATCGTTCCGATGCACAAGAGTAACTATACCGTAGTGTCTAACCCTGCCGATCTCATCGGCTTCAACTGCAAACGCTAGGAGAACACCATGGCCTCAACGAAGCTGCGCTTGTTCGCTATCCGGACTGCCAGTGGACAGCTACTCAAGGGGGAGAATGGCACTCCCCTGTACTTCAGCGACAAGCGAGCAGCGAAAGCTGTCCGCGACAAGACCAACCACGATGGCAACACCACGCCATCACAACAACTTTACATAACCCTTGGCCCTGACCATAAGCGAACCAACGGAGCACAACGCTAATGCGAGCTACTTACCTGAAACGACTCATCAAGGACACCCAGCCCACCCTTCGACCCCTGTGCATTGAAGGCCCCCCTGGCGGTGGCAAAACCAGTGTGGTTGAGCAGTGCGCGAAGGAGCTGGAGCTGCCCATCATTACTAAACATCTTCCCACCATGCTGGTGGAGGACTTCGGGGTGCCAGACATCAACACGACCCCCATGGCGTACAAAGTTCCGGGGTGGTTCCCTGATGCGGCTGACCCTGCCACTCCCGAGGCTGGCATCCTGCTGTTCGACGACCGCAACCAAGCTGACGCTTCCTTGCAGAAAGTGCTGGCTAACATCACTCAAGCCAGGGAGTTGCACGGTCACAAGCTGCCCCGTGGATGGCGGGTCATGAGCACTGGCAATCGCCAGTCGGACCGTGCTGGGTCTAACCGGGTGCTGAGTCACCTCAGAGACCGGGAGTCAGTGCTGGAGCTGGAGACTCACCTCGATGACTGGTGTGCCTATGCCATGGACCAGGGCTGTGCCCCGGAGGTGGTGACGTTCCTACGCTTTCGGCCTGGGTTGCTCCATGACTTCGACCCTCAGCGTGACGTATCGCCAACTCCACGGAGCTGGCTGGAGGGTGTGAGTCCCCTGGTGGGTGTGCTCAGTCCCGAGACTGAGTATGAGTATTTCAAGGGCACCATCGGTGAGGGTGCAGCCGCCGAGTTCAGTGGCTTTCTCAAGATTGCCCGGAAGCTGCCTAACCCTGACGGTATTCTCCTCCACCCCGAGACTGCTGACGTACCGACCGACCCTGCAACGTGCTATGCCTTGGCTGGTGCCCTGGCCCAGCGATCAACCACCAACAACTTCTCCAAAGTGATCACTTACGTCAGCCGCATGGCTCCCGAGTTCTCGGTGCTGGCCGTATCCATGGCAGTGCGTCGGGACGACGAGCTTACGGAAACGCAAGCGTTTACCCAGTGGAGCATTGCCCACCAAGAAGTGCTGTTTTAACAACCCAACCAAACGAGTGGAGAACACCATGAAACTCAGTGACAAAGCTGTGCTAGTAACCCTGTCCATTTCCCAGTGGGCAGGACAGAAACGAGACCGCAAGATTGAAGCGGCCATCCAAGCCCAGTCCGGTGCCAACCGTGACTCGGGTAAGTACCTCAAGAACCTGCTCCCTGGTGACAACTTGCTGGGGCGTATCCATGCCAGGACCAACATGCTCCGTACCGCGTTCTACGAAAACACCCTACCCTGGGGTAAGCGCGGTGAGTATCTGCTGCCAACCAAGAACTACCTGGGCTTTGTTCAGTGGTTTCGGGAGGAGAAACGAGAGTGGGAGCGTGATGCCTCGGCCTTTGTGCATAACTATCTGGATAACTATGACGGGGTAATGTTCGCTGCCCAGCAGAGTCTCAGGGGTGGCTTCAATCCCAAGGACTATCCCGAGCCGAGCAAGATGGTGGATAAGTTTTCCATTGAGCTGTCCGTGGCTCCGGTGCCGGACAGTGACTTCCGTAACATGGACCTCGACGATGCGGAGCGAGCGGCCATTGCCATGGAGGTGGAGCAGCACGTTACCGCAGCACACAACAAGGCCATGGCGGAAGCCTGGGGCCGACTCCATGAGCAACTGAGCCACATCGCCACCAAGCTGGACGATCCCGCTGGAATCTTTCGGGACTCCATGATTGGGAACATGCGTTCCCTCTGTGACCTACTGCCTCGGCTGAACTTTGCCGACGATCCCAACCTAGACCGCATGGCGTCGGACATTAAGGACCGCATCGCTGCCTACCACCCTGATGCTTTGCGGAATGACCCGGACCTTCGTCGTGATACGGCGGCGGAGGCCAATAACCTGCTGAATGCCATGGGTGCATTCATGGGAGGAGTGTGATGAGCGTAGCAACTGCAATGACTGGGGCCTCTTCGGAGGCCCTCAACCTCAAGCTGTCCAAGGCCAAGACGACCTTGCTTCTGGAGCATCCGTTCTTCGGTGCCCTGTGCATGAACATGCCCTTTCGCTTCAGCGACCAGGTGAAGACGGCGGCAACCAACGGGAAAGAAGTTTTATTTAACCCGGAGTTTGTCGAAGAGCTGAGCCATGACGAGCTGGTGTTTCTGGTGGCCCATGAGATCGGCCACCCCATGCTGGACCACATCTTCCGACGAGGTGAGCGGGACCACAGCAAGTGGAACGTGGCCTGTGACTATGTGCTTAACCACATCCTTGTGACTGAGAAGGTGGGGCGTATGCCCAAGGTGGGGCTCTATGACGATGCCCTGTACCAGCAGTGTGACGGCCTAGCCGAACGGGTTTACGGTGCCCTGCCTGACGACGACCGCCCTACCAACTACATAGGCCAAGGCCCTGGTGGTGCCCTGGATGACTGCCAAGACGCCCCTGGTGGCACGGCAGAGACAGCGGAACTGGAAGCGCAGTGGAAGGTGCAGGTGGCCCAGGCTGCTCAGGCAGCGAAGATGATGGGCAAGCTGAGTGCTGGGCTGGAACGCTTTGTGAACGACATGCTCAACCCCAAGGTGAACTGGGCTGACGTACTGCAACAGTTTGTGGTGAAGGCCAAGACCGATGAGCGGACCTTTGCTCGACCTAACCGACGCTTTGCCCAGCAGAGCTTGTACCTACCCAGTGTGACGGGAGAACGTATGGGACCGCTGGTGTTTGCCATTGACTGCTCTGGCTCAGTGAACGACGAGGAGCTGGCCCAGTATGCTGCCGAGGTTCGCAAGGTTCACGAGGACTTCAAGCCCTCCATCCTCACGATTGTCTACTTCGACCACGGCATTTGCCACGTTGATACCTTCGGTGTTGACGACGAGGTGGAGATCAAGCCCCACGGTGGTGGCGGCACTCGCTTTGCTCAGGTGTTTGAGTACATCGACGAGGAGAATCTGGACCCCGTGGCCTGTGTGTTCCTCACGGACCTGTACTGCCACGACTTTGGTGATGAGCCTGCCTACCCGGTGCTATGGGTATCCAACGGCAGGGACGAAGCACCCTTCGGTGACGTAGTTAAATTCTAAGGAGAAGTGCCATGGCAACTGTACGCATTACTGAGAAGTTAATTAACGATGTTGTTCGCAACGTCAGGGAGAAGTTTAAGCCTACCCTGGAGACTGCGAAGGACTCCCTGGACACCACGGGGTGGGCTGACCGTATCTACGATACGGTGTACCAAAGCTACCTGCCCCAGATCAACGCCCTGCCCCCTGATTTTCTCGGTGCTAGGGACGGCATAGACATCCGCGTTTACCGGGAGCATGGAATACTGAGCGACACCACAACTCTAAAGTTCACAACACCCAGGCCCTTGCCCCATGCCATGCCGGAGAATCCCTACGCTGAGTTCACCCAGTCCTGGCGGAATTGGGAGTACAAGATCAAGAGCTGGGACGCATGGCTCGATATGCAGGAGGCGATAGAAACTTGGTCGGCCAAGATACGACGAGTTCAGGATGATGAGCAGACCATGAAGAATTCTGTAAGCAAGTTGCTGCGTAGTCATTCCACCCTGGCACCCTGCCTCAAGAAGTGGCCTGCCCTCTGGGACTTGCTCGACGATGGGTACAAGGACCGGCACAAGGAAGTGGTGGAACGCAAAGGTAAAGGCAACGACATTGGCCCGGAGTATGACCTAGACTTCGACCGCATGACTGCCATGGTGGCTAAGGCGAAACTCCGTGGCCTCTAAACTCATGCTCTCGTACTCCGATGCGAAGCGCCTGTTCAACAAGCACAAGTTCCGAAGGGCGGGGAAGTACCCGCCCCAGGCTCCCATCGACGGCGAGTCCGTGTGGCTAATCGCTGACGGTGACGATTATGAGCTGGCGATCCATGAGTGCTTGATAGGTATCTTCTCACCGGACAACACCTTTAGGTTTACTACCTCGCCACTTCAGGTGAAGGGCTACAACAGCACTCTATCCAATCTCATCCCTGAGTATGTGCCTTTCCACCTCAAGCCGGAGCCGAAGGCTTACTGCCCATCGGTGTGCTATGCGGCAGGCTTCGCAGCCGCCCCGGACTATACCCATCTGTTCAAGGGCCTGACCTATGACCTGACTAGGGGGAAGTGGGTGAACCCTCGGTCCTATTACGGCGTTGCTGCGGATCGCTATGACCCCGTGCATGCACTCATAAAGAACTTCAGGCAAGAGCTTGAGCTGCGCGTAAAGCTCGGGGCCTACAACAAGCTGTGCGATGAGCTTAATAACAGCCCCTCTAACCCACGCGCTCCGACCTTTACCCGACCAAGCTGGAGTGACCCCAAGCACATCACTGAACTCGTGGAGGATATGAAGAACGGCGTGTATCGGGGGGAAGGTGTGAAGCACCTGATTAGATCAGTGCGCTTCGGGGTGAGTAAGCCCGTGCTGTGGTTCAAACCCATGAGCTACACCGTCAAACCCTCAGACATTCTGGACATCTTCGACAACGTGGCGGACGTAATGCGCCTTGAGATATGCAAATTGTGTGGAGTTTATGGAGATGACGAAGAGCTGTAAGCAACTTGAGAGTAAACGGGTGACCTACCTCGTGATGAAGAAGGAAGATCGCTTAACCCTCAAGCAAGCAAGGGCTGTGCTGAAAGCCCTGGCCGGTGAACCCCTGTGGAACCATGAGAAACCTAACTTGGAGATCGCCATCGGCAAATTGAAGGAAGCAGTGGAGGATGCGGAGTACCGCCACGACATACGTTGTGCGCGGGATGCAATTATCTCAAAACTAAATGGAGAAAGGTGATGAAAGAACCGACGATGGAAGAAGTGCTAGAGCTTGTGGAGTTTAGGCGCAACGCCTTCGGCAAGTTGTATGTGAATGCTGTGAAGGTCAGTGTTGAAGGAAGCGTTTGGGGCCATGTTCACGGCGATGTTAATGGCTGCATCTATGGCGACGTTGAGGGCACCGTTGAAGGCACGATCAGCGGACGGCAATGGGAGTTTGTTGAGACTCCCAAGGAGAAAGCGATCCGGCTCATCCGCGAAGGCAAGAGCGAGGAAGCGATTATAACGCTTGAGGAGTTTGACTAATGTCAGACGGAAATCCCACCTATGTTCGTATGAAAGGAACAGATCGCTTAACTATTTCTCAGTTGGAATTGTTACTGCGGGTGGCTTCTCACGTTGATGAGACAAAAATCCTTTCAACCTATGACAAGCGAGGTTATCGTAAAGCGATTGCGAAGTTGGCTACTGCGTGGCGTCGCACTGTGCTCAGTGATGACGTAAGGGAAAAACAGGAAGCCATTGCCAGGGCTAGGTTTGCGAAGGAGGTTGGTCAATGCAATTCAAATGGCAGTGTGGGTGGGTTGAGTGCAGACACAAGCAAGACGCCGCAACCAGCGGCTATGGAAAGCTAACACTGATGTGCCTGCGCTGTGGCAAACCCAGCACGGCGATGGTGTTCCGCCGATCACCGGACGACAAACCCATAGCCACCATGATTACACCCAAAGTAGAGTGAGGAGAGTGAGGATGAGTGAACACACCCCAGGGCCGTGGGAAATCAAAGCCCACCCCGACCCTTGTTATAGATACATATCTGCGCCCGAGCACATCGCCCTTGCACAAGTTGTCTGGCGCGTTGAAGAAGAGGACCGCAGTCCATCGTGCGAAGCCAACGCCCACTTGATAGCCGCAGCGCCAGAGCTTTTAGATGCGCTTTGCTACTTGCTTCAGACAAGCACGGGGGAAACGCACGAGCAGTGGTTAGAGGCTATGGATCAAGCCCGAGCCGCAATCGCAAAAGCAAAAGGCAGCTAAAGCTGTCCCCAGCAACCAATAAAGGTCAGACATTTCTGACCAGAGAGGAGAGTGAGTAATGGCAACTAAAAAACCTGGGCGGAAGCCCGTACTGCGTACTAAGATCGAACGCTACATGGCGAAGCACCCCGATATTAAGCCTGCCGGGGTGGCGAAAGCCTGTGGCTGCAAAGTGGGCTATGTCTACACGGTGAGGAACAAGCTGAGGAAAGAAGACGCCTTGCCTAAACCCAAGCCTGTGGTTGAACCACCGGCCCCCGAGCCGAGCTTTCTGCAACGGCTAAAGATGTTTGTCCTTATGGTGTTTCGAGGGGACAGCGGGCGTGGACAGGCGTAGCCCCAAGATCACCGAGGTGCGTGATGCAGACCCGCCCTACTGGCGGGTGGACTTCGACTATGCGTCGAGTGGTATCTACCACAGCGAAGCTGCGGCTCGTGAGGTGGTAGAGCGTATCCAAGAACTTGAGCGCGTCATCATGGCAATCAAACGAGGGAGCATCGGATGATGAACACCTACGGCCCTGGCATTACCGACACCATCCGGCGTGTGGCTGACTACCAGCAAGCGCATATCGCTTATATGCCAGGGCATGGGCCTCACGCCCATCGGGTGGTGGTCAGCGGAGTCGGGGATGTTTTTGAAATCAAGGATGACTTCGACCTCAACAAAGCCCTGAACAAATTACACAAACGACTTTATGAGAGAGACTGATGCCTGGAATAGTGACGATTGACTTTGAGACTTACTACGACCAGCACTACTCCCTGAGCAAGATGACCACTGAAGAGTATGTGCGTGACCCCCGCTTTGAAATCATCGGGGTGGGGGTGAAGATGGATGACCACCCCACGGACTGGTACAGCGGGGACGACTTCGGAACTTTCCTCCGGTCCATGGACTACAGTGACAAGGCAATTCTTTGTCACAACACCGCCTTCGACGGCGCCATTCTGTCCTGGCACTTCGGCATCAAACCGAAGCTGTGGCTGGATACGCTGAGCATGGCGAGGCCCCTGCACAAGATCGAAGTGGGCGGTTCCCTCAAGGCCCTGGCCGAGTTCTATAACCTGGGCGCCAAGGGGGATGAGGTGGTCCATGCCAAGGGCAAGCGCCGAGCGGACTTCACACCAGAAGAACTTGATCGTTACGCGTCGTACTGTGTGCAGGACGTTGACCTGACCTACGCCCTGTTCAAAAAGCTGCGGCCCCAGTTGTCCGCACGGGAGTTGGTGGAGATCGACCTGACCCTACGGATGTACACGGAGCCCGTCATCGAGCTGGACACGACACGCTTGCAGCAACATCTTGACGAAGTGAAGGCCAAGAAGGCTGCGCTGCTGAACAAGCTGGGGGGTGAGGAGAAGGCCAAGTCCATCCTCATGTCGAACCCGAAGTTCGCTGCGCTACTGGATGCGCTGGGGGTGACGCCACCTACCAAGATCAGTCCCAAGACCGGGAAGGCAGCCTACGCGTTTGCCAAGACGGACAAGGGCATGACGGACCTGCTGACCCACGAGTCGGCAGCGGTGAGAGCCGTGGCAGAAGCCCGCATGGGGGTGAAGTCCACCATCGAAGAGACCCGCACGGAAGCCCTCATGGGTGTGGCAGAGCGGGGGCGGCTGCCCATCATGCTCAATTACTACGGTGCCCACACGGGCCGGTTCAGTGGCGGAGACAAGCTGAACCTTCAGAACCTCCCGAGCCGTGGCAACAACGCCATACGACGCGCCCTGTGTGCGCCACCGGGGCACAAGATCATGGCCTGTGACTTGTCGCAGATTGAAGCACGGATGCTGGCGTGGCTCGCCGGGCAGGATGATTTAGTCGAGGCGTTCCGCGATGGGCGGGATGTGTACTGCGAATTTGCATCCGATGTCTATGGCATGACCATAACAAAGGCAGACAAGACAGAACGATTTGTGGGTAAGACTGCTGTGCTAAGCCTGGGCTACGGCGCCGGGGCAGAGAAGTTCCGTGAAATGCTGCGCATCCAAGGTGGTGTGAGGATCGACGAGAACGAGGCCCAGCGGATTGTCCGCCTGTACCGCCAGAAGAACCACAAGATCGTGGAGCTGTGGAACCGATGCAACAGCGCTCTGAGTGCCATGACCTCGGGCCTGGAAGGTTCGCTGCACGAGACAATAAGTTACGACCACGAAGGCATAACACTCCCCAACAAGTTGCAGATTAAGTACCCCCTGCTGCGGCAGCAGGCCAACGGCTTTGAATACGTCAACGACCCCCGGCAGTTCAAGAAGGCAGTGAAGTCCCGGCTCACGGGCAATGGCGAAGAAGCTGTGTGGATCAAAATCTACGGCGGGAAGATGGTGGAGAACATCGTCCAGGCCCTCGCAGCCCTGGTAATTCGGGAGCAGATGGTGGCGGTCGCCAAGGCAGGGCTGAAGGTGGCCTTCCAAGTCCACGATGAATTGGTAATGGTTGTACCTGGCAATGAAGTAACGCAACGGGAAGCACAAGTAGTTTCCATAATGTCCACGCCCCCAGCCTGGGCACCGGACTTGCCGGTTGCATGTGAGTGCGCAGTGGCAGATAACTACGGCGACGCCAAGTAAGCTGGTATACTTGGCACTCCAGACGATGAGGACCGCAGGTTGACCACTTGCGGCGGTGACCTATGCGACTAGCACACTCGTATTCCGCGATTAAACTTTACGAAAACTGCCCGCTGCGCTACTACCGGCAGCGAGTGATTAAGGATGTGGTGGACGAAGGGGGTGAGGCGAGTAAGTACGGCGAGCGTATCCACGAGTTTCTGGAGAAGCGCCTTGCCGAGAACGCCGAGCTGCCCCAGGAGGCAGAGCGCTATGAAGTGCTGTGCCAGTCAGTGGAGAAGATGGCCCGAGGCGGTGAGCTGCACGTTGAGAAAGAACTTGTGCTGACCGAGAACCTTGAACCCACCGGGTGGTGGGACAGCGACGCATGGCTAAGGTCCAAGCTGGATGTGCTGATCGTCAAGGGCGACACGGCTGTGGTTATGGACTGGAAGACTGGCAAGCGGTACCCAGACTTCTTTCAGCTTAGCCTCTTCGCTGCGCAGACGTTCAAACATTTCCCCGAGGTAAAGAAAGTGAAGACCTCACTCGTGTGGCTCAAGTCCATGTCCATGGACACGGAGCAGTACAGCAGGGAGCGGGTGAACGAGCTGTGGGCGGACATCATGGGAAGAATCCGCAACATTTACAAGAGCTTAGAGCACGACAACTGGCCTGCCAAACCCAGTGGGCTTTGTCGGTTCTGCCCAGCGCGGCACAATTGTGATTTTGCTAAGGTCTAACACTTGACAATCATGTAAAGCGAGGTACTATGGGAGCCCTGACCCCGGAAGCGAAGGTCAAACGGAAAGTCACAGCAGTTCTGAAGAAGCACAAGTGTTGGTACTTCTTCCCCGCCAGCAACGGCTTTGGCCGAGCTGGTATACCCGACATCATCGCCATCGTCGATGGCATCTTTGTTGGGGTTGAGTGTAAGGCTGACAAAAAGAAACAGCCTACACAGTTGCAGGTGCAGTGCGGAGAACAGATAGAGGCAGCGGGCGGGAAGTGGTTTCTCGTCCGAGGCGCCGATGAACTGGAGGCCCTTGAGGCTTACATTCGGCTGAGGTAAGACAACATGCTGGTAGTTGAGAAGGCGAAAGCCATCGCCTTGAAGCTAAACAATCCCAACCGGGTGCTGGAAAGCATACCCACGGCGAAGCCCCTGAAGAAGTACGGGGACAACATCGTGGTGGCACCGCACCGGCTGGATGAGGTGCGCGTCCTACGCAACCTGGGTATAGAAGTCCCCTCGCCGATCCTCCATTACTACGATTGGCCGGGGCAGTTCACGCCCTTCAATCACCAGCGGCAGACCGCTGCGTTCCTGACGCTCAACCAGAAAGCCCTTGTGCTGAATGACATCGGCACGGGGAAAACCCAGAGCGCTCTGTGGGCGGCGGACTACCTGATCCGCAGCAAGCAAGTTAAGAAGGTGCTCATCATCAGCCCCCTGTCCACCCTGGAGCGGGTGTGGGGCGACGGTATCTTCACGGGGTTGACGCATCGCAAGTTTGTGGTGCTCCACGGTACGGGCCAGAAGCGCAGGAAGCTGCTCCAGAAGGACGTTGAGTTCTACATCATCAACCACCACGGGTTCCCCATCATCGCCGAGGATGCGGAGGGGATGTTCGATCTGGTGATCGTGGACGAGGCAGCGGAGCTGCGCAACCCAGCCACTCGCCGGTTCAAACTGTTCCGCAGGTGGATGAACAACAATCCCAAAACTCGTTTGTGGTTGATGACCGGGACGCCGACGCCGAACGCACCGACCGATGCCTGGGCTCTAGCCCAGCTCGTGAACAGCCCGCACTGCACAAAAACTTACACTGCGTTCCGCGAACAGGTGATGCAGAAGATCGGCCAGTGGAAGTTTATCCCCCGGCCCGAGTCCATGGAGATCGTGAAGAACGTGCTGCAGCCAGCGGTACGTTACACCCGTGACGAATGTTTCGATTTGCCAGACACCATCATCCAGACCCGGAAGGTGGACATGACCCCCGAGCAGGCCAAGCACTACAAGGCCATGCTCCGACACCTCATCACGGAAGCGGCTGAGGAGGGGACGATCACTGCCGTGAACGAGGCAGTGAAGATGCAGAAGCTGGTGCAGATTGCCTGTGGCGTAGCCTACGGGGATGACGGCCAGAACATTGAGATTGACTGTGGACCCAGGGTGAACTTGGTCAAGGAGGTGATCGAAGAGGCAGGAGAGAAAGTGATTTTGTTCGTACCGCTGACGGGTACGTTGAAGATGTTGGAGAAAGAACTTGCCAAGCACTGGAGTGTGGGTGTCGTGAACGGTGCCGTGTCATCGTCGCAGCGCAACCGCATCTTCAAGAACTTCCAGCAAGAGCGAGACCCCCACATCCTCATCGCCCACCCGGCAACCATGTCCCATGGTCTGACCCTAACAACCGCATCCACGATCATTTGGTACGGCCCGATCAACAGCAACGAACAGTATGTTCAGGCAAACGGGCGCATCGAACGTATCGGGAAGAAGAAGGTTTCCAATGTGATCCACATTGAAGCCACGGACCTTGAGCACATGATGTTTGAGCGGCTGCGCAACAAGCAAAAGATGCAAGGCTTACTGCTCGACCTTATCCAAGAACAAACCAAGAGGTGACAACTCATGGCAGTAAATACGGATGATGTCGTGGCGGCCTACATGAAGCTGCGACGGCAAAAAGAACAGATCGAAAACGAAGTGAAGGACCGCACCAAGGCCATCAAGGAAAAGATGGACAAGCTGGAGGCGTGGCTCAAAACGCAGATGGATGAGCAGGGCTTGACCTCGGTTAAGACCAAGCATGGCACTGCCTTCCTGACGACCACGGACTACGCCAACGTGGCGGACTGGGACGCGATCCTTGATTTCGTCAGAAAGAATGATGCCTTTGAATTTCTGGAGAAGCGCATCAGCAAGATCGCTGTGCGTGACCACATCAAGCAGCACAAGAACGTACCACCCGGTGTGAATTACGGCACCAAACTGAACGTCAACATTCGCAAAGCTGCCCCGGCAGCAGACACTGAAGACTGAGGAGTCTCTCATGAGCAACCTAGTACCTGTGAACGTCCAAGTCCCGACACACTTGATGAAGCATGTCGGCAAGCCCTCGGCTTTGGCTCAGTCCCTGAGCAGCGGCCTCGGTGGTGACGCCCCGAGCTACCCCCGCATTTCCATCAAGGGCGCCCGCTTCCGCATCGTGGAAGGGGACAGCGAGACCGTGCTCGACCAAACTTCTTTAGACGTTGTGATCGTCGGCGCTAACCCGCGTCTGTCCAAGACCTTCTACGCCAAGGCGTGGAACCCCGATGCTGAGCCGACCGGCCCTGACTGCTACTCGCTGGATGGGGTGAGCCCTCACCCGGACTCCACGGAGCCGCAGAACGACCTGTGCGCAAGCTGCCCGCAAAACGCATGGGGTTCCAAGGTGACGCCGCAAGGGCAGCATATCAAAGCCTGTGCGGACCAGAAGCGCCTTGCTGTGGTGGCTGCCGAAGACCCGACCGGGCCTGTCTATCTGCTGCAGGTGACGCCCGCTGCGCTCAAGGGTCTGAACCAGTACCACAAAGAACTTTCTGTGCGGGGCATCCCCCCGGAGATCGTCAAGACCAAGGTGTCCTTCGACACGGATGCCAGCTTCCCGAAGCTGAAGTTTACTTTCGGCGGCTTCATCGACGAAGATACGCAGAGCGCTGTAGACAAGCTGTTCGGCACTGAGCAAGTGCTTGAGATCACCGGGGAGGCAGCCCCCAAAGTTGCAGAAGTGCCACCGGCCCGACCTGCCCCAGTCAAACCGAAGCCCGTGGAGGAAGAACCTGTCGCTGAGGCCCCTGCTCCTGCCCCTGCACCCGAAGAGGCAGCTACTCCGAAGCGCGGTTTCGGTTCTAAATCTGCTGCCCCCAAGGCAGCCCCTGAGCCCAACGCTGAAGCCCCCAAGGCGAAGCCCAAGGCTGCTGTGAGTGAGGACGCGTCGTCCCTGGCGGACGAGATTGCGGATTTGCTCGGGGAGGTAGACGCCGATGACTGATAAGCCCGGCCTTGACTTCAGCAAAGTTGAGGCCCTGCGCAAGCACCTCATGCTCACCACGGCAGATATGGCTAAACTCCTTGGTGTTTCTCGCATGACGTACTATGGTTGGGTGAAGGGCAAGGCGATGCGCAAGACCAACGATGTAATGGTCCGGTCTATGCTTCGCAAGCTACTCGCCGTCATCACAGAGCAGGGCTGGCCTTCGCCAGAAGTAATTGCTATGGAGTCTAGCCAGCGGCTCCAACGACTCAGAGAAACCCTTGGGGTGGAGGAGGAGCCCCAGCAAGAACCGGAAGTGGAGACTACCGACAACTGAAACAGGGCGGGAGGGGGCAACCCCTCCCTTCAGGCAGGGGCATTATGGACACGTTGAGCTTTCTTCAACGGGTTCTACCAACGGAAGGCTTCTATGTTGTAACGGTCATCAATGAAGATGGCCCACGACAGGGCTACTTTCCCACCGTAGAAACCCTAGCAAAGAGCGCGCTGAGCTTAGATCAGCGTGGTAACAACACATATTTTGCAATCTCATCGTTCATAGAAAAGGGGAACCGGAAGCAAGAAAACGTGCGAGCCACCAAAGTCATCGCACTGGATGTTGACTGTGGGGAGGACAAGCCGTTCCCATCATGGAAGGAAGGACTGAAGGCGCTGCTGGCGTTCGTCGAAGCCCAGTCCCTACCCAAGCCCATGATCGTCCACTCGGGCAACGGCCTACACGTTTACTGGGTCTTGACGGAAGAGCTTGCGCCGGAGCAGTGGAAGCCCCTGGCTTCTGCCATGAAGGCGGCTGCGCTCGACAAGGGCTTTGAGATCGACCCGGCGGTACCGGCGGACAACGCTCGGGTGCTGCGCCCAGTGGGCACCACCAACAGGAAGAACGGCGCCACGGTAAAGCTGCTTATAGATGCTGAGCCGGTAACGCCCGATGTGCTCACCAGTTCCTTACTTGGTTATATCCGAGAGATTCCGCAGAAAACACGACACACAACTGAGAGCAAGTTATCACAAGCCTTAGCAGTGCAGACGGACTTACCACCTGCCATCGCCAGCGTGGTGATGCAGAAGTGCCAGCAGATCAAGTGGGCTACGGAGAACCAGACAGAAGTTCCTGAGCCTGTGTGGTACGACCTCATCGGTGTGGCTGCGTATTGCCAAGACCCGGAGGGCACGGCAGTTCTGTGGAGTAAGGACCACCCGGATTTCGATCATGTCGAAACCGTGCAGAAGATGCAGCGGTGGAAGGACTCCACGACTGGGCCGACGACCTGCGCCAAGTTTGAAATGGACCGCCCCGGTGGCTGCAGGGGGTGCAAGTACAAGGACAAGATCGGCTCCCCGGCCCGGCTGGGTACGCAGTATCAAGAGGTGGCCGCCCCCACGGAAGTGCCTGACAAGGCTGCTGCGCAGATACCCATACCCAAGCCCTTCAAGCGCACCGCCACGGGCATCAAGGTCACCATCGACGACACGGACGTAGATGTTTGCGATTTCGATTTGTACCCCACGGGCTATGGGCGGGACGAGTCTCTGGGCTACGAGACCGTGCGCTACCACTGGAACCGGCCTCACGCCGGGTGGCAAGAACTTTCCTTTAGGCAAGCGTACCTCACCGACGGGCACCGGGAGTTCGCCACGGCCATCGCAGACCAGGGCATCCTGCTCAAGAGCAAACGACAGACGGAGTATTTTCAGATGATGCTGCGCTCATACATGGACGAGTTGCGGCAGAAGCGGGCCATGACAAACCTCTACTCCACCATGGGATGGAAGGAAAACTTCTCGCAGTTTGTCATCGGCAACACGATTCTGCGCCGCAACGCAGATGGAAGCGTATCGGAGGAGGACATCGCCCTCTCCTCGGGAAGCCAGCGCCTAGGCAACGAGCTGTATGAATGCGCAGGCGACTTAGGTAACTGGGTGAAGTTCACCAGCTTGTTGGAGAAAGCCGATCTCAAGGCCCACATGTTTGCCCTGTGCGTGAGCCTGTCCGCTCCCCTCTACGCATTCACTGGCCTGAAGGGCCTGACCGTATCCCTCTACGGCCCCACCGGGGGTGGCAAAACGCTGGCGCAGTATTGGCAGCAGTCTGTCTGGGGTGTGCCCGAGAAGCTGCACTTCGCAGCCAAGTTTACCCAGAACACCTTGTTCGGGCGCATGGGTTTCTACGCCCACCTGCCCATGACCATCGACGAAGTGACCATGATGGCGGACAAGGAAGTGGGGGACTTCGCCTACTGGGTAAGCCAGGGGCGGGACAAGGCGCGGCTCAACCGCAACGCTGAGGAGCGGGATGCCAAGACCTGGGCTATGCCTGTGACAGTTTCTACCAATCGTTCTCTGTCCTCCAAGCTGATCGCATCAGGGTTGGATACGGATGCGCAGATGGCCCGGATACTTGAGGTCAGTGTGCCGTCGCACCCGCTCTTCACCAAGGACAGCGAGGCCGGGCGGAAGATTTACGATTTCCTCAGTGCGAACCACGGCCACGTTGGGTTGGCATTCCTCAAGAAGTTGATGGAGCTTGGACCGGAGGGCATTCGCGCCGGGATCGCAGAAGCCACGAATACATTCCACCGACGATACAAGGCAAACTTCAGAGGCGAGGAGCGGTACTGGGAGCAGGCCATCATCTTCGCTGACTTCGCCGGGCAGCTTGCCAAGGACTGGGACTTCATTGACTTCGATCACTCCCAGGGCATTGACTGGGTGCTCCATCAGGTTGGCGCCATCCGGCGGACAATCGTCGAGAACAAGGTGGATGCCTTCGACCTGCTCACGGAATACCTCAACGACTCTGCCGACGCAGCAGTCACAATCATGCACACCGGAACCCAGAAGCCCACCCCAGACTACGCCCACATGCCACGAGCAGACATCAGGGTACGCTTCGATCTGTACCGGGGTGACTCGGCTTCGCCCTTTGACCGGGGCACGGTGATGGTAGACCGCACCCACTTCCGCCGCTGGCTCGCTGCCCGAGGGGCAGACTATAAGTCCTTCACGAATGAGCTTGCGGATGAGAACGTGGTGGCGACGCCCAAGTCCCAGAAAGCCTATCTCGGTAAGGACACGCCGGTTAAGCTGGGCCAGAGCTACGTCATTGGGGTGAACCTCAACCACCCCAGACTCCACGGCATCCTAGACGATGCGGACCAAGCCGCAGAGGACTTGGCCCTGGGGCAACTCAAGGGGGTTTAGTAGCCGAGGAGTTCGGCTACCGTTGCCACCTCATCCCGCGCTGCCCTTGGGGTAGTGCGGAGGAACCGCTCACCAGCAGGACGCTGGGCTTCGCGTAGGGCACGGACAGAGTTTTGGCGGAAGTTCCTGATCTCCAGCGCCGTGCCCCGGTTCACCTCATTCCACTGCCGCACCGCGTCTTCGATGGCGCGTTGCTTCTCCCGGTCCCGTTCGATGTTGGCCTTGATCCACGCGGTGCGGAAGCCAGAAGTTACTTCACGTTGGTAGTCCACGATGCGGCGGGAGACCCGGATAACATCGTACTGCTCAGAGGCAGCCGCCGGGTAGAAGCCCAGCACACGCCCCACCATGGTGTACGCGGAGAGGTCAGGGGAAACCACATAGCCCCGCTTGTCCACGATGGCACCCGCTTGGGTGTAGGCGTACATGTCACCAAAGGCCCGGAGCATGGTGATGGGCGACTCACGGAACACATCCACAAAGTCCACCCGCTCAGTTGCCACCGCACGAATAGCTTGCGGGAAGGCGGTCGCCGCACCAGTGAGGAAGGATGCAGCCGGTCCCATGATGTCAGTGAGTTCGCGGCCTACGTCCGCACCGGCTAGGAAGATGCCCGTGCCGGGGATGAAGTTACCCGCACTGATCCGATCCGCCAAGTTGAGGCCGAGGTAGGCGTTGGCGAAGCCACGCATGGCGAAGGGAGACAGGCCCGGTGCCACGGAGTCGATGGCCTTGGCGATCTCAAAGCGAACGCTGGCCGTCCCAAACCCAAGTGCTTGGGCAATGCTGTCGAGCAGGTCTTCGATGTCCTCAGCGAAGGGGAAGGCCGTCATGCCACCGAGGACGAACAGCGACGCCAGCATGTAGATTTGGCCCTGTCGGGGCAGCCGCTTCAGAAGCTGGATCGTGGTGGTCGGGAAGACCTTGTACATGTAGATGAACGACTGGATGCCACTGCGCCAGATCGGAGGCCGGTTAATCACCGAGTAGTCCCCCACCGTGTAGCGCAGCGCAGAGACCGCGAAGTCCCGAGCTTTGGCGTTGGCATCAGCATCGCTGAGCCCCGCAGCCTTGGCACGGTCAAAGGACATGCGGTAGGCAGACAGTCCGAGAGCACGGCGCGTCGCTTGCTCCGTGGAGTTGAAGGTCCACATCCATCCGTCAATGGCTTTCTGAGCAGCACCACTGGTCACCCGGCCCCGAGCAGAGCCCACCATGGCGTTGGTGAGGGCAGGGATCATTTCACCTTCACGGATTTCCAGAGCGAGGAATCGCGCTTCGCGCTCACTCAAGTTGTACTGCTTCTGCAGTTCCGGGTCAGCAGCGACTGCATCGTAAAACGCAGCCGTGTTCATATCGACGCCGTTGAGGCGACCGCCGATTGCCTTGAGCAGACCCACTTGGTTGAGCGCCGTCATGAACTGGGAGACCGACTTGCCAAAGCCAAAGCCACCGCCGAAGGCAGTCTTGTCGTTGTACGTCGCGAGGTACGGGATGCCGTTGGTGACAGCACCCAAGTAGTTCAGGGCGCCCGTGGCGATGGAGCCACCGAGCTGGGCCATACTGGTCCAGGCGCGAATACTAGAAGCCACACGGCCAGCACCGAAGTCCGACTCCACGATGTCTTGGTTGGACTCAAGGAAGCCCAGCACCCGAGTGGCCTCGTTGAAATACTGGTTGGCCCGAGAGGCTTCGCCCGTGGGGTTGGTCCGCTCGTACATGTAGGCATAGCGGTCGTACTCACGCTTGGCGTACATCTTGGCTTCGTCAGTAGCCTGCGGGTCGTCGCGGGTTGCCTCGTACTCGGCCTTGAGGGCTGCCAGCTTCTCGGCATCACCGTTCCACAAGCGTTGCGTGGAGCGCATGTTGAGGTTGGTCAGCTCGCTGATACGAGGACGCATGAGGATTTTGGCGATGCTGGATGCCCGCGCTTCGATATGCTGAGAGATAGCCTTGGACGCATCAGTGCTGGCGCCGGGGACGAAGGCCCGCTGTAGGCGGTTACGCGCACGGTTGTTCTGGCGCGTCATGGCGACCACCACCTGCTCCAGCTTCTTGGGAGCGAGGTTAATATCGAAGCGCCGCAAGCCACGCACAAAGTCGTTGAGGTTCAGCTCAGGCGGCACGGAAATGGAATCCAGCGCAGCCTCCGGCACAGCTTGGAGCGTCACCTCAGTCTGCACATACTCCCGAGTCTTGGAGTCGTAGGCTTCCACCTTGAACGTGCGCGTGTTGCCATTGTCATCCGTGAAAGCTTCGTTGGTAAGTTCCGCAAACCGCTTGGCTTCGCTTTCCCGCTCAAACTGCGAGTAGACCAGTTGTTCTTTGTAGGAGTCTTTCAGCAGAACATCATTACCGTTCTTGTCCTTTGCCATGACTCGAACTTGGAACGCACCTTCACGAATCAAAGGCGTGTAGCCGCTGGCGAGTGACCGCTTGGTGTACAGGTCCGCGTCGCTGTTGGAGATTTCATCCACCACCAGCTTCTTCATCTGGTTCTGCACAACGAAACGCGTGTCGTCGCTCAGGGCGAAGCGATCCTTAAAGGCTTCGATGGAAGCCACCACATCGTCGAAGGCAGCGCCGTCGAAATAGGCTCTGAGTGCTTCGTTGCGGTCCGTACCACGGCCAATGATGGCGGCGTTCAGGGCTTCGATAAACTCGTTGGCCTTCTCAATGGACTCCGGGTTGAGTGCCGGGTCGCCGTTCTCATCGGTGGTTTGGTCAGCCAGCCACAGGTCTCGGTAGGTGCGGTACATGCGGTCGAAGAACTGCTTCTCCCCCGAGGCCAGCTCCCGCGTGTTGGTCATGTTGCCTATTTCACGGAAGACCAGATCACGCTCTTGGATGTTCGCCACATAGCGGGCCTTGAGCATTTCCAACTCAACCGCCTGCATAGCGTCACGGGCAGCGACGTAGGCTTTCCACTCGATGCTGTCTTCGGTCAGGCCAGGGATTCCGGGCACCTGTACTGTTTCAGTGACCGTCCTACCATCTTGCTCAAACTTGGCCTCATAAGAGTAGCCGTTGCGCGCTTCCTCAAGAGTAATGCGGCCTTGAGCCACAAGCCGGTCGATCTCAGGTTGATTCGGGATCAGTGACCCGGTGGCCTCGTCCAAGGTGTAGAGCGGCGTCTTGCCAAGCTGGCTCAATCGCGTAATGCGGCTGGATGCGCGGCGCTGCGCATCGTAAAGCATCTTGTGGACAGTCTCGCGCTGGGCTTCGGTGATGCCACCGACCTCAATGTCAGAGAAGGGCACCTTCACAGCCCGAGCGAGCAGGGGACGCATGGTCTCGTTGAGCGAGTTCTTGACCTTCATGGCAATGCCACGACCCTCGTTCAACACACGCTCTAGTGCAGAGAAGCCGGGGTTCTCCCGAACACGGTAGTTGAGCAAGCTGAAAGCACTTGCCAGGAACTTGTCGGCAGCGTCGCGTGCATCACCAACGGAGTCACGGATTGTACGGGCGGCCTCTTCGATGCTGGTGAGGTTCCCGCCTACGTTGTCCACCATGAGGCCAGCAGCAAGGTTGGCACTGCGCAGCGTATGCGGTTGCGAGAAGCGGCCCACGTTCTCCGGGTCTTGCCCGGTCTCAATGGCGAAGGCCATGCCCATATCGCCACCGATGGTGAAGGGGTGGCTCACCTCCCCGTTGCGCACATAGCGCCGGGCTTGGTTCACCCAGTAGCGGGACACCTCATCGCCGAACTTCACACCCAGCTTGTTGAGGGCACCCTTGATGGCGTTCCAGATGCGGTTAATGAGGCTAACGTCGAGGTCCGCTGCGAAATCAGCCAGATATTCCTCCACTGCCTCAGCCTTGCCCATGCCACGCACTTCCATGCTGGCATCCACCGCGTCGCGGATGGAGTCGTCGGCGTCGTAGATAGACTCCATGAGCCGGTCGAATTGCTTGGCAGGGATCAGAGCGCGCAGACCGATATGACCATTGGTCTCGTGGGCCAGGACGAAGTTCACATCATCTTCGGTCAGCAGCCGGTCAGTGAACAGGATGATTTCGTTCTTGCCGAAGGAGTACCCCTTGGCAGGGATAGTGGCGAAGTCACCCTGCGGGCGAGCGGCAGCGGCCCGGTCGTAGAGCTTGCGGTTCTGGGTGCGCAGTTCGTCTTGGTTGCGGTACACATAGACACGCGGCTTGATCGCCAACTTGTTGAGGAATGCGCGAACCATAAACTGCACGCGGCCCTTCGCCATGGGCTTGTTAAACGTGCGGCCCTCAGCACGGGCAAAGCGCCCGTCGCCCTCTTCCATGGCACGGAGCCAAGACGTAGGTTCATCCGTATCGCGGTCGGCGTACTCGTCGTAGTCCTCCAGCGTGGGGATGTCGCCCAGCTCGTCCGCTTCTTTCTGCGCTTGTGCATCGGCACGGCGCGTGGCCTCTGCCTCAGAAAGTTGTTCCTGCGTGAGCTTCTTCGTTGCAATACGCAAGCGCCCAGAAATCGTGTTGGTGATGGGCTGACCATCTTCGTCGAAGTAGGCACTGAGCGGGTTACCAAGGAGCGCATCTTGCTCCGTGGTGTCGATGTCTTTTTCCTGCACCTCATCCCACAGGTCCGCAAGGTTCCGCTTGATGTCGGCTTGCGTGGACGGACTGACCGAAGTGGTGCGGCCATTGGTGTCACGGATGAGAGCTGCCAGCTTGACGGCTGGGCTGCGCTGAGGATTGGCGTCGGCTTCTTGAGTCGCAGTCTGCTCTTTGCCTAACGCCTTGAGCGTGGACGCAGGTAGGTTGGTTTCGTAGAGGACACCACGGTCGAGGAGGGACTGCGCTTCTTCTTGGGTCAGCCCACTGAACACCGTGCCTTTGTTGGTTACGCGCTGTAGCGCACCGGGCATGGCTTGTAAGAAGGTGTACCACGGCTTGGCTGCGCCCTTGTTGGCGCCACGGGTGTAACGAGCGTCGATGCGCTGCGGCATCTGCTCAACGATTTGATCGACGATGGCGTTCTGCTGGGCAGCGTTGAAGTTGTCTACGTCAGCCAGATACTCGCGAGCTTCGTTGATGCGCTCAATGGTGTTGGGGCTTTCGTTCGTGAAGTACGCCGTTTCCACAAGCGTGGGCAACGCCTCGTTAAACCGATCAATGTTGTTGGCATCCAGCGCTGCATCAGCCACAGCCAAGTAATAATTGAAGGTCTCGGCGACAGTCATTTTGATGTCGCCTTCGTCGATACGGTCCATGATGACGATCATGGCTGCGCCACTGAAGTCCGAGTCAGCCCACTCATCCTTGGCTGCCTGCGGCAGATCGGCGTATTTCACATCGCCGGGTTCCACCTCTTCGTCCCAGCTTTCCTGCGGGCTGCGTGGTTCAACAGCTTCGGCCACCGGCTCGGGTGCGGGTTCTTCAACGACTTCAGGCTCGGGCGCAGGTTCCGGCTCCGCTGCAACCTCGGCTTCAGGTTCTGCGGGTCTTTCTTCTGCGGCGACGGGTGCCGCCGCTTGGGGCTTTTTTACTTCCGCTTGTTCCTCCGCTCTGGGAGCGGCCCTTTCACCGGGTACTCCTTCTCCCACCGCTTCGCGATCTTCGGGTGCTGCGCGTGTAGGTACCGGCGCTGGGCTTGGCTCTTGAACGGCATCTGTAGGCTCCTCAGCAGGGCGGGGACGTAGCCTTCCCGCCGACTCTTGGCGGCTAATCTCTTTGCGCAGGGCAGGGGTGGCGCGGCCATTAGCAATGGCATCAGCCCACTGGGCTTGGCGCTCTTCGGACAGGTTATCCCACTTGCGCACGTTGCGCGGACGCTGGTCGTTCCACGTTTCCTGAGCCTGCTCGGTCGTAACCGGCTGGCCGATGTAGGGCAGACCAAGTTGCTGTGCTTCACGCTGTAGACCAAGTTGTTGCTGTGCGGCTGCCGGTGCTGCCGGTGGAACAGTTCCACGACGCAAACGTGCGGCTGCCTCAGCCTGTGCCCGAGAGGGCGTCGGCATGGCACGACGACCGAACAAGCGAAGTTGTTCTGCTGCAGTCTGCGGTGCGCCCTGCACGCGGGGCGAAGGAACAACACCAACGGCAGGCGGCTGCCCCTGCTGAGCAATCTGCATTTCACGCTGCCGTAGGGCTCGCGTGTAGTCCGCATCCCGCTGCGCTTGCAACTGCGCTTGGCGCTGCTGCTCTGCCAGCTCTGCAGCCAGACGACGCTGCAGGACCGGGTTGGCTACCTGCTGTTCCTCCGTGAAGCGAACACCGCCGGGTGCAGGCGGAGCAAAATCAAGAGGAACTTGCCGTTCTGAAATCTCCGGCTGGAACGGAATCAACGCTTCTGGAAGCGGAGGGGAAGGAAGCCCTAACTCTTGGCGCCGTGCTTCAGGCAGCACCGGCGTTGGCCGCCGAGACAGCCTAGCCACATCAGCCACGGGCTGAGGGCCAAGATCAAGTACACCCTGCGGGCCAAACTGGCCAGGAGCTGCACCACCCATGAGAAGGCGTTGACCGGGCGCCATACCCGGTTCGCGAGGACCAAGGCCCGTTGCTTCCACCGCGCTTGCAGCGCGTTCTTCTTGTGTGGTCGGCGTAGGCAGCGCCGCAGACTGCTGTGGATTCAGCAGGTTAGCGTCTTGCTGCTCAGTATCAACGCGAGGAGGAGGGGGAGGCAGCAGTTCCATGCGGCCCAAATCTTCAACGGGTGAGCGAACCGCACCAGCACCAGCGAGGGGACCACCGATGGCAGCACCAGCAGCGAAGGAGTTAATCAGGCGGTTGATCGCTTCCGGGCTGTCGAAGTCTACGGACGGGTTGTTCGCGATGTTGATAACTTCTTGCAGCGCCTCAGTGGTACCTTCAACGGCGCCACCGGCAGCAACGCCACGGCCTACACGACCCAGCAGACCCGTCCCAGTAGTGATCGTGGTTTCCCCATCGGGCGTAACGAGCGTGCGTCGGGTGCGCGCAGTAGGCGCCAGAACGCGAGAACCGAGGAACAGGTCACCCACAGATTCAAGGGTGGCGTAGGGAATGGCAGACAAAGCTGCCTTGACCCGATCAGGCGCGCCGCCTTCAATCTGCTCGCCGTAAATATCACCGATGCCCATGCCGTAACTGGAGGCAAAGGTAGCTGCCGCAGCACCACCGACTTTGTTCAGGAGCTTACGCTCTGCGGTGTCGAGCACTTGCCCGGCGGCCTTCTTCGCAGCCGCCTTCGTTACGGCGTTCTTAACCCCTTGCTTGGCAAGAAGTTTCCCGATGAATCCACCGATGCCGCCAAGCGCACCACCGACCGCCGTGCCCACAGGGCCAGCAGCCGTACCTAAAGCAGCGCCCGCCGCAGCACCTGCCCCTGCAGCCGCGATAGACTCAAGAATGTTGGGTACTTGCTGAGCAAAGTTGGCTACGAACCAGTCGCCGAGGTCATCGGCGTTTTCAATTTCCGTGAAGGTCCGCTCGTAGGGCGCAGTTCTGGCAAGGTCAGCTTCTTGCTGTTCGACGATGCCCCGGCCCAGTTCTTCAGCACCGGCAAAGCGCAGGGCCTGACCGCCAAGCATCTGCATAACATCGACGCCACGGCCAATGTTGCGAGAAATAAGGCGCCCCATGGTGGGGTCTTCAATGCCCTGCACTACAGAGCTAAGGAACCCAGTAGGTAGCGGTTGCCATCCTGCTCCTTGAGGCGGTCCAGCTTGCCCCTGCCCAGCCGCTCGCGCTGCGTTGACGATACCCGCTTCGTCGTCCTCATCCACGATAATGCCGTTGATGTAGAGCTGGCGAGTGGTAGGGTCGAAGAAGTTGTTTTCTGCTGGCCGTGCAGGCGGACGCATAGAAGGCATGGTGAACTGAGACTGGAGGGCGCCACGCGCCTGCTCCCCTGCTACGGCAACGTCAGCTAAACCTCGACGAAGGGCATCAGCACCCGTGGATGCCGCAGCATTCAACCCCGTGTAGGGATTTACCGGCGCTACAGGCGATCCACCGATGTCTTGGTAGAGGGAGCTTTCAAACGTCAGGCCAGCTTTTGCCATGTCTTATCCACCAATGCCAGGGACTCGGGTCGTCGTGGGCATAGTAAATTGCGTGCCGCCAACTTCATAGGTATTGCCCTGTAAGTCTACGCCGAACACGTTATCCCCTCGCTGCACAATGATAGTCCGCCCATCACCTGCGGGAGATACGGACACCTGACCGTATTTTTGCGCGTCTTGTGCGAGCGTACCTTGGATATTTGTAAGCGCCACCTGCTGATCGCCTTGTGCTTTGATGACCGCCTTGACGATTTCTTTCTCAAGCTCCACCTGTCGCTCGTATTCCTTCCCGGCGATCTGAGATTTTTGGTTGCGGTAACCTTCGTCGAGCTGGTAGCGGAAGTAATCTGCCAACTGCGCAGGAGACTGAGCAGTCTCGGACACACGACCATTAACGTAGAGGTCAAAGGTGCCATCGCCACGATCCAGCACTTGGTGAGGAATGCCTTTGAACTGGGAAAGAACCGTAACAGCACGACTCCAGTTGCCAGACCCAACGCCTTCGTAGACGCCCATTTCACCCTGGGCTTTATAGAGGCCGAGGTCGATGGCTTGAATCTGCGGAATCAGCTCTGCTGCACGGAACCCAAAGCCATATTGGTTGAGTGCGTTGTACTGCGCTACCAATGCTTGCCGCATCTGAAGTGACTGCTGTACAGCAGTGTCAATGGCTTGCGGATCAAAGGCTTCAGCACCCTTGCCGTACATAATGCCACCGGCGGCAGCGGCCACCGTGTCTGCCAGCTTCTGCGGAGCAGGGCCTTCGCCCATGGGTACGGACTGCGCAGCTTGCACAAGTTCTTCCTGTGCCTTTTGCTGTTTGGGCGGAGCCG
>Ga0070749_10000561_pt1 | contig 24909 bp, 34 predicted proteins | sample VirMetDEL_Nov_18_FD_75180 | JGI IMG/M metagenome (GOLD analysis project Ga0070749, IMG submission 75180) | Aqueous microbial communities from the Delaware River and Bay under freshwater to marine salinity gradient to study organic matter... | ecosystem: Environmental > Aquatic > Marine >...
CCCAGGCGGTATCACCATCGATGCTCAAGGTAATGCAAGAATCATGGGTATTCCAGTAGTACCACATTCTTTGGTTACAGCTTCTAAAGCATATGTAATGGATACAACTAAGTTTGCTATTGCACAACAAAGCGGACTTGCTGTACGTTCAACTGAATTCGATCAAGATGACTTTATTAAGAACTTGATCACTTTCCGTTGCGAAGCAAGATGCGATTTGATGCAGTTCCAGCCTAGCGCATGTATCTACGGAGCGATCTAATTGCCCATACAAGATAAACTCTGGGAGGCCCGTAAGCCTCCCTTTTTTATACTATGCCATACTCATACGATTATTTTAAAGTAGATGTGGTAAATCACATCATCAAAAAGTTTCCGCATACCACAAAGATTTTAGATGTAGGTGCTGGTAGCGGTAAATACGGATCAATGCTGAGATATAATTTTAATCACATTGACGCAATAGAGATATTTGAACCATACATAGATCATTTCAATCTCAAATCAATTTATAACAATGTATACAATGCCAATATCATGGATTTTGATATTGACATGTATAATTATATAATAATGGGTGACATTATAGAACATTTATCAGTAGAGGACGCTCATAATTTACTCAGTAAAATTCATTTTTATAATAAGCAATGCTTGGTTGCAGTTCCATATAAAATGGAACAAGGTGAAGTATATGACAACATATACGAAACACATTTGCAACCAGATCTAACACAAGAAAACTTTTTATTTAGATACCCAATGATGAAACCATTATATATGAATGAATCATATGGGTATTATATAAACTATTAATTATGAATATTGTTGCTTCAATACATCTATATATGCCCCAACATTCGTGTGGCGCGGAATGGATGATCCACTACATACTCAAGCATTTGCAAAGCAAAGGGCATAATGTTAGAGTACTTTTACATCAAGCAAATAAATATAGAATTAAAAATAATTATGTTTTTGACGGCATTGATGTATTTCCTCCAAATGATAATGTCGTTGATAATTTAATGCGTTGGGGAGATGCAATATTTACGCATTTAGATTATACAAGATGGACAATTGGAGCTGCTGGTATGTTTAAAAAACCAGTCTTTCATTTGATCCATAATAGTCATCCATATCCAGAAATTATAGGTGCAAGGCACAATCAACATATTGTGTATAACTCTTTATGGCTAAAAAACCTATTGAATTACGAATGGCCTAACTTTATAATGACGCCTCCAGTTGATTATCGTATTTACGACTTAAAGATTGACCCAGCGAAAAACGAATACATTACTCTGATAAATACGAACGAGAACAAAGGCGGAAAGATATTTGAAGAGATTGCTAGAAAAATGCCGCATAAGCGATTTTTAGGCGTTTTAGGCAGCTATGATGAGCAAATGGATGCTAGGCTTCCAAATCTCAAATTAGTGCCAAATACGCCAGATATTATGCAGCACTATAAGCAAACTCGCATATTGCTCATGCCAAGTGAATATGAGAGCTGGGGCAGAACAGCAACTGAAGCAATGTGTAGCGGAATCCCAGTGATTTGCAGTGAGGCGGAGGGATTGAAGGAAAACTGTGGGAATGCTGCGATATACATAAAAGATCGTAATGACATTAAAAGCTGGACTAACGCAATTACTAAACTGGATGACAAAAAGGCCTACGAGGAAGCCTCTCGTAAAGCAAAAGCGAGATCCAGAGAGCATGATCCGCGAGAAACGCTTGATCAGTTTGAGGCCTGGGTCAGAGAAATGGTTAATAAATATTAGTAAAAATGGCGATATATATAAACGGAGTGACGATTGTAGCTGATGCTGTAGTGGAGCCAGTCAGTCTCACAGACGCAAAGAATTGGATGAGAATAGATTATACATCAGATGATTCTTTAATACAAGGACTTCTGAATGCGTCAAGAGTTCATCTTGAAAAACTGACTGGCCTTTCTTTTGTAAATAAACTAATTAGAACGAATTTTGAGTTGACTGGTACTGCGCCACTTGTGTGGATGGTTGATTTGCCATATGGACCGTTGGTTTGTGTGGATGAGTTAAAAATAAAAACTGGTATGAATACTTATACCACTTTGACTAAAAACGAAGACTTTGAGGTGATTGGTGGTAAGTTATGGATGTATACTCAAGGTATATACTCAGCTCTTTATCAAGGCGGATTTGGAACATTACCAGAGGATTTGGCGGATGATATTATGGCATTGACTGCATGGCAGTATGAAAACAGAGGTAAGAAGATGAATGCGGACAAAAGTTCACTTCTTAGTCAATATCCAAACTGGGATGGACTTAATTATCATCAATATAAAAAAGTTGTGATATAATGGCTTTAAAAGTTAAAGTCATAGGAATTGAGCAAAGTTTGAATAAAATAAAAACAAACTTTGAAAAAGCATCTAAAGAAATTGATGCGGAAATGTCTGCTATATCTGAAAGTATAGTTACAACTGCAAAACAATTATTGCCATCTGATTTAGGTCAATTAAGATCTTCATTATATAAAAAAGGATCCAACTTTCATTATGAGGTTGGAAGTAATTTATATTATGCTCCATATATTGAATTTGGAACTGGGCCATATGCTAAAAAATATGTTCCAACATTAGATAAAGAATGGCAAGTATATGCGGCAACATTTAAAAAATCTAAGCCTGGACATTCTATTCAACATCCATATTTTTATCCAAGCATAAAATCTTGGTTAATTGTTTTAAGAAGTAATATTAATCAGATTATAAAAAAATATGAAAGATAGTAGTAATAGTGTCAGAACTATATATGTTAATGCATTAAATGGAAATATATCATATAATGGTAAGGATGTGCCAGTATATGGTCAAGATCCATTTAAAACATTACCACAAAATTATGTGATCATTTCATCTATTACTGAGCAGGCTAATAATACTAATCATACATTTCAAAATATTGTTTCAGTTGACATAGATATATTTAGTGAACAATATAGAGTAAATGATCTTTCAGTGGTTGATGATATATCTGGTCAGATATTAAATATTTTGATTCCAGATACTGCAATTGATGGATTTTCTGACTCAAATTTTGTTGTATATCCAATGTCAAGAACAAATTCATTATATTTACCTTTGTATAATGGTGACAATTATGTCGCACGTAAAATAATAACAATCAACAATTTAGTAAACCAAAAATAAAACAACAATGGCACAAGTACAAGGTTCATTGCAAAACATCGAGATTGACGTAACTGGTGGGTCGTCATACTTAAACCTCGTATGTTTGCGCACATCTTCTGTAAATTCTACAGTAGATTCAACCACCGATCAAACAAACTGTGGCGTTCTTACAGCTGTAGGTGAGCCTCAAATGAGTTTGGATTTCGATGCAATTTGCGAAACAGCTCCAAGCGTTTCTCAAGTATCTTATAGCTCTTTGCTTACTGCATGGGCAAATAAGACAAAAGTTTCAGTTAGAGTACAAAACCCAGTAGTTACTGGTTCTTCAGCTGGTGCCGCATATTACCATCAATTTTATGGTTATATCACATCATTGACTATGAATCAATCTACAACTGAATTTATTAACTTCTCTGGAACAATTGCATCTACTGGTACAATTGACGTAACTGTTTAATTATGAATTATACTACTTTAACTATTAATGGAGAAAAAATTGGACTAAAATTTGGCATGGCTTCCTTTAGATATCTTTCTGAAGGAAAATTTGTAGAAGGAAAAGCATTCTCCAATAATCAACTTACTGAAATTGGAATAGCGCATATATTATATAGTGGCTATCAAAATAATTGTTTAGTTAAAGATATTGATGAAAAGTATTCTTTCGAAGACTTTGTTGATTTCATAGAATTAAATATTACTAATGAAAATTTTATGAATGAAATGAAATCAGTTATAGAAGTTTGGTCTAAATCTGATTTTATACAAGTAAATCAACCAGTTGATACAAAAAAAAAGAATACTCGTGGGAAGAAATAGAATCATTTGCATTTGGACAACTATCTTTAAAGCCTCGTGAATTTTATGAAATAAGTCCAAGGCATTTATCTTTAATGATTAGAGGATTTGAAGATAAAAAAATTGATTCTTATAAACAGACTAGGTTATTGATGTTTACAATGGTGCGGTTAATGGGGGATCCAAAATCCGCACCAAAAACACCTGAACAATTATGGAATCTTCCTGGTGATGAAGATATAAATAAAATAGATCAAGAAGAATATAAGAATATATTTAAAAGGTTAGCAAATGAGTGATCAAGGGGTAAAATATGTCATAGATGCTGATGTTTCAAATGCAGCCAAAAATATAGAAGATTTTTCCAAAAAATCTAGAATTGCTCTTACGCAATTAAGTTTAGTTGCTCAAGATTTACCGTACGGATTTATAGGTATACAAAATAACGTTCCATTTTTGGTAAAATCATTTTCTGATTTAACCAAAGAAAGTGGGGGTGTCATGGGTGCATTTAAGGCACTTGGAGCAGAATTAATTGGACCTACTGGAGTTTTATTTGCAGTCAGTGCAATAACAGCTGGGGTTACGGCATTAATACAAAAATATGGTAGTTTAGAAAATGCAATTGCTGCATTAACTGGTAACGTAGATAAGTTTAATATACGTTTACAAGCAGCTCAAAAATCATATGCAGATTTTAATAAAGAATCACAAGATTCAGTAAAAATTAGTAATGATGCATCTGCAAGTGTTCAAGGACAAATTTTAAAAGTTCAAACACTTACTGAAGCAATTAAAAGTAATACAACAAGCAGCCAGGATAAGCAAAAAGCTATACAAGAATTAAAAAAAGTAAGTGATGCATATTTTGGTTCTCTTTCTACAAAAGCTATTGATTTAAAAAAGCTGACAGATATTACTAATGAATATACTCAAGCATTAATAAATCAAGCTATTGCTAAGGGATATGAAGAAGAGATTGTTAGGACTACTAAAGAATTAAATGATCAAAATAGACTTTTATTAGATATTGTTAGCAAATTACCAGAACAATATAAACAAATAAAAGATTTAGCAAAAGAAAACCAAAAATATGGTGATTTTGGTGGGGGTATATTAAAATTTGCTCAAAGTGAAAATGCAATAAAATTAGCTACAGATAATGTAAATAAAAAGTTTTTAGATCAAGCTCAAGTAGTATCTGATTTAAATAAAAGATTAAATGAATATAGAAAGTTATTTAAAGATATAACTTTACAAACTCTTCCTTTATTAGAGTTTGAAGATCCAAAAGGGCCGAAAGCTAAAAAAATAAAAGAAGATATTATAGGTGTTTATTTCCCTACAATGGCTGAATGGGAAATAGAGTTTAGAAAACGTGCAAAACAATTCAGTGAATTAAATGCAAAATATGCACTTGATGTATTAGATTTTAAAGGAAAGCAAGCACCTGGTATAAAACAAGTTATTAGTCCAGAATTATTTGCTAGAAAAAAACAATTAGAAGATTTTTTAAAAGGATTAGAAAGTGATATAAAAGCAGCTTCAGCATTGATTGGCGGTGTTTTATTAGATCCATTAACTAATATGTTTAATGAATTTTTAAATACTGGTAAATTAACATTTAAAGAATTTGGTAAAGTAGTATTAGAAAACTTAAAAAAATTAACAGCACAAATTGTAGCAACTGGAATTATACAATTATTGGCAACAATATTTACTGGTGGATTTGGTGCAGCAGCTGGGTATGCTAGTGGAACAACTGGATTTCAAGCTGGTTTAAAATTATTTGGTAAAGCATTTGGGTCAGCATTAGGATTTAAAAGTATTGCAAATCCATCTTTCGGAGGAGTAGGTCCAGGCGGTCTTGCAATGTCGGGCGCAGTTAGTTTAAGTTTAAGAGGGTCGGATTTGGTAGGAGCGATAAATAGAACAAATACTAATATTAATAGAATTGGCTAAACAAGAAAAATATAGATTAGAATTTATAAACTGTGAAGGTGATACATGCCAAGTTCAATTTCATTTTGAAGGATGGACTGGCGGAGTAACTTATTTGACACCAGCTGCTAGACCATTTGTTTTATCTGAATATAATACTGACGAAAATTTATTTAAGGGTTATAGACCACAGCAAGCAACTATTAATATTGTTGCATCTGACTCATCGGTAACAATTGACAATTTTATTACTAATAGTGATGATGATATTTTAGTCATTTTTTCTTTTGGCTCCTTTTCATCCTATTGGTATGGGTATATATTACAAGATAATTTTCAAGAAACTTGGCTATCTACAAGTCATATTTTGACTTTGACTGCTACAGAAGGTGTAGGCCAATTGAGTGAAAAAGAATTTAGTGACGATGGGGTAGAAGTAGTTGGTAGAATAACGCCATGGGATGCAATAGGATATTGCTTACAAGATACAGTGCAAAATTTGATTCAATCACGAGTTTATAATAGTTTATATCATTCATCAATGGATGATACAAACACAGATATGTGTTTAGATCAGTGTTATTTAGATACAAGATCCTTTGTCATTGAACCAAGACAATATGAAAGCAAACTTGATGTATTAAATAAAATCAATACATCATTTTGTCAGACAATGTTTCAGTATAAAGGCCAATGGTATTTTCTTCGTTTAGAAGATTTATATATTCCTACAAATCAAAATTTGCGAGGTTTTAGAAATCAAATAGGAGGAACAAGAGCAACATCAAATAGAAGATACGATGCAAATATTGGAGTAAATGAAAGTATGAAGCCAATTACTCCAGAAATGCTTCGTTATATCATGCGCAGAACAAAGAAAGATATTGTTAGGCGTGAATATGAAATGTTTGCAGAATGTGTTCCAAATTCATCATTTACAAGAGGTGCATTACTAAGTGAAAATGCTTCACTTAGAGAATATACATTAGCTAACTGGACTTTTAATGAAGGTTCATTTAGTAGTCCAACCGTAGTAACAAGACCTTACGCGGTTGATGAATTGTTTATTGATACAATACTAAGTGAAAGAAATGCATTTTTTAGACTTGGAAATACCAATCCAAGTTGGATTATATCAGAATATTGTTATGTAAGAATATTTGATACATTAAACTTTTCATTTGATTATAAATATACTTATTTTCCTTCTGTTAATTATCCTCCAATCACAGTTCCAGTTAATATTTGGATTAATATAGCATATGTATTACTTGAAACTCCACTTGCTAATTATGTATTAGACTCAGATGGTCACTGGCATCAAGCAAGTGCAAACTTTGCTGGACTTCCTGAGGCTCCAGATTATAAAGTTGATAATACAGCTATTCAATTTAATGTAAATGATGGAAAAGATGTATTTGCTGATCAGTGGAATACATTTAATATACAATCAGATCCAGTACCAAATGCTGGTAAATTGAGATTTGTATTTTATGGTTTAGATAAACAAGGTTATTTAGATAATCAAATTAATATCAAAAATTTTCAGTTTCAGACTATACCAATATTTAACGTTGATGAAAGACGATCAAATATTACTGGACATGAATTTTATTACGAAAAAGCAGATAATTTAAGAAACGTATCTGAGAATATGATACATCTTGAAGATAACGTATCATATAATTTTAAGGGGACTTTATTTGAATCAGATGCTTTGACTTTAACAAACGCAGAATGGTTTAGATATAGATACAATACAGAAAGTTTCCCATTCATTCAGGAGGCTTTGATTGCATATTGGGAACATAACAAGTTTAATAGAAATAAAATAGATGTAAATTGTTATGGCTTAAAGTTTAATAGTGGAGCTGATCCAATTGGCCTTATAAACACATTTATTTTTGTTGACGATGATCCAGATAAAGTGTATTATGTTTTGAATATGCGTGAGATTGATTTTGATGCTGCTACATGGAGTGCAACTCTTATTGAGGTCTATGATACTCAAAAGGATCCTGGATCAAATATTACAAAGAACTTCCAAGCAGATGTCACTACTGGTACTTACTCATCTACGACTTATGTACCATGGACGATTGTAAGTCCTGCTGACTTTACGCTTGGTGGCACATCAAATATCACATATAACGGTGCAAATACAATAAATGTTAATATAACTTGTAATATATCTGGAGCCATAAATAGTGCAGGAGCTGCAAGTGTTGATTTTAAATTGGAGAAAAATGGCACGGCTATTAATACACAAACTGTATATATAAATAATAGTCCAGAATATTTTAATGTAGATTTGAGTACAAGTGGCATTACTTTAAATAATGGAGATATTTTGACTGTTTGGATGGATACAAATATTTATTCAATTGATTTAACTGGAGGCTCTATGAGTTTTAGTTATGTAACAAATACTGCACAAGTTTTTGATACTTATGTAGATAGATATTTAACAAATTAATATGGCAGAAGTAGTAAAATCAGAAGGTTTAGTTTTAGCGATTACAAATGTATCTGGCGAAGTATATCCTTTTGCTTGTACTAAAAATGCATCTATAAGTATTACTAGGGATTTCTTAGAACTTGCACCAAGGACAAATGGCATTTTTCGTGAATATTTGGCTAATAGATCATCATTCACAATTAGTGGTGACGGCCTAGTAAAAATGGTGCAAACATACATGCAACCTATAACTTTTTTTGATACATTTATTGAAGGCAGTGACAGTGAATATGTGGGATATTTAGATATGATTGATGCGTCAGGCAACTACAAAGTTTATACCTTTAATTGTATAATACAAGATTTATCTTTAACTTCTACTGTCGGTCAATCAGCAACTTACTCTTATACTCTGCAAGGCACTGGTCCTTTTACTGAAATTAGCGAAATTGATAGCTACACTGTAACTGCATCTTATATTCCTGCAAGGAATCCAACATCATATAAATTGGTGGCAGTTGGCATTGAGGGCGTATGGTATTATAACTATATAGTGACGCCAGCAGGTGGGGGACTTTACGACATTCTCATTGGAAGTCAATTTAACGGTAAAACAGCTAAAGCTGTATATATATCAATATAAAAAAAATATGTAATTTTAAGCGAAATGGAAGCAAATTTCTGGTTGGTTCTCGGTATACAAACTATAGCATTCGGACTCGGTGCTATTCGTATTTATACGGATATGAAAATAAAGCTGAGAGAGCATGATCTTAGGTTAAGAACTCTTGAAAAGAAAGAAGATGAGACCGTGGAACAATTTAAAGAGATTATGCAAGCTCTGAATGAAATAAAATTGCAATTAAAAGATAAAATGGATAGAATATGATAGGTGAACACAATATGGCTCCGATAAAAAAAGGTGATACATATGTTGTCACTTATTCATTTTATGAAGATGAATGCGAGAATACGCCACTCGATGTAAGTACATATAGCTTTAAACTCATGGCTAAAAACAGCTCAGGATCTACCATGTTTACATGGACCAACTCTGACTTTGTGGTTATTGACAACTATACAAGAAAAATCACTCTGACTCCTACTACAACAGCAGCTTACACAGCTGGTGAATTTGTCTACGAACTAGAGGTAACCATATCCTCAAATAAATATACTTGGATGCAAGGTTATGTTGAAGTTCAAAACCAAATAACATCGTGATTGTAGTAAAAATTGCATATAGCTATACAATGCCAGTGATTAAAGTAACGTATGACGTTACTGAGGTCAATATCTCTGGCGGTAATCCAAGTCCAATTTATGTGAACTTGGATTATAATGCATCTGGAGCAGCTACGCTTCTGACAAGCGTTGGCCTCAGTATGCCGACTGGGTTTAGTGTGGCTAATAGTCCACTAACGCAAAGTGGCACTTTGGCGGTGACGTATGCGAGTGGTTATAGTTTACCAAGTGATGCGGAGCAAGCAACTTGGGACACTGCATATAATAGGAGCTTGACTGCTGCAAATGTTAGCGGTACGACAACCAAGACACTTACCCTAACAAAGCAAGATGGCTCAACATTACAAGCAAGTTGGTCTGATTATGATACTGCACCAGTGACAAGCGTTTTTGGAAGGACTGGCGATGTGGTGGCTACTGAAGGGGATTATAACTTAACGCAACTTGGTGATGTAACAATTACCTCGCCATCTACCAATCAAGTGCTTAAATATAATGGCACTGCATGGGTGAACGGAACGGATACGGATACTGGTCTTACAAGTGTTGGCTTATCTATGCCATCAGCATTTACGGTGAGTAATTCGCCTTTGACTAGCAATGGCACAATCGCAGTGACTGGTGCTGGTACAACTTCTCAATATGTTCGAGGTGATGGATCGCTTGCGAGCTTTCCGACAATAGTGAGTGAGGCACAAACGCTCATTCGTGAGGTTTACAACGAGACTGGAGCAACTCTTACAAAGGGAACAGTAGTGTATATAAACGGTGGTCATGGAAATTTACCTACTGTTACAAAAGCACTTGCCGTAGGTGATGCAACAAGTGCGCAGACTTTTGCAATTGTTCAGAGCGATATTACTAACATGAACAATGGATATGTGGTTGTGGCTGGTGGTATTGGTGATTTGGACACGCAAGCATACGCTGCTGGTACGGCTCTTTATTTGAGTGGCACAACGGCTGGTGCTTATACCTCAACAAAGCCTTATGCGCCAATACATTTGGTTTATATAGGTGTAGTGGTGAGGTCGCATCCAACCCAGGGTGTTATTGAGGTTAAGATACAAAACGGTTATGAGCTAGACGAGCTGCATAATGTATCTGTACAATCACCAAGTGATGGTATGATCATAAGTTATGTGGCAGCGACAAGCCTTTGGACAAAGACAAACACAATTGATTTAGGAACGTGGTAATTTAAAATATATATGCCAAATTTATTAAAGTTAAAAAGAGGTACTGCCGCAACAATTCCAGTTGGATCTGCTGCCGAGCCTTTATTCACAACGGACACATACGATCTTTATATTGGTAAAGGGAATGGAAGCAATCAACGCTTTCAAAAGTATATTGCGAGTGGTACATCTTCGCAGTTCATAAAAGGTGATGGATCGCTTGATAGCACATCTTACCAAACGGCACTTACTTTTAGTTCGCCTTTGGTGAATACAAGTGGTACAATTAGCATCCCAGCCGCTACTGGTAGTGTGAATGGATATTTAACAAGTACCGATTGGACAACTTTTAATAGCAAAGAGCCAGCCATCACTGCTGGCACTTCTTTACAATATTATAGAGGCGATAAAACCTTCCAAACGCTCAATACAAGTGTAGTGCCAGAGAGTGGTGCTATTTATTTTACAGAGCCTAGGGTTCTTGCAACGGTACTAACTGGACTTAACTTAAGTGGTGGTGGTACAATTGCTGCGACTGATAGCGTGTTAACTGCATTTGGTAAGATTCAAAACCAAATTAGTGGCATCGCTGGTGGGGTATCTTATCAGACAACTTGGAACGCAAGTACAAATACTCCTACTCTTACATCAAGTGTAGGTACAAAAGGGTATTATTACGTTGTAAGTGTGGCTGGTTCTACTAACTTGAACGGCATCACCGATTGGAAAGTAGGTGACTGGGCAATCTTTAATGGTACAACGTGGGATAAAGTTGATAATACAGACGCCGTAAGCTCTGTGAACGGATTTACTGGTGCGGTGAATCTTGGACTTGGTGATATTAGCAACGTAACTTTAACGAGTCCGACAAATGGGCAATTATTGCAGTTCAATGGCACATCAAGTAAATGGGTGAATTGGACACCAACTTATATAAGTGGCAACCAGACAATAACATTGAGTGGAGATGTGAGTGGTAGTGGAGCAACTGCAATCACTACAACTATTGGAGCTTTAAAGGTTACTAATGCCATGCTTGCTGGTACTATTGACTATGCAAAGATGGATGCTACAACCGTTCCAACTTGGAATCAAAACACAACTGGAAGCGCAGCAACTCTTACAACTGCTCGCACATTAACAATAGGCGCAACTGGCAAAACATTTAACGGATCGGCTAACGTATCGTGGAGCTTGGCAGAGATTGGTGCATTTGCCAATCCAATGACTACGCTTGGCGATATTATATATGGTGGTGCTTCTGGTGCAGCAACAAGACTTGCTGGAAATACAGTAGCTTCAAAAAGATTTTTAATACAGACTGGCGATGGTACTAATAGTGCTGCTCCTTCTTGGGGTTCAATTGCTGCTTCTGATGTACCTACACTCAATCAAAACACAACTGGAAGTGCCGCTACGTTAACAACTGCAAGAAATTTCACAATCAATGGTACTGCAAAGTCTTTTGATGGCTCAGCTAACGTAAGCTGGACTGCTGCTGAGATTGGACTTACATCTTACCTTCCTTTATCTGGCGGTACTCTTACTGGCGCATTAAGCGGAACGAGTGCTACGTTTAGTACAGAAGTTACAAGTTCTGGAAGTCAAGGTAGATTTGGTGGATGGGCAACTGGTGCTGGATATCAAGGTGCTGCTTTAGAAGCTGGTGTATCTGGTGGAACTGCAACATTACTTGGTTATAATAGGACAACAAGTGCATATATACCATTAACAATTGGAGGTAACACAAATCAAACAACAACAATAGGAGGAAATACTATTGTTTTACAAAATAATGGTGTTACTGCATTATCAATTGCCTCAACTGGCGCAGCTACGTTTAGTTCGAGTGTGACGGCTGGGGGACAAATCAAAACAACATATACATCTACTGACGCTTCTTTATCAAGTGATTCAGGAGCTGGTTTAAATTTAGTTGGTAGTAGTGGGGTAAGATTAAATTTTGGAACTCTTGCAGGTTCACCATATCATTCATGGGTACAAGCAAGTAATGGTTCTGGAACTGCTTACGGAATTTTATTAAATCCATTAGGCGGCAACGTCGGCATCGGGACTACTTTGCCATTAGGGCCAATTCATGCAGTTAATGGTTCAAACTATTCTGCACCAGCTACAACTGGAAATTCAATTGGTCATGCAATATTTGGTAAATTAACAGATAGTGGAATTGCAATTGGTAGTTATCGTGGTTCTGGTACAAGTGGTTATACATGGTTTCAAGCACAAATATTAGATGCTGCACAATACAATAATAATATAGTATTTCAACCCAATGGCGGCAATGTCGGCATCGGGACTACTTCGCCGAGTGCATTATTACATGTAGCAAAAGGTAGTTCAGGAGAAGTAGCAAGATTCTCTGCTCCAAATGCATATGTTCCTTATATTATAATTGGCAGACCTGATGTAGCAACAGAAGGTATGAAGCTAACTTATGATTCTAATAATGGTGATACAAGTTTTGAAACAGTTGCCGCTCATAATATGTTATTTAAAAATAACAATACCGAACGCATGCGCATCACGAGTGGGGGGAATGTATTAATTGGTACTACAACTTCCGCAGGTGCAGCAATTTCGCTTCAAGCTACATCAAGTGCTTATTCTATTTGGTCAATAAATGATGCAACTGCAAACTATTCTCAATTCTATTTTGGTGGAACGGCATCATCAGGTTATCAATTTATTCGTTCTGATGGAAGAAGTGGCGGATGGATATCATTAGGCACACAAGATACCGAACGCATGCGCATCACGAGTGGGGGGAATGTCGGAATCGGGACTACTTCGCCGAGTAATAAATTAGAAGTTGTAATAAGTTCTGGCACGTATAATACTTTATTCCATAATAGTTCTACATCAACTTCTGAATATAATGCTATAAGAATTACACAAGGTGCATCAGGTTCTGCAACTGTATACTTGGGAACTGGTGGAAGTGCAACTGCTAATACTGCATTTAGAAATACATTTGTTGTTGGTACACAATCAAATAATGATTTTGTATTAAATACAAATGATACCGAACGCATGAGAATAACTTCTGGGGGAGAACTTCTCATCAACACCACAACAGATAGCGGAGCGTATTACTTGCAAGTAAATGGTTCAGTCTATGCCACTGCTTATTACGAATCATCTGACATCAGACTTAAAAATGTTCTTACAAACTCATATAGCGAGAACTTTAGCGCAATCGAGTTCATGTGGAAAGACAAAAGAGATGAGAAAAAGCATTGGGGATATGCAGCCCAAGATGTACTTAAATACATCCCAGATGCAATCGAGATGAATAACGATGGCATGATGACCGTAAACTACAATGAGGCGCATACTTGGAAGATAGCGCAACTTGAGAAGGAAATCCTTGAATTAAAAGCAAAGATTAAATAATGGCAACAACTTGGGATGGTAACGCATATAACCAATTGTGTACGCTGCAAGCGTTGAGAAATGCTTGTAGTATAGGATATTATAAATATACAACCTTGCCGGCAAATACAACCGAGATTGCTACCATTGGAGATGTAAATACGGCAGCCGTAACATATTATAATGATTCTGCTACTACATTAGTATATGGAACACTAACTGGATATAGCACATCTCAATGTATATCTAAAAACTTACTTGATATAGGTGCTTATTGGTATAATGGAACAACGGCAACGGCATCTGGAACGGCTGGATCACTTGCTATGATTTATTCAAGTGGTACATCAACACTATTTGCCATTGGATGCCAACTATATTCAAATCGTGCAAGGACTACAACACAAACTTATGGCACACAAGGATGGGTATATATGGGAAGTTCGAGATGGGCGAAAGTGAGTACGGCTGGAGTAATTTTAGATATATTTGCGGCATAATCATTAAATTAGCAAAAATTAAACACTATGACTTACAAAGAACTGCTTATTTTAATTGAGAACATTAAACTCAACATCGGACAACAAGAGACAAAAGGACAAAAGAAGCTATTTAAAATCTACGAAAAGCTCAAGCCATCTATTGATGAGTTCCAAGCAAAGATCGAAGATATTAGGCTTGACCACGCTGCGGTAGATGATAAAGGCAATTTGATCCTAAACGATAAAGGAGAATACAACTTTAATAAAGAAGGATTAAAAAAGTTAAAAGCCGAGTTAAAGAAGCTCGAAGATAGTGAGTTTGAGCATAAAGTGATTGAGGTAGCCAACCCAGGCGGACTTGAGCCATATTGGTTCTTAGAAGGATGGACAAATGGCGTTCAGTACGTTAAGCCAGAGAAAGAACAAGAAGAAGAATTATAATGAGAATAAATAGGTCATTAATAACAAACTTTGATCAAGACTTAAATGCAAGTAATTTAATATTTGCTTATGAGTCTAAAACGGCTAATTTCACAATTACCGAGACCAATGGCCTAATCACATATCTCGTAAATGCAACATCAGGAGCTATTACAGTCACGCTACCAACGGCGGCTGATAATGGCTCTTATTTTATTATAAAAAAGACCGATGTTACCGCAAACGCAGTTACAATAGATGCTTATAGCAGTGAAACAATAGACAACTCTACCACTATTGCTTTATATGATCAATATAATTACATAGCAATAGTGAGTAATGGAGTGAATTGGGTAGTAGTAGATGAATTTAGAAATGAAATTTGGACATGATCACGCAAAAATTACGCTTAAAAATACCATCAAAAGTTCTCGATGAATTGCCAAGCGTGATTGATACGTTTAAGATCAACTCTATTAATAAGCTATCAAATTTCCTTGCACAGTGTGCGCATGAGTCAGGTAACTTTAAATTTGTTACCGAGAATCTCAATTATAGCGCAGAAGGACTGCTAAAAATATTCCCAAAATACTTCTCCAAAGAAACGGCGGAGATAGCGGCTAGAAAGCCAGAGATGATAGCAAATATTGTCTATTCTAACCGTATGGGTAATGGTGACAAGGCAAGTGGAGATGGATGGAAGTATAGAGGCAGAGGTTACATCCAATTGACTGGTAAAGTAAATTATTCCCAATTTGGGAACTTTATCGGAGTTGATTTATTAAAAGACCCAGATTTAGTAGTTAGCAAATATGCACTTACGTCTGCTGCCTGGTTTTTTGAATATAAGAATTTGTGGCTTTTGGCCGATAGAGGAATTGATGATGAAACCATTAAGCACTTAACCAGACGAATCAACGGAGGACACAATGGCCTTGAAGATCGCATATCTAAAACAAAAACTTTCAATTCACTATTATGCTAAAATACTTACCCATTATCATTCTATTCTCATCATGCGTAACCTCAAATAAAGTTAAGAGGTTTATGCTATTGCATCCAGAGAAAGCTGCCGAGTATTGCCTTGAGCAGTTCCCACAAGAGAGCAAAATCGACACGATTCGAGTTGTCAAGGATTCCTTGATTGTTGACAAAAGCATTGATACTCTATACAAATGGGTAACTGATACAAAATACATTGACAAAGTATCGTTCAAAGACAAGATAAAAAAAGTTATCGTTGCCTCACATGATACTATCATCATCAATACTACCAAATGGGATGATAGATATAAAGTGCTATACGAAAAGAAGTCAAAGGACTACACAATACTTGAAGAAAAGCACGCAAAGAAATCAAAAGCATTATTTTGGACTTGGCTATGGATTGGGCTAGTAGGCGTAGGATATATGGCCTATAAACGCTATCTATGACTAAAAGAAAACGGCTCTATTTTGACATAGAGACTTCGCCAAACATTGGTCTATTTTGGGAGGCTGGTTACAAAAAGAATATAGATTATTCTAATATTATCAAGGAGCGAGCCATCATTTGCATTTGCTATAAATGGGAAGACTCAAAGCAAACAGAGGCATTGACCTGGGATTCCAAGCAATGTGATAAAAAAATGCTTGAAAAGTTTGTCAAAATTGCCAATACATCAGATGAATTAGTTGGGCATAACGGCGACAAATTTGATTTAGCCTGGATAAGAACACGATGCCTATTTCATGGGATTGGAATGTTTCCAAATTATGTTACTATTGACACACTAAAAGTTGCACGAAATAAGTTTCGGTTTAACTCAAATAGGTTAAATTATATCGCTAAATTCTTAGGTATTGGTCAAAAGATTCATACCGAGTTTGATCTATGGAAGGCTATTGTACTTGACAAGGATAAAGTAGCCATGGATAAAATGGTCAAGTATTGCAAAATGGATGTGGTACTGCTAGAAAAGGTTTATAAGCATTTAGCGACTCATATAGCACCAAAAACGCATTATGGTGTAATATTCGGTCAAGATAGGGGAACTTGCCAAGAATGTGGCTCTAATGAGCTTATAAGGCATTTGCAAAGGATAAATGCAAGTGGTATAAAGAAAATAGTGTATCAATGCAAGACTTGTGGGAAGTATCATACCAGGACTGACAAATGAGAATCCGCATAAAATATCGCAAACTAGGTAAAGAGAAGGTGTGGGGTGTTGCTCATAGCGATGGACTCATTGAGATAGAGGAGCGACTCAAGGGTAAAAAGCACCTTGAGATCATTGTCCATGAGGTGCTGCATTTGTTATGGCCAGAAGCGGATGAGGAGGAAATAGTCAAAAAAAGCGTAACTTTAACAAAGATTCTTTGGAAAGAAAATTATAGAAGGGTTGAGCCACATGAGGATCAACCATTACAAGATGGAACAATATGAAAAAATTAATTAACTGGTTAAGTGGCTTCGTATCAAAAGATGGCGAAGCATCAAGCAAAAGGCTTGTTGGCATTGGATGTGCAATCTTTCTGTGCTATGCACTTGTAAAGGCTGGTGAACATCCACCAAGTGACGCACTCGTATGGGCGGTGGCTGGACTTGCTGCGGCTGCGCTTGGGTTCACGAGTTGGGAGAAGAAGCAATAATAGGTTAGTAAATTGAGCAGAAACTGCTCAATAGCTATTTTTCATAAGCGGTTGGTTAAACGCCCCTGGTTTCTACTAGGGGTTTTTTCATCTAATTAAGTGCAATATATCGCCCAATTTGAGCCGATTATGGTCGATATTCGGCTCATTATTGAACTATCTGGAATTTACGGATAGTTGATAAGTACCAAAAAGTGTGATATGAGGCACTTTTTAGGTACTGAAAAGTGTCGAAAACGTTTTCGTAATATAATTTGCTTAGATAGTTTTGTTTATATTATATTTGCATAAACAAAAACACATTATATGGATTTGATTCAAAAGATTAGCGATTTACGAAAAGCGAAAGGTCTAAGCCGAGAAAAATTGGCTGCGGCATGTGGACTTACTTCACAAACAATTTATAGAGCTGAGAAAACTGGTAAAGTGACTTTAACTAACTACAATAAAATACTTCAAACTTTACAATCTTATGGTACTAATCATTCTAGTCTTTAGTGCTATCTTGGCATTTGTATTTTTGCCGAGTTCAAAGCCTTTTAAGAAAAAGAAAGTTAGAATAGATCGCAATGATAAATATAAAATCCCACCAGTATTTTGGGATGAATATAATTGGCTTCAGATGAAGATTTATAAAATGGAGCGTCAAGATACTGACACTGTACAAGCCAGGATCAATGAGTTCATTTATAAATACGAGCAATTTGTAGAGTTTAATGTGTTCAATGAAAAAATATCACATTTGCTATCAGCATATCAAAGAAGAGTTTCCTTATTACTTAACAATAAACATTTAGAACATGGGACTTCAGTCTAATCAAGGTTCTGGCGTTTTCCTATCCATCTCGAATGGTAAATTAGTACGCCAATTCAAATCTCCTACTGACCATTCAGTTTCTAGAGTAAACAAAGCTGGCAAAGAGGTACATGAAGAGTTTTATGACTCTCTCATAGGCCAGATCAAAGACCTCAAAACCAAAGAGACAGAGTATGGTAAGTTTTGGGTGATCACTGTCACTGATGGTAGTATCAACTACATGCTTGAGATGAAATACTCAAGCGGTTATTCAGTGAGCTTTTTAAAGGCATTGCCAAATGTAGATCTAAAAAAGCCAGTGACACTTTCTCCTAAACTTTACATTGACGGAGATAAAAAATCATCAGTGCTATTCATTAACCAAAATGGTGCGGCTATCAAGCATCACTTCACGAAGGACACGCCCAATGGCATGCCTCCCCTTGAAAAGATCAAGGTGAAAGGGGTAGAGACATGGGATGATACCAAGCGTATGGAATTTTTGGAAGATTATGTGAAAACACATATCTTGTCAAAGATATCTGTCCTCCCAGAAGTAAGCGAGGAAGAGGCACCATTTTAATTGGTTTGTTTAGGGAGTTGCAAGTGCGGCTCCCTATTTTTCACTTCGCTCATAATATTTTTTAACTTTTACTAAAAACATTTACTATGACTAATTTTATCATCGACCAAAATAAAGGTCGTATCGAGTTTATCGACTCACGTTTTTATCTTTTGCCAGATGGAGGCTACGTTCCATCAGTTACAACAATTTTAGAGGCTTTCCCAAAAGATGCGAGCTATTTTAAATGGCTTAAAGATGTTGGTGGTGACGCTGACATGATTCGCGACGAAGCAGGACGCAGAGGCTCTGTAGTCCACGAATTGACCGAGCAATATGACGCAGGAGAGGAAGTGACTTTTGTTAATCAGTACGGAAGTCCGCAGTACAAAATGCTTGAGTGGTCTATGTTTGAGCGTTATGTTGACTTTTGCAAGAATCATAATCCAAAAAACGAAATGGTAGAAGCTCACATGATTTCTAAGAAATTAGGATTTGCAGGTACCATTGATAGGGTTATTGAGATGAATGGCAAATATATCTTAATGGATATAAAAACATCTAACAGCATTTATCCATCTTATTGGTTGCAACTTGCTGCTTATAACGAACTTATTAAAGAATTGAATATTGAATGCGATCAGGTAGCCATTTTATGGCTGAACGCAAAGACTCGGACGAATGGAAAGAACGGAGCTATACAAGGTTTAGGCTGGCAGTTAGTTAGCCGAGATATGAAAGAGGTAAAGAAGGATTATAAACTATTCAAAAGCACATACGAGCTTTGGAAGTTCATGAACGAAGACATCAAACCAAGAGAGATTAGTTACCAATTAAAACATAAGAAATGAGAGATTCAATTACCAATCGTATAATAGAACTTATTGAAACCCGTGCTGATAAAGGCTTGCAGACATATGGCGTGACAATGGATAGAGAGGATTTGGATTTGGATGCATGGTTTGATCACGCAATAGAAGAAGCACTTGACTTAGCTATTTACTTAATGAAAATAAAAACAATCGCAAATGAAAACAACACACAAAGTAGGTGAGTACATCACCGTCAACCAAATGAGAAGCCAGGTATGGTGGAGAATGATCAACGGCAATCTTTATTTTAGACACAATGGAAAATGGATGGACAAGAGCCAGTTCAACAATGTGTTTCCTAAAATGGAGTACAAAAGATTTAATGATAAAGGAGAGAACCCAGATTGGAAAAAGAATTTATGATTTACCAAACCATCCACGAGATAATGAACCCATTCGATGTTGAAACACCGATTGGATATGGTGTGGCTCTTTTTATGATTTCTGGTTCAATACATTCAAATCCGCAGTTTATCGTTAGGTTTTACCACACTGGTGAACTGCGGACTATTGATCAGAATGATATAAAAGTTTACGGGAACCCATCGAATGGAGAAAAATTAGTTCCAAATACTATTACAGTAAAGCCATGTTAAGAGACTACCAAATAGAAATTAGTGATAGGGCTGCTGTCATACTTCGAGAGAAAAAAATTGTGTATTTAGCGATGCAAGTTCGAACTGGCAAGACTTTGACGAGTTTAGCAACGGCTTACAAATATGGTGCAAGCAAGGTTTTGTTTGTCACGAAAAAAAAGGCAATATCCGATATCATCGATCAGTTCCACCAAGCTGGGTTTGACATTGAGATTAAAGTTGTCAATTATGAATCTCTGCATAAATATGACTGTAATTATGATCTTATTATTTTAGATGAGGCGCATGGTCTAGGAGCCTTTCCCATGGCGAGTTTGCGAGCAAAAGAGGTGAAAAGGATAGCGGAGAAAAAGCCCATTATTTACCTTAGTGGAACCCCTACGCCAGAAAGTTATTCACAAATCTATCATCAACTTTATGTATCTTCATTTTCCCCTTTTAAAAAATATAAGAACTTTTATCAGTGGGCTAAGGATTTTGTACATGTCAAACAAAAGTTTTATTTCAATCGAGCTGTTAATGATTACTCGAATGCGAAAGAAAAAGAAATAAAAGAAATAATTGAACCGTATATGATCACATTTACTCAAGAAGAGGCTGGCTTTGACTCATTTGTAGATGAAAGCGTTTTATATGTTAAAATGGATGAAGCAGTATATAAGCTTGCTGATTATATGCGTAAGCATAAGATTGCAAAAAATAAAGATGGCGAAACTATTCTTGGCGACACTGAAGTGAAATTAATGATGAAGCTTCATCAGATTTATAGTGGCACTGTCATCGTTGATGAGCCAACTGGATTACATAAGATTATTGACTATACAAAAGCAGAATTTATCAAGCAGCATTTTAAAGGAAAGAAGATCGCTGTGTTTTATAAGTTTAAGGCTGAGTATATGGCACTGTTTTGGGCTTTTGATAAGAAAGTTACTTTTGACGCAGAGCAGTTCAATAACTCCGATGACCTGGTTTTTGTATCGCAGATCGTTTCTGGTCGTGAGGGTTTGAATCTTAGTTCGGCTGATGCGCTTGTGTTTTACAATATTGACTTCTCTGCTGTTTCATACTGGCAGAGCAGAGCAAGAATTCAGACAAAAGATAGGACAAAGGAGAGTAAGATATATTATGTATTTGCAGAGAAAGGAATTGAAGATAAAATTTATAAGGCTGTGATGGATAAGAAGGATTATACATTAAGTCACTTTAAAAAAGATTTCTTATGATTCATTTAAAAATGGTAGTAATAATACTACTCTATGCAATGCATTTCTTTTTTGTATGCATACCATTATTTTTTACAATTATTATTGGACTTGAAATATCATACGCATTAAAATATATTTATGAGAGAATCGCAGTTACAGACAAAAATCCGCAAAAGGCTTGAAGAGCATCATTGGTTAGTCATTAAGTTGATACAGACAAATAGGAACGGCATACCTGACCTTATGTGCATAAAAGGAGGCAGAGTTATGTTTCTTGAAATAAAAACTCCAGAAGGAAAGGTGAGTGAATTACAACAGCATATGCTTGAGAAGCTCAATGCATGTGGATGTCACGCACGAGTAGTGCGTAGCCTTGAAGAAATAGATGTTTACTGTGGGAAAACTTTTTAGCAGCGATGAAATGCTGCTCTAAAACTAAATTTTTATATGAACTATTTAGAACTTGGACTCAACTGTATTGCCGTTAATGAAAATAAAAGGGCGATTTTCCCTTGGAAAGACTACCAAAGCAGAATGATAACAAAGGCGGAGTTTGACATGCAGATGTCAGACCCAAAGACGAAAGGAGTCGCTGTGATTTGTGGATCTGTGAGTGGAGGACTTGAAGTAATTGACATTGACACTAAATACCAGACATATGACTTATGGGAGAAAATTAAGACGAGATTACTTGAAGGAATATATGCTAAACTACATATCGTCAAGACTCGAAATGGAGGATATCATTTATACTATAGATGCGAGGTGGTTGAAGGCAACACTAAGCTTGCTAACAGACCAGCAAGTGCAGAAGAAATTAAAGCAAATCCACACCTTAAGGCTCTCACAATCATTGAAACAAGAGGTGAAGCTGGCTATGTCGTTGCTCCGCCTACAGAAGGTTATGAAGTCATCCAGACAAGTGGTATACCAGTGCTTAGTGTCGAGGAAAGGGAACATCTCATGGAAGTTATGCGATCGTTCAACGAAGTGGTCGAGGAAGAGATCGTTGAAGCAGCGCATCGACCTTCACCAAAAGAGTACGGCATCTCGCCGTTCGATGAATACAACCAAAGAGGCGACATTGAAGCATTACTTACGAAACACGGCTGGAAAAAAGTGGGTAACGGCGGGGCGAGGGCTTACTATCTACGGCCAGGTGGGACATCATCCCATAGCGGGTCATATAATATGGAGATGGGGTTGTTCTCGGTCTTCAGCACAAACACTCCCTTCAAAGTTGGCAAAGGCTATCGACCAGCCTCCGTATATGCTATCTTAGAATGCAATGGTGATTTAAAGGCGGCGGCTCGGAAGTTGCTGGATGAAGGATATGGTGAGCGGAAGGGATTGAGCAGAGTTGACGCCGATTTGGTAAAGATGAAAGTAGAAGGGATTACCAATGAGGATTTGGTAAATTATTTGATCAATAGGAAAGATTACACAAAAGAGGAGGCTCACCTCAAGGTAAAGGAACTAAAAAAAAACTACGGTCCCGATTTGCGAACGTTCTGGGACGTTAAGTTTAAGAACAAAGAAGTCATACCCTCTATAAACCGTTATAAGCTACAAAAATTCCTCTCTGAGGTCGGAGGGTATAAATTATACTTCTATGACAATAACAGCCAAATTTATAGGCTTATACGCGTTAAGGATGGGTTTGTGGAAGAGAGTTCGAGTGAACATATTAAAAAGTTCATAAAGGGATATATTGATAGGTTGGATTCGAGTTTGGTGGATGGTGTTTCGCAGGAGAGTTTGCTTGAGTTGATATACCAAGGCAGTTCGATTTTATTCTCGGATGCTTTTTTTGAGTTTTTTGATCGGGCTGAGTTAAACTTTTTAAGTGATACAAAGAATGCTGCTTACTTTCCGTTTAAGAATGGAGTGGTAGAAGTTAAACAAGATGGAGTGAGGTTAAGGTCGTATGGTGAAATGGACTCTGTTATTTGGAAGTCCCAGGTTATAGATCACCATATAGTTTTGGAGTCGGATCTTGACATGGATAAGGTAGAATATTGGAGGTTTTTGAAGTTTATAAGTGGTGAAGATGATGAGCGTCTTGTTTATGCTTGTGGACTGATTGGGTATTTGTTGCATAAGTACAAAGACCCAGCTCGGCCGTTTTCGGTGATACTTTGCGAAGAGACTGAGAATGAAGCCAAAGGTGGCGGGACTGGTAAGGGCATTTTCGTGAAGGCTTTATCGTTTTTGAACAATACTGTGCGAGTGGATGGCAAGAACTTTAAGATTGATAAGAACTTTGCTTTTCAGAGGGTTGATTTGGATACGAGGATCTTGGCTATTGAGGATACGAGGAAGAACGTGGATTTCGAGGGATTTTATGCGATTATAACGGAAGGTATCACTGTAGAGAAGAAAAACAAGGACGAGCTGTTTATACCTTATAAGGATTCGCCTAAAGTGATGTTTACTACAAATTATACGTTGCCTTCGAGTGGTAACCATGCTAAAAGGAGGCAGAAGGTGTTGGAGTTCGCACCATATTTTGGGCTTGATAAGACACCTGAGGATGAGTTTGGACATAAGCTATTTGACGATTGGGATAAGGATGAGTGGAATAGGTTTTATAATATGATGTTTGAGTGTGTCAGAGATTACCTGGAGAATGGGGTTATGGAGATGGAGAAATCAGACAAGCTGATTAGAAAGCAGATCAAAGTTCAGTTCGGGGAAGAGTTTTTGGAGTACCTGGTTGGGGTGCTGGAAGAGGGGGATGAAAATTGGATTTCTCAGGAGCAATTATACAACGATTTTTTGGCGATGGCAGGGTTCGAAAAGAAGGATTATTCGGTGAAGCGATTTTCAAAAGCAGTGGAAGAATCGTGTACCCTGATGGAAATATCGTGTACCCAGAAGAGAGAAAAGGCGTCCCAAAATCGAAAAGTTTACAAGTTTAGTAAGATAAAAGTAGATGATGTTGAATTGTTCTAAAGGTTTTTGTTGGACTTTGGGGTTTTTGGTACGCGATTTTTGGGTTTGGTACGCGATTTTTCGAAAAAGTACGCGATTTGGTACGCGATTTGTCGTTGATAATCAACGCGGTACGCGATGGACGCGATTTTTTTCTACTTTTATGTATGAGAAAAAAAATACAAATGAATCTGTGGGGGGAGGTAGAAAC
>Ga0070749_10000566_pt1 | contig 24793 bp, 42 predicted proteins | sample VirMetDEL_Nov_18_FD_75180 | JGI IMG/M metagenome (GOLD analysis project Ga0070749, IMG submission 75180) | Aqueous microbial communities from the Delaware River and Bay under freshwater to marine salinity gradient to study organic matter... | ecosystem: Environmental > Aquatic > Marine >...
CGTGTAATCTTATCCTTATTGCGCTGCACTGGTATAACTGGCAATCCTTCTCTGCGCAATGTCTGAATCAATCCGGTTCCTGACACCTTATCTTCGACATACATACCACGCAATGTTGCACGTTGCGCAAGCTGTCGCTCATCATGCAAATGCTTCAGCCAAAACGCACGAGCCTGTGTAAGCAATTCTGGAGATTCCCACTTCCCTCTAATCCTGTCTAGTTTAATCGCCTTGCCTGTTGCTGTTCTTGCCCAGCACTGCAAAACAGAATAATCGTTCTGCTGCCCTGTTTTCTGCGCTGTGTCTACTGTAATAAATCTGAACTCAAGCGCTGGCAATGCTGCCCAGTAATGGAACCATTCAGTCTTGATCGCGCCACCGCCGCGAGGAGCTGGACGCTGCTGCAATTGACCCGCAGTGCCGTATGTTCCAAGCGTCTTCTCAAGTTCGGCAACCTGGGTTTCACTGAACCGCTCTGGAAACATCAATTCGCCTTCAATCGTGCGAGGGTCTTCCCAGCCAATCTCTGTTACGCACCGCCTGGACGGTTCAAAACGCATTGGGATGCAAAGATGAACATATGGCAACTTCATATCTAAAATGACGCCAGAAACATCCTTTTCACTCAGTCGCTGCATAATCACAACGATTGCAGATTTCTCGTTGTTTACCCGTGTTGGCAATGTCTCAGTGAAAGCAATGCGAGCATCCTCAAGAGCAGCCGCACTATTTGCATTGTGCGCCGAGATCGGATCGTCCAGAATAATTCTGTCGCCACGTACACCTGTCATTGATGTAAACGAACGAGCCTGCCGCACACCCTTGTGCACGTTTCCAAACTCTCGCTTACCATCTAAATCCGCAGCCAATTGCACATGCCAGAGCGATTGATACCACTCAGACTTAATCAAATCACGACACCGACGACTGTCTCGGATTGCGAGTTGCTCCTCATGCGCTGTACCAATGAAGCGCATCTCTTGCATCCCTCTCGGACCCCACTCCCATGCAGGCCAAATAACACCAGTCAAAAGCGACTTCATAGAACCTGGTGGTACATTCATCAGCAGGCGAGTGATTGACCGTCTGTGACCGCCTCCAAGTGCAAGCAAATTGAATCCAATGCCCAGCCCCACTTTAGCTCTGCGCCAGGCTCTAAGATTTTCCAAGCACGTTTTGCGAACTCAGCAAGTGAGCGTCTGCACAATTCACGCTCAACAGCGATAAGGTCGGCTTCAGTCAGAATCATTTTTTGCTGCGACAATCTGCTTTAGAACTTCAGTTGATAACTTGCTCACATCAATTGCTGACACAGCAACGTCTGCCTTAACGTCAATCTTTTGTGGCGCATTAAAGCCGTGCATCGCGTTAAGCTCTTTAACTGCACTGATTTTGTCTGAAGGCTTACCTTCTCGATATGCTGCAACGAGTGCTTTAACGCTCATTTCGCGTGTCCAAAGTGCTTTTGATGCAAGCGCTGACTTCAGCTCATCAACTCTTACCGAAACCTTACCATCACGCATTAGCTCAGATGCTTTTACATAAACAACACCTTGCTTTGTAGTTGGCTTTACGTTAAAAGCCGATCGATATGCATCTGCTTGCGTCATGCCGTCAGCAATAGCCTGCGCAAACTTCTCTTGCTTCGGTGTAAGGCTCATTTTACACCTGCAATTAAATCAACTGCTAAATCGTCAAAAGATTGTCCTGTTGCCTCTAGTTTTGCTTTTTTTCCTGTAAATTCTTGCCAACGTTTTACAATCACATCGCAGTATTTTTCATCAAGCTCTATACTGTAATTAATTCTATTTGTTTTTTCACATGCTATTAACGTCGACCCAGAACCAGCAAATAAATCAATAACAGATTTTGCTTTATATCCGCTTAAAAGCTTAACTATTGAATCAATAGGCTTTGATAATCCATGTTCTTCGTTTGTATTTTTTTTTGCCTCAATGACAGAAGGATAATAACCATTTTCAGAAAACGCACCTTTTGCATTGTCGCAACTAAAAATAGAATCATCATTGCTTGATTTTGTTAAATAAAAAACGTTTTTATGATGATAATAAGGAACCTTTTTATTCATCATTGATGAAGGAGTTTTAAAATATAAAATACAATCAAATTTAAAATCCCATCCTGTACTATTTAATACACTTATTGCTTGCTTAAAAGTTGTCATTAAAACAATATTTTTAACGTCAATGCACTCAATTACATTCAAAAAACCTTTTGTTTCATCGTTGTACATTGGATCTGTAAAGACAAGGTCTATTTTATTGTTTTTAGTTAACATGCTTACATTATCAATGTTTGTACTATCTCCGCACATTAACCTATGGCTACCAAGTATCCAAATGTCACCATTCTTTGTAACAGATTCTGCTTTCACATTTGGTATGTCATCATCGTCAATCAATCCTTCCGAAATTTCATTTCCAAACAAACTGTTAATTTCATCATCATCAAATCCAAGCGTACTTATATCGAAATCAAGGCTTTTTAAATCTTCAATCTCGATTCGCAACATTTCATCATCCCAGCCAGCATTTAGCGCCAATTTGTTATCAGCTATAACGTAAGCTCGGCGCTGGGTCTCGCTCAGGTGCGACAGCATAATCGTTGGCACTTCCGTTAATTTCAATTTACGAGCAGCCATCACACGGCCGTGACCAGCGATTATGCTTCCATGCTCATCAATCAAAACAGGATTGGTGAACCCAAACTCACGAATACTTGCAGCAATTTGCGAAACTTGAGCATCTGAATGAGTACGGCTGTTTCTCGCATAAGGCAGCAAATCATCAATATTTTTATAAATTATCTTTAAATTGCTCATTTTTACTCTTTTATAAAAACGCCATACTGGTTCAAATAACCTTTTCTGTCTTTAATCTCGTTGTATGCAGCAGTTAAACAACCTTCTAAACTTCCTATTTTTTCAATCTGCGCAACGTTAATCAAACAAACAATAACATCGCCCAAACCGTCCACAATTCCAGCTGTATCACGTTTGTTAATTGCATCCGCAAGCTCTCCTAACTCTGACATTGCTTTTAACATCTGAGTTTTTGAATTGCTGTTTTGAATGATCTTTCTGTCAGTCGACCATTTAATAATTAAATCCTCTAATTCTAAAAAATTCAAGCTTTTCATATATTCCTTTAAATTTTGTTAAAAAATTCAATTCTTTTCTTCAATACGTCATCACTGCATTGTTTAAATTTTGTTTCACATTCTTTTTTTTGGTCTTTATAAATATAAAAAAATCTATAATTTTCGTCTTTCTTACATAACGAAAACTTTAACACCGTCATTTCTTTTTTTGTCTTAAAGTCGGCGTTTAAACAATTTAAACAATTCATTTTTAAACGCAGCAAATCTTTGCTTCAGCTGCACTCAAAACCTTTTGCGCCAGCTCTACGACTTTTTGATTATTCATCTTTGCTATCCATCCGTTTACCAATCTCCGCAGCAGCACGGACGATTGCACGTCTGGTTGCGGCGTAGGGGTCATCGGTGTATTTCTCAAATGCTGAAGGTGCTTTCCCATCATAAGCACTAATCCCAACACCTGTTGGTAGGTTGAGTCGGACTAAATCAATACCCAGCTTCACCGCCAACCGCAGCGCATCGCCGTCATTAATAAGCGGGTTCCAATCTTTGTCGAAATAGAATCCACCAGCATGTCGGATTTTAGACATGCACCCCCATTTCTCAACATAAGCCCAGTCAGACATACCAGCAGCCTTCGCTGCCAGTTCTAACAGTTCACGGTCACTCATCACTGCCCCCCGTCTGCTTACAGTCTTCACTGATGATTCGACCGCACAATTTGCAATCTCGGTGATACTGCCCGTTGTAGATCCACCCACCGCGCCATGCGCCAAGGTGTCCTGTTTTTTCGCACAACCACCAACCGATGCGCGTGAAAATGGTTTGATTCATAGCCCCGCCTCCTTCGCAGCGGCGAGTGCTGCTCGGACTTTGCGACGAGCTTCTGACCGTCCATAGGCTTCTACCCATCCGGAGCAGTGTTCCAACGCCTCAACCAACTGCCGCACAACAGCGGGGGCGGGGTGTTCCCATAGAGGGATGTTTGGGTAGCTTCTTCCAAAAGCGGACACTTGCGGGACTTCATAAAGAGTGGCTCCACCGTCTAGGCTGAACTTTCCCTGCCAGTAACCCACTGGTTCTTCGCTCACAGCGGATTTCGCCTCCACATTCTCACGCTCACAACCAGAAGGCTTGCAGAAGCCTCCGCATGATGAACATTGCCTACTCATAGTCCATTCTCCTTCGCAGCGTCGAGTGCTTCTTTCACCACCCCGACCAGATCGACAGTGCCGGCCTCCTTGCTGCGTGTGAAATGTTGTTCCAGAAACTCAATAGCAGGCAGCGTCATCTCCAAAGCCTCCACCAACTGCCGCACCACAGCGGGGGTGGGGTGACGAAACACGGGGCCGATCAACTGCCATCGCGGATTGTTTTTTTGGAATCCCCACTCAACCTGTTGTGGGTCAACAAAATCAATCAGTCCAGTATCTTCGTGCTGAAACTCAAACGCCACCGGCTCTACGACTTTTTGATTATTCATCTTTGCTATCCATCCGTTTACCAACCTCTGCTGCTGCCACCCTTGCATTTAACATGGCGTCTGCTGTTAGATAGGCAAGCCTTGCTACTTCTTTATGCCTGTCATAAATTTGAGAAGAAGATAGAGCCTGACAATGCGCCTGCATCGCTTTTGCAGCAAAGTAATCCCTGAGCGTCATGCTCTGTTCGTCGCATGTCATCACCGCTCCTTTGACTGGGTGATCTTCGATTTTATGAGGCTCGACGACTGTGTGATATTTAACTCCGTTAATTGTGATTGTATTGTTCATCTTCATTTTCCTTTTGTTATATGAGCTTGCGCCCTTTTTTTTGAATTTAACTTTTTTTCTGCGGATAAACCCGCAGAAGCGCACGCCTACCACCTTTTATGGGGCTTCCGCTGATAATGAAAACGTGTCCATGCAGAGGCGACCCTGCATTACGGTCAATTCTCCAACCCTCGGGGATGATTTCGAATATTTCCCACCATCTATAAGATAGATTCATTTTGATTTTCCGCTTTTGCTCTTTAATTTAATGTAAATCTTCATACACTCGCTCAAAAGAGCGTCGTAGTCATCTTCATTGAGTAAGTCGTATAGATCGCTATAATCGCGTTTATACCCGTAAAATGGGGCGTCTGTGAAGTACGTCCCGCCGTCTTCATGAGTCTGCATGTGCAGACTATAGGGTATATCGTCGAGAGTTACTTTGAACTTGACTGTAAACCCGAGTTCGTCGGGCCAAACTACATCTACTGATTTAATTTTTAAACTGTCATTAATTTTAATTGCATTCATTTTTACAGATCCTCTGTTGTTACATGCTAATGTTTAACATTGTAAACCAATTTTTTTAATTTGTAAACTATTTTTCTTCTTTTCTTGAAGTTATTAACTTTAATTTTTCTAAATAAACCGCAGCCAATTCTTTGTTTACAGAAACAGGCGCTGGCAATAAACCTGCAACATATTCACTTTTTAACCGCCCCACCTCTACAGCTCGATTTAAAGCCTCTTGGCGCGTTTCTTTGCGCGTTCCTATACTTGGATACCACTTTAGCTTATCGTGCGATTCTAGGCCGTTTAAAATTCGTTCGTAAGCGTTTTTAAATGCCATGCGAGCGCCAACACGATCCGGCAGAACGTCTTTAGCAATTGCGAACGCTTCGCTTATCGCATCGTTCCATACAACTGTATTTCTTTCGTCAAGCGCTTGCAATGCAATTGCCCAGGCTTCATCAGAAGATAATTGTTTGTTTTTGTTTGATGTTTTTTCTATTTGTGCGATTATGTGCGCAGGCGTTGGCATAAACCTGCCTGATTCTGAATCTGTTAAATGCGAATAAATCGCTTTTTTGAATGTTTGTATATCGTATTTTTGCATTAAAGCAAACCAAAGTTTTAGTGTTTGAGCGTCTGTAGTTTTGTTGTATGTAGAAAAAACAGGTTCCAAAATCTCTGCAAATGCTTTTTTGTCTTGATCATTCACTTCCACTCTCCCGTTTGATTGTTAAATTCAATAACGTTTTGCTCTCCTAAAAACTCATCAAATGCGCCTACATTCTTCTGTTTTTTTATTGATTGAGCATTGCCGTTAATCATCCAGTCGGATTTAAAGCCAGTCCATCCGCGTGAGCACATCGTTTCTAAAGCGTCTTGCAATGTCATGCTTGCTTTCAAAGCTTCGCGCTCTATCGTTTTTAAAACTGTTTCAGTAACAACAGCTTTTTTTAACTTGCGATGCTGCAACCAATCCTTCCAAACTTGTTCATCAACATCATCAGGCTTATGAATTACAGAAGGCGTAGCGCGTACCGCTTGCTGCTTATCTTTTATATCTTGTTTATTGGTTATTGGTTCTTGGTTATTGGTTAGTTGACGTTCGTTTAACGTTCGTTCAACGCCTGTTGAGCGTTCGTTCAATCTTCGCGCCGCTGAAGCCTTCCCCGCCTGCGCAGCCTTTTCAGATTTAGACTTGAAGTGCTGAATTTCGCGGTCTGCTCTGTCATTTACCCATCCGCCTTGTTCATTTTGAGTGAAAAATGAATGCAAAATATATTCGACTTCAGCCTCATGACCTCGCATTCCAATCATTCGTGCAACAGTTGTTGAACATCCGTTCAACGGTCGTTCAGCGAGATAGTATTCGTCAAGCAATCGCCTATAAGCCAAATCTTCAAGAAGCGTTAACCCCTTGGTATGGCTTGCATAATCGCCAATGTTGAATGTGTAGTAGTACATCATTACACCGCCTGTTCTTTTGCCTGCTGCAATACTGCGCGTATTTTGTTTCTGTGCCGATATGTGTTTTCACGCAAACAATGCACACATCCATCACTCACAACATACCTACGAGTTGCACCACATTTTGTGCAAGGCTTGCCGTCATATTGTTTGTGGCCTTTTTTTGCAGCATCAAATCTTAATTCGTTCATTTTTTCTCCGTTTTTTTCGTAGCGTTTATAATACTATCACTATCACAAGAAGTAAAGCATTTTTAATATAGATTTAATTTTTTAACTGTTGGTGATATAATTTAAATATCTTAACAAAAGGAAAAAAAATGAATGTAGGGAAATTAATTGATATTATCGGTGGTGCACAAGAAATGATAAAAATCACAGGAATGAGCGCTGGAAGGATATCTCAAATGAGAAGCAAAAATCACATGCCAAAATCGTGGTATATGTTTTTTCAGAACAAGTATCCTGACGCGGTTCACGTTGCAACTGAAGAGGTAGAGCTTCAAGAAAAACAGAAAAAAACATTAATTTGCTTAAAAAACAACCTTTTGCTGGTCGGAGATGCAATTAGCGATAATTTTTTTACAAGGCTTGAAAACGCTCACGAAGTAAAACAAAGCAATAATTCCATTTCAGAAAAAATAGAAAAAGCCTTAAGTAATACAGCAGAGCTAAAAAAAATTGAAGGTTCTTTAAAAATACCGAATAGCTCAATTGATTTTAGTATTGATTTCTAAAGAAAAAATAAAAATGGACGAACAAGATAGCATGATTAACGACATGTGTTGCATTTTAAAATTTACATCTGAAGTTTTAAAACAAATAATAAATAAAACTTCAGACGAAGAATTAGCAATAAAGTTAAGCGATCAAGCAATTGAAATCGCAGAATACTTTTTAAAAGACAAAAAAATATTACATTAATACTTTACAAAAGTAAAAAGATGATTTAATATTACAAACATCAACAACGTAACAACTGAAAGGTAAAAAATGAGAAATAAGACAAAAAAACAATTCGTTAAAATTGTTGGCCCCTTTTTAAATGGTGTAGGCGTATTTAAATATGCAATAGATGATCTTGTTCAAATATCAATCGAGAATACTCGCGGAAAAACACTTGCGTTTGAAGTGATGACACATGATAAATATGATGAGCTTGAAGATATTTTATATAAAGATTGCCAATCTAATGATGCTCGTATTGTTCAACGTGCTTTAATGCACTTTGATATGTTTGAAGATAAATGAGGAGTATTAAAAATGAAAACAGGTGAATTACTTGCAATAATTGGTTTTGGAATTGGCTGGGCAATTTTAATATTTGAAGGAATGAGACTGTACTAATGGAAACAGATAATCACTACAAACAAATGGTCATTGAGCCGTGGGATGTTATAGACTTATGGCCGGATGAGCAAAGAAAAGGCTTCTACAGAGGAAATATAATAAAATACGCGATGAGGATTGGCAGCAAAGATCAAGAGCTAAAAGAAGCTATAAAGCTTTTGCATTACGCACAGAAACTTGTAGATGTATTAGAATCATAAACATAAATAGCTTTACAAATTAAAAAACATTGTTTATAATATTAAACATATTAATAACGGAGCAAAAAAATGAAACATCAAATTAAAGCATTTTCTGATCAAGAAAGTGCAGCAATCTCAAAAATTTTACTTCTATTACAAGAAGTAAAATCAAAAGAAAAAAAAGAAAAAAAAGCCTCTTTGTGGGCTGATATATCTAGTCTGGCGCTTTCATGCGCAATAAAATACAAAAAAATTCAAAATGAAACAATATGATCATATTTTTGTGGTTCTTGAAATTTTAACAAGAGCTACTATAGCTGTATCGATATTTTCAGCTGCAATATGCTGCATATCTTTTAGCGTATTTTTTTTAGTATTGTTTTTAATCAAATTATTTTAAAACGGAGAAAAAATGGAAATGTCAGAATCAATCGTTGATTTATCTGCTGCGCTGGCATCTGCGCAAGCCGAGCTAAACAACCCCGCTTTCGATTCTAAAAACCCGCACTTTAAAAGCTCATACGCTTCTTTAGCTTCAGTGCGCAATACAGTTGTCCCTGTTCTTGCGAAGCATGGACTAAGCGTTATACAAGACGTTTCAGCGGTTGAAAACGGTGTTGTATGCGTTCAAATGCTGCTTCACAAATCAGGCCAGTGGATTAGAACGGCTGGCTTAAAAGTCCCATTTGATAAAGCTAATGCACATGGTTACGGATCAGCGACAACATACGCTCGCAGATTCAGCCTTATGGCTTTAGTCTGTGTCGTCGGAGACGACGACGATGACGGTAATGCTGTATCTATTCAACAAAACCAAAGAACAGAAAAAAAAGTCGAGCCAGATTTAGACTGGATCGCAAAGATAGATGAAGCATCTACGTTAGATGCACTTGCTAGTGTTTGGACTACTATGCCGAAACAGCAGCAAGAAGTTTTAAGAGTATTAAAAGACAAAAAGAAAAAAGAATTAACAGCCGAATAAAAAATGTTATTAAAAAAAACTTACAACTGAAAGAATAAAAATGGACCTCAAAACAATAACTTATGAATATCCACAAAGAAGCGCTGATTGGTTTAACGTTAGGCTTGGATGTGTAACTGGTTCAGGTGTTACAAATGTTTTTGCTAAAACAAAAACAGGCGAATCAGAAGCAAAGAAAAAATACAAAACAAAATTAATTGTAGAACGCCTTACAAATGAATCGCAAGATAACGATTTTGTAAGTTCGGCAATGCTGTGGGGAATCGAAAAAGAGGATATGGCTCGCGTAGCATATCAAGAAGAAAACAAAGTTCTTGTTAAACAAGAAGGCTTTATAAAAATAGAAAATGAATTTATAGGTTATTCACCAGATGGCCTTGTAAGTGAAAACGGTTTAATAGAAATTAAATGTCCAAGCAGCGCAAAACACTTTGAATATTTGGATACACAAGAAATACCAAAAGAATATATAAATCAAATGGTTTTAGGAATGATTGTCACAAAAAGAAAATGGTGTGATTTTATTAGCTATGATCCGCGATTTCCAAAAAGCATGCAATTATTTGTAAAAAGAATTTTTGCAAAAGATTATGATACAGAAGGATTTTTAAAAACAGTTAGAGAATTTAATAACGAAGTAGAGCAATCAATTAGAAAACACATTTTTTAAAAAAGGAACTTAATATGTTTAGCAATGTTTTTAGAATCGGAAAAGATGCAGTTGTTCGCAGAACACAAAACAATGATGCAGTTTGCACGCTTTCTCTGTGCTATACATTTGGATATAAAGACAAGAAAACAACACAATGGATAGAAGGAACAATTTTTGGGAAAACAGCCGAAGCGTTAGAGCCTTATTTAACAAAAGGCAAACAGATCTATGCGATGCTTGATGATGTATACAACGAGGAATACGAAGGAAAAACAAGGTTAAAAGGAAGAATATTAAAAATCACGCTTTTAAGTGATAACAGCGCAGCAAACAGCACAGCAACAAAAGAAGCTCCGCAACGACAAAAACAAATGCAAGACATTGAAGAGGATGACGTACCATTTTAAAAAATGGCGGGGGAAACCCTGCCTTTTAATTATTTCTTTACTTTTTAATTAATTTAATTTATAATTAATTTACCTTAACAACTGAGGAAAAAAATAATGGAACAGACTATTTTTGAATACGAAGGCTTAAAGTTCACGGTCGATTATGAGTTCGACCCAGGAGAAAAGCAAACATTTGTGGACCCTGGCTGGCCTGCAAATGTTACTATAAATAGCATTTGGATTAATGAAGTTGATATGTACGACATGCTTAAACAAAGCATCATCCAAGAAATCGAGCATAGGTTATGCTTGACACACATAGATAATTAATATTGACGCATCTTTAAATATAGCTGCATTCTTGCAGCTTTAAAAACTGAGGATAATATGAATAATATTGAAAATTTAGTAAAAGAATGGCTCAGAACAAAAGCGAAAGAAGAACTATTGAGCGTTCAAAGAAAAGAAATAGAAAGGCAAATAAATGAATCTTTATCCTCTGGTGAAGAGGTTAACCCATATATTTTAAATTTATTACACAGAGTTTTAAAAATGATAAAAAAAACCGGCTCAAGGCCGGAGAAAGCAACTAAGGAGAATAAACATGAAAATGCAAATTAATAATAACAAAGTTATTCATAAAACACAATGAAAAAAATAATTATTTTTGTTCTTTTGCTAATCAATGGATGCTCAACAATAATAAATGGAACGACACAAGAAATAAAAATTAATGATGGTTGCAATGTCGTTAATAATGAAAATGCTTCTCAAATTAAAGAAGGTTTTATAACTGTCAAAAGGAGTAAAAAAGATTTAAAAATAATATGCAATGATGTAGAAAAAGTTTACAAAGCATCATTAACAAAAGAGGCTTTAACTTCAATTACTTTTATAGATTTCGGATTGATTGATTTTTTAACAAACGCGGCATGGGGATATGATGTTGATTAATTTTATTTTAGTTTGCTGTGCGCTTGCAGGATGTGCAGTAGTTCCTGACGATTCATATTATACGTGGTACAAACAAGGAGAAGAGCTAAAAGATATAAATGTATATAAAGTTGATAAAGAGTTTATAAAAACAATTTGCAGACATAATCAGTATGTAATTGCATGTACTTTAATGAACTTCAATGAAGGAATTTGCAACATTTATACTACATACGACACAGATAAAATCCCGAAAAAAATACTTGATCATGAAATGAAACATTGCAACGGGATGAATCATTATGAACATTAATAAAATTAAACCTGCAACAAGATTTATTTTGAATGAATTACAAGAAAAACATACTGTTTTTGAATTAGAGAAAAAAGTTAATATTAATTTACAAGCTACAAGGCAAGTTGTTTTTAGACTAATTGAAGATGGATTTGTTTATGTGTGTGAGTCAAAATTAGATGGAATTAAAAAAAGACAAATAAAATATTACAAAACAACAGAAAAAGGAAAAAAGTTTTTAAAAACAATAGAAGAAACCTTTGGTGAAGAGTTAAAAAAACCGAAGGAAAAGAAAAATTTTCTCTTTGGTCATCACATATCTTTAGGAATAACAAAAGCATTTATAAAAACACTTAAAGAGAAAGCCACGCCGTGGGACGCACTTTTAAAGCAAGGAGCAAAATAAAATGATTAAATCAGCAATGTTAAATACAAAATATTTATTTATTCCAAGTACAAATAATAGACCGTATTTATTAAATGAAAAAACAAATACAAATATAAAGGACTCTATAAAGAAACAAGAAAATATTGAGCAAAAATTAGATGGAAAAAACTGGGCTAGAACCATTTTAAGCAATGAAAGCGCACATAATAAAATAGCCGTTATGTGGGCTAAAGGAATATTAAAAAATGACTGAAAAAATTATTATTTCAGAACATCAAGAGCAAAAAATATTTGTATCGTGGTTTGAGCTTGCATATCCAGATAAATTAATATTTGCAATACCAAACGGTGGGAAAAGAAACATTGTTACAGCTGCAAAATTAAAAGAAGAAGGCGTTAAGGCTGGAATTCCTGATTTGTTTATACCTGAACATAATGTTTGGATTGAAATGAAAAGGAAATCAAAAGCAAGTCTATCAGAATCTCAAAAAACAATGATAGAAAAATTAAAAAATTGCGGTCACGTTGTTTTAGTGTGCTACGGTTGTGATGACGCAATATTGCAAGTAACAAATTATTTAAAAACAAAGACCAAATAAAATGAAAAAAATAATTGATTTTTTAAGAAGTATTTATGTGCTGCCAAGCGCAAGAGTTTTAGCAATTAAAGAGCTTGAAGATTCGAAAAGAAAGCTTTTGGAAATGGAGTCAAATTTTGATTACGCGCAAAGTATGTGTAATTACTACAAAGCAAAAATAAACAGACTTGAAAAATATGTGTTAAAATAATTAACAATTAACAACGGAGCAAGAAAAATGAGTTTAATTCAAAATCTTTTTTTTACAGAAGCTAAAAAACCAAAATATTTGGTTATAAAAGATAAGCCCTTACGCTCTCCTCATGGCATTTTAAAAAAATGCAATCATTGTAATGATGGCCATCTTGAAATCTTTTATTTTAAATTTGTTCTAAGTAGAACAAAAATAAATAATTTTGGCGCATTCACATTCTTAGGTTGCGATAAATGCAACACCTACAAAATCCACACAGGAAAGTATAAAGAATTAAACGTCTATGACGTAATGCAAACAAAACAATCTGTTAATGAAAAAGAATATAAAGAGTTTTTAAGTCTATATGAAAACTCTAACAATATTGTTAAGTTTCTCGATGATTTCCCGCAGCGAAGATTCTCAAAAGACCTGACCTTAGCCGGTATAAGAAAAATGCTCAATCATGAGCAAATTTACTCTATGGTTGTTAATGAAATTCAATTTTATAGGCCAGATATGAAATCGTGCTGTAACAATAATTGCAACCAAGGCAGGAATTGCAAATTAAAACATGATTTAAATTGTTTTGCAAAACTTACATTAAACATATTAATGCTTGCATTTTTAACAGTGTTTTTATCAATTACATATACATACGCTGAAGACATAACAGGTTACATCAGCAACGTATTAGAAAGTATTGTATTTAATTCTTTTTAACTTTTTAAAGAAAGTGCAAAAACTTATGAAAAAACTTACAGGGATTCATAAAGGTATAACAGGAGATTTTTCTAATATATATGGAGATGTAACAAACCTTTATGGTGATGTCAGTAATATACATTGTGACGTTTCTAACATTACAGGAAATTTAATCAATATGAATGTCACTAATATTCTTGGAGACGTTTCTAATATTAGAGGAGATGTATCAGGCATTACAGGATTTGTATCTAACATTAAGGGAGATGTTTCTAATATTAGAGGTGATATTTCTTTCATTTATGGTGATGTCACTAATATTAAAGGCACTGTTATTTATCTTTGGGGTGATGTCTCTAATATTAAGGGAGATGTTTCTAATATCAGAGGTGACGCTTCTAACATTGAAGGAGATGTATCTGGCATTAAAGGATTTGTATCTGATATCGAAGGAGATGTAACAAATCTTTATGGAGATGTAACAAACATCAAATGTCATGTTGATATGTAATCAACCTTAAAAACTTTTTTAGCTTTTTTTAACTTTCTCATATGTTCTAAGTCCAGCTAATCCGAGTAAAGGTAGTAACAAAGCCAAAATTGATTCAACATCAATCTGCGGAAACGTTACTATCTTGTTTGTTAATATTAGAAAAATCGACGGTGCGATAGGCTGAAAAATATAATTGTAAAAAAGACCAAATGCACATATCCAGCCACATGACGATCTCCATCCTGATTTATAAAAACTTTCACTAGTCGCGTCTATTTTGTTTATTTCTGTTTGATTATTTGATAGCTGAACAGCTGCTTCTAATTGTTTTGCTTCGCTTTCTTGAGTTAATTTTAAAATCTCAATTTGTGCTTGTGATTTCTTTTCGTTATCTGGAATTAATTTATCAATAATTCCAAAAACGCCATTTAACAATAAAGGACTCATTGATCACCCATTAAATTTTTTGCTACTCTGACTGCCCAACCTTTTCCGTAAACACCCCACGAGTTTAATTGCGTGAGAAACATTAGGCGATAACCGTTAAACATCATTGCAAGTTTTAAGCCGTTTGCGCTATTTAAAGCTGCAATAGTCTTGTTACCTATGATTCCATCAGCGTCAACACCAAGCGCTTTCTGAAGCCAAATAACAGCGCCTTGACGTGTTTTACATCCTGGGCCACTATTTACCAGTGCATCAAAGTAGCTAAAACGAGCATCAGAAGGAACTTTCTCACAATAAAACTTTAACCAATAATCGCGTTTATATATTTCTTTTGCTTGGTCAAGTGTGATGTTTTTTATATCAATGTTTGGATATGCTGCGGCACTTATTCCATATTTCGTGCCATTTAATTTACCAATGCCGACTTTTCCGCTTGTCCAGTTTCCTGTGTCTTTTTGGTCATCTGTAAAGCCGCCTTCATGCCCGACAACCAGTTTAAAAGCCTCATCGAAATTCATTTCTTAGCCTTTGTTTCAACTTCTGCACGTAATGCGTTAGCAAGTGCTGCGCCGCGTTTTTCAGCTGGAAAAGAACTTAAATGTAATTCTATTCTTTTTAAAGTATCCCAGCCGACCATTTGCCCCTTGGCCTCTGCTAAATCATATTCTAGTCGCGCAATTCTCGCATCATGCGATTTATAAATATTAGCAATTTCAACAAATCTTTGCGTTATTTCTTGCTTCATTAAGGTTTGTTCTTTGTAAGTTTGCCACTGCAGCCCTGCGCTAGCAGTAATTACAGCGCACAAACCCCAAAACAAAAATTTACCTAAGTAATCAGATACTTGCTCAGACATTGGCAGCCTCAATAATTGAATTTAAAAGAATATATGCTGAATTTGGAGTAAACCTCCAAGCTTCTTTTATATTTAACGCAGACAGGCACGCCTCGCTACAAAAAAACTTTGTGCGATTTTCAGGCAAGGCGTCTGCAACAAATCTAATTAACCCAGAAAAATCATATTTGCGACCTTTATTAACATCAAACCAAACTCTTGCATCGCGTTCACTAAATAATGTTCCTGGTAATTCGATAAAATTCCATCGAGAATCATCAAATTTGATAGATTTAAAGCGTACACCGCCATCCATAAAGCTCGACGACGCGGCAACTTGATCACTGAATACTAATTCCATGTGAGTATATTTACCATTATCCCACCACGCCGTTAGCTTGTTAAACAATCGGTAATTACCCTTATAAAATGCTGCCTTCATACATTTACTCACATTTGATGTCTTTTTGATATATTACTCGCTCAAACCTATCTTTTCCAGTTTTTTCTTTTGATTTCAATTCGTTTGGTAGCCATTGCATGTTTGAAACTGCATCACATCCGCCGCACGCAAGCGGTATTACATGATCAATTGCCCACCCTTCGCACGCGCCTTTTGTGCTTCCGTTCGACGGGCATGGGTGTAACTCTTTAAATTTATTTATTACTTTTGTGTTGCGTTTAATCTTGCCGTTTTTATCGCGTAAAGGCTCACCGCAGTACCTAAACTCAGTAAATGCTTCTATATGTGCTAAAACATCGATGTAGAAAAAAAGCAACAGTAAATAAATAATTTTTTTTATCATGGCTCGGTGGAAATAACAGTAACTACATTGCTTGGCCATAAAATACATAATTGCGTTTTACCGCTTCCATTATCTCGTGTAAAAAGCCTTGCGCGATTTGCTAATGGTTGGCTAGGCGTTGCTGCCATTTCTTGCATCTCAACAAATTCACGCGCAATTAAACGTCTCGGCCTATTGTTTGTAGTGCCTAAATCATAAATTCCATCATCAACAAATTCAAGGTTGCCGCGTGCTTTACCTTGCCATAATGATAGCTCACCTTGCGTTGCTAGCGGACTCACAATCATTGACCGCATGGAGAATGCATAACACAAATCTGAAAACATAAAAGTACCAAGTTGCGGTAAACCTTGACGCAAATGGTGCGCCATTGCATGCTCAAGCGCCACCGCTCCTTTTCGTGGCTCTTGACGATACCGAACAGCAACATAAGCAATCACAAGTGAAGCAAGAGTATCTGGGTGACGATTCCACCATGAAGGAAATACACGGTTCACAAACTCATATCCATGACCGTACATATCAGCAGTTAATTCCGCAGATGCTCCAACTGGAACTTGGTGCAATTCTGGAAATATTGCAGCCATCATATCTGGATAAAACGCAGAGTTTACTGTCAACGCATTATCAGCAAACCGCCATTCTTTTGTTGTTGTCAGATAAAGCCCTTTAACTCCCACGGCAACGCCTGCAGCTATGTTTCCATAGTATGTAGTGTCTGCATCGCCGATGGCCGCCAGCATGTCTGAAAACGCTTTCAAACCACTATAGTTTTCGCAGTTGTCCTGCAAATAGCACACAGGCCACTTATCCACCGCATTGCTGTGCAATTCGTTCTGAAATGTCGTAATCAAGCCTTGAGCTAGCGGGTATTGATAACGCCACTGACATGTTCCATCGTTGATAACGATTGTTGGGTCTGTGCTGCTCGGTCCAGTCCCGCTTGATGCTGATGTGCCAGAAGTAACGCACAGATAAACAGAGTTATTAGCTTCTCGATAAATACCGCGAGTGTATGCAGTAGAAACAGACCAAGCAGTATAAGTTTTTTGGCACCTGGCAAGGTTTGCAAACGCAACATTTTTAAGCGTTGTTAAGTTTGTTTGTCCGTGAACATTGGTTAAATTAAGCCAAGAATAATCATTTTTTATTTTTAACCATTGAGCAACCAATCGGAGCAAAGAGGACGCATAGGCATCGTGAGAATCTGCGGGCCTGACTGTATAACGGTCTGTCTGTACGTCATGCACATACCAATCTGAGCCTTGAGAAAATACGCCAATTGGATTTAAAAAAGCCCATGTCACACCACCATCGTTGATGCTGTCAGATGTTCCAGTTGGTGCTGTTGCTCCTGTTGTGCCTGTTGTATTGGCTTGATATATATTGCCGCTTGAGGTCCTACGCTGTCCTGCTGTTATTGCTTGACCGGATGACCATGCCGGATATTCTCCAACGTGCTGATATATATATTTCCACGTTACCGTGCCATCAACAATTGCTGCACCAGTTCCGCTTGGCGCTGTAGCTCCAGTTGTTCCGGCAATAGTGCATTTGTACACGTTTCCGTTAATGTAACGCTTCATACCTTTTTGAATTGTTACACCTGAAGCCCATCGCGTAATTAAATTAAAAATATAAGATTCTAAATATTCTTGTATTCTTGTATTGCTAAGTCGATCTAAAATGTAATAAGCGCCAACGTTAGAAAAATACCAAACAACACCGTTATTTACGCCCCACCTGTATGCGCCCTGCATGTCAAACTCAGCAATGAAATACCATTTACAAGAGCCATCAACAAATACATATTGCTCCAATACTGGATCCCATGTCGGGCCAACATAACCAGACGGTGCACTTGCTGCGCCAGTTGTACCGCTTTGTAAGTTGATATAAAGATTGTCACCAATTTTTACTTTTGCGCCGTAATTAAAAAATGTATTAGGTGCGTAAGAAAGCGTTGTTTTTGGAATATCAAAATCGCCTAGGATCTTATTAAAATCTAAAGACGCTTCAGGAACATAAACGCGGTCAGAAGTAACGCGGTTCCTCATATCTGATAAACCTGTTATTTTAGATGCGTCAGTTTGTACACGGCAAATTTTTGCTTTATCGTTTTCTTCTGTTAAAAGCCAATAAGTAGCATTTGATTTTGTAAATAACTGGCCAGCTTTGTCTATATACACATCAGTATAAGTATTTGCTGCAAATGTAATAGTCTGGCCTGGGAATTCAACGCGGATGCCTTCAACCCATGCCACACCAATTTGAAATGTTGCTGTTCTAGTTGTCCATCCGCCGGCTGGTGGAGACGGAAGAAGGCCGCTAATCACATAAGGATATGAGTTGTTTGCACCGTCTGCCGCTTCTGTCGATTCGACTTCCTCATATAATGAGGATGCAACAAGTTCACCGCGTTTGTTTTTAATCGTGATTGAGTAATTGCCAGGCACATAAATTTTTGCAGGCGAGCCGTTCAAGTCGGCATAGCCATTTACAGTGCGAATGGGCTGTGATGCAATATTCGTAAAGCCAGAATCCCAGTAAACTTGAACTTGGTTTGTTTCGGGATTTAGGCCATAAGCGCCGAAATACAAATAACCATTTTCAAGAGGTGTGCCGTTGATGTCGTAATAAACTTCGAACGGTGTTTTAGCGAGTTGAACCATTATTTATCTAAAGCTTTCTTTGTCTTTAATCGGATTATAATTCAAGGCCTTTGTTATCCTCGCTTTAATTTTTCTATCTTTTATGTTGTCACGCAAAAACCTTGCGCCTTGAATCACGGGGATTGGAACGCCAAAAGCAGCACCTTGTAACGCTGATTCTGTAATCAACGCTGCAATAGTTCTAGCTGTTCCAGAATTATTTATTGATGTTAGCGGCGGCGTTGATTGTATATATTTCAAAACTTGATTTAAATTTCTTACTTGCTCTGCTGCCTGAACACCTAAAACCAAGTTCAATTTGTTGTTTTTATCAATGTCTTTTAATGCTTTATCTAACTTTGCTGAAGAAATTACAGGAAGGTTATCAGCGCCAATTCCAGACTCAGCTTGCTCAATCAAATGTCGAACAGTTGCGCCTTGCAGCTCTTTCCATGCCTGCTGGCCTTCGTTGTCTTTGATTGTAGATAAAACACGCTTTATATGCTGTATTTCACTAGGTCGCGCCAATAAAATTGTTTTTTTAAAAACTTCTTCAATTGGCACTTGCGGGTCTGACATTCCTTTTTTTTCAAGAAGCAAACGAGAAACAATTGCGCGGTTTTCATATTTTTGCGCTTGCCTTTGCCTTTGCAGCCTCATTTCTTTTGTTATACTTCCTCCGATTTCGTCACCAACAATATCAATATTTTTCTTTAGTAAAGCAGCAAGCCGCTTGTCATTTGGATTTGCTGCATTTATTGCAGAAACAGATTGCCTAAAATCTTCTAACTGTCCTAATGTTACAGACGGGTTAGTGACAAGGTTTCCAGAATCATCTATTTTTGCAATTCCTAAATTTACTGCGTTTTGCCTTGCAGTATCAGGAACGCCGGTAACACCAGAAACATTTTTAGCCTGGCTATTCAAGAAATCAAGCACAGGAGATGCATCTACTATTTGCTGAGCTTCTTTTGAGTTTCTGAATTTTGTATAAAGACTTCCTGTTTTTTCTTTTTCACTTTTCCAGCCGGACATCAATGTATCAACAACTTTAATTCCAGTGTTTGAATAATCGCCCGTCTCTGCTCCTGTACTATCAAGAACTTGATTTAATTTTGCCAAAGCCGCACGGTTATTCTCTTGCTGCCGTTCTAAAAAAGGCGCTTGATACTCTGGAGTTTTAGCTTTTTCTTTTTCAAATGCTAATAATTCTGGAGACCTTTTAACCTCACCTTCTGATAGTCGAAGGCCAGCCATTTGTGCTTCAGTTGCTCGTTGAACTTCTAAAGGCGTTGCAGCAGCACCTACCGATCCACGTTGCGCAGGCGTTACTTTTTCACGCACTGCGGTGACAGCCTTTTGGACTGCTGGCTTGACCGCTTGCGCGGCTTGCTGCGCTGCTTCTGCGGCAATGCCTGCTCTTGCCTGTAATGCTGGCCTTGCTGCTCTTGCAGCTTGAGCAATCATACCTAGCTCTCCTGTTAATGGAGTTATTGGCGCAATTTGCTCAAATACTTTACCGATAGTTTCTAATTGCTCTTGCCCCGCTTGTGTACGTGGTGCATAGGTAAGAGCCTCAGCGCCTTTTGCTGCAGACTGTTCGACAAGCCTTGCAGCCTGCGGAGTTCCAAACTGACCTGACAAAATCTGCTCTGCAAGCCCTTTTAGTGTGCCGCCAATCATGCCAACAGTACCGCCAATTGCGCCAGTGCTAGCAGCCAATGCAGCATCACCAGCGCCGATTAACTGTTCACCAATACTTTGCTGAACAGGAGTAGGTACAGTTTCAGGGACTTGTGTATCTGGTATTTGCAATGACGCATTTTTGCGGGCGCGAGTAATTACTGCAGCAAGTTTACGCGCTGCGTCAGTATCACCGGCCTTGTCTGCGTTAATTAACGCGCGCTCAAGTTGTTGCAGAGTAGCCATTATTAACCACCATATTTTTTGAGTATTGCATCAATATCTTGTGTACTAGGTTGAACCGCCGGTGTATCTGGAACAGTGTCCGGAACACCGAAGCGAGTAGAAATGTTTTTTCTGGCCTTCAACATTAAACGCTGCGCTTCGCTTAGATTCTTTCTGAATTGCTCTTCAGATTGCTTGCGAGAAAGATTCTGCAATGCACTTTGTAGTTTTTCACCTTCAGCATTTGACAAGGCACCCATTCCTTTTACGTTTGGAATCTGAGACAAAAAAGCCTGAGATCCGAGCGTGTCAATCAATGCGATAGCATCGTTTGCTTCGTCAGACAACACAGCAGGCAAACGTCCTTGAATTGGACCAAGCACAGAATAAGAGACGGGTTTTGGAGAACTCTATCAGCAGTGTTTAGCATGTTATCGATGTTGAACCGTGCAGACTCTACTTCGGAAGTTTTACTTCTGATTACTTCGTCCCGCTTGTCTTTCAATTCTTGCAGCTTTATTGACATTTCTTCACGCTTCAGCGCATTTCCTTCTCTTGCAATTTGAGCGTTTAACGCAGCGATACGATTGTTTTCTTTTGAAATCTTGATATCTTCTTGAATTTTAGTAATGTCCCAACCTTTTTTCTGCAAATCGAGCACGGCCTCAGACTCGGCAAACTTTGCTTTTGTCGCCGCTTGCGCCGCTTTTGATTTTGCCTCTTCAATCTCAGGCGCAGCTTTGAATGTTTCAGTCCACTTTTTCGGGTCAATAGAAGCGCCAATTAGCCCGACAGTTGCCTTTGCAGCCTGCGGGTTAGTATTGATCGCCTCAATGATAGAATCGTAATCTTCTGTGTTACGACCTACGTTTTTTAATGCGTCACGTTTGATTGTGGCAATCCTTAATGCCGCATCTTTATTCCCAGTCTCAAGTGCGTTGAAAATTTTTGAAGCATCATTGAACGCAGATATTTGTTGTGCGTCAGTAATCAATTTACCAGACGAAATAATTGCTTCTCGCTGTCCTGGATATTTCAGCGCCAATTGCCCAAATGCTTCCGCAGTAGGGTTTTGCATCGCAGACTGCAAATCAATCTTATATTGCTCTGCCTGTTGTTGCGCTAACTTTTGCTGCTCTTGCTGCTGCTGAATTTGACGGATTCCAGCGCCAACTTGAAACATATTTGCAAAATCTTGCAAAAAACTTGCTTGATTCTGTGGAATATAATTTATAGGCTGCATATTGATTTATCCTTTACTCGGCATTGATGCAGTTGCGGATTTTGAGCCAAACGGATTCCAACCAAGACCGCCAGCAATACCAGCAAGTCCGCCAATATTTCTCAATGTGTTCTGCATTTGCTGCCCTTGTGCCAATTGACCGCCAGCGATCGCCGCCCCCTGTTGTGACAACAAATTACCAATATTAGCAGCTGATTGCATACCTTGCGCTGCTTGACCTGTTGCTGACGCTTGTCCTAATTGAGAAATACCGCCAAGATTAACCATTTGTTGCTGAACCATTTGATTTAGCAATCCAGGACGAAATTGAGCCAACGCGCCTTGAATATTCCCGCCGCGAAGACCACCTGTTGCGCTAGCCTGCTGCAACAAAGCATTTTCGCCCTGTTGTGCCAAAGCAGAAAAAAATGGTGACTTTTCAATTGCGCCAATTGCAGCCTGTTGCGCTTGCTCACCGCCGAGACCAAGCAGGGCTTGCTGTTGTTCCATTGCACCTTTCCCTGCCGTCACATAAGGAGACATGAGTTCGATAAGTTTATCAAATTGTCTGCGCTGTTCTGTAACACCTTCTTGAGCCATTCCAGCCTGAGTAGCAGCCGCTGACTCTGCAGCCTGCGCTTGTTGCTTCGATGCATCCATAGAACCGCCAATGCCTGCACCAACGGCTGCGCCAACAGGACCACCAACAGCGAAACCAAGAGCACCGCCGACAATACTTTTAACACTCATACATACCCCGCAGAATAAAACGTAACACCGTTTTCCACTTTTTCAACATTAAAACCTAAACGCCTAGAAAGCGCGTGACCTTTTTTGTATTCATTTTCGACTGTCGATTTAGTAACATTCAGCATTTTTGCAGCCTTGCGTATTGTGGAAATGCCAACTTTTTGATTGGGGCATGCAGCAATATGCGCCGCACCATCTTTTTCAATTACCACCGCAATTGGGTAATCTTTCTTAATTACATATACCTTCCAATCATAAAGTATCTGTTTGAACAAATCAAAATCAATCTGCAACCGACCATTGTGAGCGTCAAAAAACACTTTCAAATCATTTTCATCGCCATTTTCAATGAAAATCACGCAATCTCACTCCCTGACGCACTTATTGTGATTGCAGATGCAGCACCGGCAAGCGTGGAAATAAATCCTCCAGCCTCCAAAACCTGACCTACTAATTCAGGACATAGATAACATTCGCCTGCCGCAATAACACGAGCATTGAGCACTCTGTTTGCCGTGGACGCAGTGCCTCCATTTGGAACAATATTAACACTCAAAGCCGCTGCACTTCCACTGTTATTTGTTGCTGTAAACTTTGTTATAAACGTTTTGCAATCAACAGCAGTGTATTGAGATGTTTGCACATTTTCTGCAAATTTTCGCGGTATTATATTTTTAACTGTTTCAGTCATTACAGCACCTGATAAGTGAAAGTAAATTGATATGTAGCGTTAGCAATGTTTGCAGCATTGAAAAAAAACTCGGCTGCATCGTTTGTTACGTTTGCAGCGATTGAGCCTGTATCTTTTTGCAATGCCGCCCTAGTCGAGAATGTACCGCCTGCCTGTGATGTTGCTGTGAAATTACTAACCACAGGAAGCGACATACGCAACGTACAATCGCCAGCGGCCGTTGGGTCAATATCAACAGACCCACTCACTGTAACAACGTCACCAACGCGCATCCATTGGCACACTGCGGCTGTACTAGCAGCGATGTTCGTTACATTTGTGAGCGTTGGCGTGTAGGTTCCAGATTTGATTACAGGACCTGCCTCCCATCTTGTATTTGTTGCGTTATAAACTAACGCATTATCAGAAACAGGTGATGGTAGATAAACGTTGTGCAATTCATCAAGCTCATAACCATTATCAATTTTAATGAAAATTTCGCCAACGCTTGCGTGAACACGTACAACAAAACCGACGATCACAAGATGATCTGGCGATGTTGGCTTTACTTTTGTGTATCCACCAGAAGTTAACGGAGATAAATATAACGTATCTCCAGCAGCCAAAGAATTTCCATCAGAGTCTGTAATTGTGTTAATTTTTTTAATTAACCCTGAATTTATTACATAACCTTCAGCACCATTTGCTATTGTTTCAGCAACAAAACCAAATGTATGATTAGACGTAGCCTCTGCGTCTGCCTTAGCGCGATCAATTTTGATTCGATTGCCTTGAGCACCTGTAATTTGAACAACAATACCACGAGCCATTGTTGTTGCAGAACCGTTAAAGCAACGTTGTATCTCGCCTTGCCCAAGCTTAGAAGAAACATTACCACCTTTTAGCACAAGTTCAAGCGTTCCATCTCCATCGTCGTAAAATATGCGCCTTGCCTGTGATGCAGGAGTCATTGACTCAGGGAAATCAATATAGTCGAATTGCTTGGTATTTCCTGAGTTTGATTCAGCAATAGCGCGAACTGCCAATGTTTTTAAATAACCGTCTTGAATCGCCTGAGTGAGCGCTGCAACGTCTTCAGGAAGTAAATTATAAACCTCGTCCATTAAACGCTCAAATGCTTTGATAGCCTCGTGGTTAGGCAAAAACTCTGCAAGTTGGTTACGAGTTAATGGACGTTTTCTAGACATTCAATGCCTCAATATTTGCTTCTAATCTGATAACAGCAAGATTAGCGTCGCTACTACCTTTAAACCGTTGGATTCGCCAATTTCTCATTGCTCCTTGCTGAAACCAAACAAGACGTTTAGTGTAATGGCCAACAGTGCTGATGTTGATTGGCTTTTCAACACTCCAAGTCACGCCGTCAAGTGAATACGATGTACGAATCTGCGGATTTGTGCCGATTGCATTCCGTCCAGGCAACGACACCAATTCAAGCGAATGAATGATTGCGCCTCGACTTTCGTTATACAGAATGTCAGTGGAGAACTCCCACGCAG
>Ga0070749_10000568_pt1 | contig 24746 bp, 31 predicted proteins | sample VirMetDEL_Nov_18_FD_75180 | JGI IMG/M metagenome (GOLD analysis project Ga0070749, IMG submission 75180) | Aqueous microbial communities from the Delaware River and Bay under freshwater to marine salinity gradient to study organic matter... | ecosystem: Environmental > Aquatic > Marine >...
AATAATTATTACTTTTTGAAAAGTGACTTAAGTGTCAATAAATACAATAACTTACGAAATAGTGCTAATTTGAGCACTAAAAACGTAACACAAACGTAACATATTATGTAAACAGTTACACAACATAGTGTGTGGAAAATGCCTCTAGAAACTTATATATTTTCCTTATGGGTATGATTGGGAAAAAGTGCTTTTTTTCATTTTGTCAAGCTTTATTTTCATAGCGTAAAAAAATGGCTTGACATTAAAAATCCGATAGTATTATTAGATAAGCGATTTGCGCCTCACCTAAAAACACTTTACAGAAAGGCTTGTAATGGAAACTAGATACACTGCGGAAAATTGGCCTAGTGAGAAATGGCCTAATTTTTCATTTAAAGAAATGGCTTGTCAGCACAGTGGTATATGTAATATATCAGACGATCTTATGGACAAGCTCCAAGAGCTAAGAATTGCTGTGGGATTTGGATTGATAGTAAGCTCTGGTTATCGTGATGTGACGCATCCTATAGAAGCGGCTAAGGTGGCATCTGGTAAGGCTCCAAAGGGCGGTGCTCATGCGTCTGGGAAAGCATGTGATCTTGCTGTTGATAGAGAGAAAGCTTATATCGTGCTTCGTGAGGCAATGAGAATAGGTTTTACTGGAATAGGTGTAGCTCAAAGTGGAGATGGTAGATTTTTGCACTTAGACTGCATAGAAGAAGAAGATGGATTCCATGTTCCTCGTCCCACCCTATGGTCATATTAAGCAATATAAGCTGTAGCTTATAAATATAAGCTGTAGCTTATAAAATTAGAGAGGGCTAAGGATTTGAGAAGGGCGGCAAACTCACCCCCCGATCAAGCTTTAGCCCTTCTTTCTATAGTAGCAATAGTATCATGTATAGCACCTCCATGACTCATGATGCATAACTCTTCTACGTAAAATCCTCTTTTTGCACCCATACTTACAGAATGATACCCAAATGTTATAACTTTCCCCCCATCAGAGAGTAAAGGGATAATTGCATCTTTTAGCCTGTTAAATGGACTACAGATAGCACCTTCATACATCTCCATTGATTTTCTAAAAGCATACGGAGGGTCTAATATTATTGTATTGAAAAGCCTTCCTTCATAGCTTTTGCAAAATTCCAATGCATCCATATGCGAATCAGCTACCATATTTTCTCTTATATCATTCCTGTACTCATTTACATCTAATAGTGTTTCCCCTGCAAATAAATTCAGCACGTATCCTTGACATCTTTGTGTAACCCATGCCTTTATTTTAGGTGCTTTGAATGTATACTTATTAAGTGGAGTTTTCAGATGAGTAAACTTCATTTTAACCTTTATATGCTTTATTTAATTTTATATCAAATCCATATTGAGCTAAAAAATGCTTAGCTTTCCACTTAAAAAGATCTGTTCTCATCTCACCTCCTTTTGTGTCTTCTACTATTGCATTGGGGAAAAATAATATCTCATTCTGAGATCTCTTGTAGGGTATTGTTTCACTTTTAGAATAAACAGCATCTGCACAATAATGCCCTACTAAATTTCCGTTTACAATTAAAGGTATAGACACTTCTCTTTCTAAGTGAAATATTTCACCAGACTTCTCAAGAAGCTTTAATTCTTTCCATCTTGCATATTCAGCCTTTGATCGAAAAACCCCTTCCTCTGTATAAACAAAGCTATTTTTATATTTAGATTTCTTGCCGCTCTTAACAGATTCCAAATATTCTTGCTTGCTTATAAGGTTTTTCCTCATCTTTGCGGTATTTCAACCTCTTCCTCTTTGAATGGTTTTTGCTCTTTAAAGCTTCTCTTGTCTTGCAATAGATACCTTAGCAAGCTACGTGAAGCAGTAAGCTGTATTTCAAGCCTATAATTATTGTGGATGTGATTCCTATATTCCTCAGATTCATAAGGGCTTTTAGGGTCAATCATTTTTAGCAGATCTTCTGGAGTTCGCCACGCTTCCGTCCAAATAGCTCCGGGCCTTGACCTTATCAAAGGTTTTATGCCCTTGCTCATAGCTTCTGCTATTGAATAGCCAAATGACTCTACAACTGAAGGTGATATGATATAGTTTTTATCTTCAAGCCAATCATCTATCATATGGTGAGGTATTTGATCTTGATACCATACATTAGGCAACTCAGCCACTTGAGAGCTAAAGTCATAAGCAATATGATTATCTTGAAACCTACCTAGGATGTGAAATTCGTAGTCTGGCAACATGTGTGCATATTGGATCAAAAGATCAATGCCTTTTTTTGCATTGAGGTATCCAACATATGCAATCTTATTTCCATGTCCTCTTTCTCTATAAGTCCACTTGCTCATATCTACGCCATTAGGAATAATAGAGGTGTCTATTACATCTTTTAGATGAGGCCATTTCATAAAGAATAAGTCCCTAATATGGCTTGCTACAAAAACTAAATGGTCCACATTGTTCCAATTGACTTTTGTTGGCATATCGCCAAAAGCTTCATAGCTATGTAGTCTACAAACTACGGGCGAACTCCACTGCGATTTACTCCATTCAATTATATTTTGATCACACCACTCAAACCAAGCTATATCTGACCAAGCTTTTTCTTTCTCATCAATAATGTTATTGGCCCTAACGTCAAAATCTTGACTCAACCCATTGATAAGATCTTTAGAAAAAGAGCCTAAACTGTCAGCCAAAATCAAGTTGGGCTTATGTGAAGGCAAAGAAACTTTAAGATTGTTTTTATAGGTATTAATTTTATCAATTAATGTCTTGTCGTTTGGCCTCCAAGAGTGCGCGGCCTCAGCATACCGCAATGCTTCAGTGTTGTTACCTTGCTTTTCGTATGTTAGCATTCTCTGTATGTCTGGAATAAAAGAATACACTGGCCCTTGGCAAAACATAACTGTATTTGGAGCAGGCATATTCCTTGCCGTCTTAAACCAATGGTGTGCTTCATCGTAATTCTCTTGAGCAGAAGCAATTTCACCCAACAGAATAAGCGGTTCAGACCTATTGTAGTTGAGTTGCATCGCCTTTAATCCGTGCTCTTTTGAAGCATCAAAGTCTTTCCTATGGCGCAAATAAAGCACCGCAAGCTGTTGATGCGCTTGATACTTCTCTTCGCCAAAATTACTTCTTTTAAGATACTGCTCATACCAGTATATAGCTTTTTCAGATCTTCCCATATCCGCATGAGAGTTGCCCATATAAAACCAAGGTCTGCCATTCTGCTCAGATAAGGGTTTCGCTCTTTCTCTTTTTATGTCTTCCATCAAGCCGCTAAAATTCATTTTAGCTCTTTGCTTTTTACGCATTGATTCGCGCTTTGGCGGCATATTATGGATGAGAACTCCCTCTGGACAACCCATAGCATTGCCTTTTTCATATCCTACTAAATGGTTATGAACTGCCGATTCATAATGAATGCCTTTGTGATTTCTAAAAACTCTGGGCTGTAAAAAGAATAAAGCAGGTATTCCCCACGCATCGGTATTCATGCACAGAGTCTTACATAAAACATCATATCCATCAGAAAGACCATTCAACCTTAACTGTTCCATAAAGGATTTGGGCGTAAGGACTTTTTGCTTGTAAATATCAATATGCCTCATACGGGCAAGCTGTAAAGAAACAGGGTGATCGTCTGGAGGTAAAAACTCATGCCCGTCTAATATGAAAACTAAATCACTTTCACATCTTTCAATTGCTTGGTTCCTTGCGGATGAAAAATTGTTTTCCCAAGTAAATTCAAAATACTTTCCATCACTGGCATATTTCTTTGAAATCTCTGCTGTGTTGTCGGTGCATGAATCATCAACGCCAATTACTATTTCATCAACGCAATCTTTGACAGACTCTATTGCATGTTCCAAGGTCTGAGCCTCATTTTTAACAACCATAGCCAGAGAGATAGTAGGCATTTTTTCATCCCATGAAAAAAGTTAATAAAAAAGGCGAATGGCTACCTAAGTAACCACTCGCCAGAAGTCGCCTTATAATGTAAGACTATTTCTTATGCAAATCAAACCCCAGACGAAGTGGGGATACCTGCACTCCCTGCAAAGAAAATCGTTACACCACCTTCCGTACTACCTTCACAATCAACATGCAAACCTGTGTTAAACTGCAACACAGAAGTCAAATGGTCTGATCCAGAAGCTGGAGCAAACAATTCTACTCTTTTAGTAGTAGAATTCAAAGATTGGGTGGCCGTAGCATCATGTAGCGTAACCCTTACTGCCGAAGCAGGTGCTGCTACATGTGCTCCTGTAATGATAGTTGCCTTCTTGGGAGAAGGACTAAGAAATTCAGTGTTACCAACCCCAACAAAACGAGGTTGAGCACGGCGAGCAGTTGCCATTTTTATGCCTCTACTGTTTCAGTTTCAACATTTTTGGCAATACTTGCCTTTTTACGTCGAGCTTCATTACCTAACAACGTCTGCCTATTAGCAGATCTTTCAACTTGAGCGGCAAGTTTGTACCAGCTATGATCTGGAACAAAGTTACCTTTCTTGTCTTCAGAACCAAACTGATTAGACATGGCTGTTATAGTAATCTTAGGCCAATCAAGTACTGCCCCTCTAACTAAACCTTTTGCAGGATTTAGATCCTTCGTCAGAACAACTTGCATATAAACTTACCTCTTAGTCCGCATCAACCGGAGTCCACTCAATATAACAGATAGAATCTGCTAATGTCTGCGGAGTTCCAGATACGGTTAGCTGAAGTTGCAAAACGTCACCTGCGCCCAAAGTCGAGTTACCATTATTGACAGGAATCTCCTTAAAAGAAGTTGCCGCCAACGTCTGTCCCGACAATGAAACAGCTTGCGCGTTAAGGGTTACATTAGAACTTGTACTGGTCGAACGATTCTTCAACGTGAAAATCCACGTATCGGCCTCATTAGACGCATGGTACATTTCGGTGTGATTGTTCACTCCGACATAGGTAATTCGTGCGCCCGAAGGGGGCGCACGAAATACGGTTCTATTAAACGCACCAGTATTCGATGTGTTTATTGTAACCGTTTCCGAATTACGCTTTGCTCCAGTCATCAAAGAGGATGGACTAACTAGGGTTTTTGGCCCTGTGGTCGGTTTAGGCATTTTTAAGCCTCCTCTTTAAAAGTTAAGCTACGCAAGACGGAAAATAATAACCACAATCAGACGAGGTAACCTTGATATCCGTTAGAAGCGAAACTTCAACGACATCTTGAGCTTCGGCTTCTTCACGGAAACGTTTCGTGGTTGGAGCACTCTTCTGAAAAATGTAAGCACCACTCGGCTCACTGATCGAAGGATTGCCAGTTACATACATAAGCGTGGCATTCTTGCCCCAAACATAAGACATGCTATCAGAAGCACCTTTCGCCGCAGTATTTACGATGGCACTGCCAACGATAATACGATCAACGTCAAGCCACTGAGCAATCTGATCTTGGGTAAGTATACCGGCCTGCGTATGCTTGTAGCGATCCAACGCATCGGGATGCATACGGAGATACTTAAACACTTCTTGACCAACCAACAGCGTGTTCGGGGCCATGCCCGTATTCTGCAAAACAGTGTCCTTGCCCACGGCAACATCCGTAGCAGGGTCAGAGTTCACAAAGTCACTCCACTGATTGTCAACAGTCTTGTTCGTTCCCCATGAACCCGTATTGAACAGGGTCGAAGCGGCACGACGCTCACGACGCAACATAACCATCTGCATGGCCCACTCAGAAGCATCTTCAAAGGGGCGAAGCGGATTGTCAGCATTGTCACGAATGCGGTCGGGAATTGCAGAAGCTTGAGCAATTTCCTTCAACGCATAGTTTTCGTTTGACAAATCGAAACCACCGCGAGGAGCGCGAGTTCCCGGAGCACGATCATTATCAGCTTCGTCACGGAACCAATCACCCTTCGTGAAAGTAAAATATTTGTCAGATTCCTTTTCGACATTCACAACAGGAGCAACACTGTCGGCAATAAAGTTGCTGTTCGTATAGCGAATAGCAACATTGCTAATAGCGCGGTCAATATGAACGTCACCAATTCTTGGATTCGGCATTCTAATTACTCTCCTTTCTTATTAAGCACTGGTAGCAAAGCCACCGGGGACAAGGAGAGCTTCTATTTTCTCATTGGCCGAACCACCATCTTGCAGAGCAATAGCACCATAAGCACCAAGACCCAAGTGGCGAACCGCACGACCAGAAGCATCAGCTTTTAGACGTTCTCCAAAAGTAACAGCACCACCGATAGTCAACTGCGTGATGCCAACCATACCTACAGAAATACCTTCACCAGTCTTAGCCGTATCTTGTGAAACACCAAGTACGGGGTCACCGGCGGCGGCGGCAACGACTTCGGGAGAAGTCGCGCCCGCTTTGACAAAAATATGCTGATCAGATGAGGCCGAAAGATTATCACCGCTCACAGTAAACGTACGAGCAAGGACAATGTTTTCAGCCGCGCCACCGATCAGAAATTCGTTGCGAATCATCTCTTTTCTCCTTAGATGCCAGCGGCTTTTGCAACTTCGGGATGATCACGGTCAATCAATCCGCGAACCTCATGGCTCTTCAATTGCGGATTATCGCCCGAAAGCTTGTCCCAAAGTTTCCAATATTCGTCTACAGAATCACCTTCGCTCTTTTCGCTATTTACAGCATCCTCATCACTGGTAAGCTCAAGAACAGCCTTATCATATGAGGGCTTAGCTTCGATAATAGCATCAAAGGATTCGGGGTCATTCAAGGCCAACTTACGCATAGGCGCATCTGCACCATCAACTTCCGCAGGAAGAAGCTTGCGATTACGTACAGCCATGTTAATACGATCATCCGCTTCACGGGTTCGCTTGTCATCCATGAGGACTTTCAACTGATCTGCTAGGCGAATGTTTTCATCTTCTACGTCAGAAAGCTTCTGCGTCAACTCGTCATTCTTTTCAGCCAAAACCAAGGTTTCTTCGTTATCGGTTTCGTCTGAAAGACTTACTTCAGCTTCGTCAGCTTCTTCGGACATTTCAGTAAGTTCACGAACCTTGCCTTCGATCTCATCGATCTGAAGTTCAAGTTCATCAACCTTCTCTGCCTTGTCCACAAGAGCCGCAACAGCTTCAGCAACAGCCGAATCTTCAGCATCCTCTTTCAAACCAAGAAGACTCAAGAGTTCCTTATCCATTTTAGGAATCTCCTTCTCGTTTGAGGAAATTGTGGTATCTGTCACGGCATTTTGCCCGACAGCTTCGTAAGTGCGCCGTACTTCTTGCCATTGATCTGGCGCATCGAATTCAATGGCATTCTCTGTATTTTCTGGGTCATAAGAAAATGAAACTTGATACATCTTAGATCCGTTAGTCCGTTCAAGCTTTTCCACGATCAGATTATCTTCACGAACATCACGAACCATATATGAAGTCATTTCTGCATCTGGATATTCACGATAAAAGCCTCGCGTTACAGCTTTAACCATATCTGTCAGTGAATCATCAGAAGCTAATTCAATATCTGGCATTATATCACTAAACCAACCTTCATCATTTAAGGTAATAGGAGCCATAGCAGGGAGAAAAGGGCGATTTGTCAAAGCGGCGGCTAAAAGAGTCGGGCCTTGCTGTGCGCCTGTTTCTTGGTTCGTCCTATTAAAAGTAAACTCTGGAGATATATAACGAAATTCTCCATTACCTACAAACTCTTTTGCTTTTTCAGTAAAGCGAACTTTAGCCATAAGCCTTTTCCCGCCTAACCCATCGTCTTCCTTATAGATATTGTCAACCCAACCTGCTGCCCTAGACTTTTCTGGATCTGGATTTAAAGATCCATGATTATAATCTAAAGGAATTCTATCTGGACCCGGGAAGTTAGCAATCATACGATCCATTACTTCGGGCGTTACTGAAAATTTACCATATCTTTGATGGTGAAAATCCCCAGTTTTTAATATTTGGATTACTGTATCTTCAACTTGCTCTTTGTCATTTAGACTTACTTCCTGTGACCAAAAAAACTTTTCTATCATAATTCTACACCTTTTTTGAGACTAACCAATCTGCCTTTTATGTCGGTAATTTGATCGACCCATTTCACGACATCGGCCCAATATGCGGCACTTGCCGTTTTGTCTATTCTGCCCTTTGCGATGTTTTTTGCGTGTCTAGCCTTAAACGATTCTCTCCGCTTACGGTATGACTCGCTTTCACCTTTTTTCTTTGGGCTTCCTTTTACGCCTTGCTGTCCAAATCTAATCAGACGAACTTTATTGCCTTGCTTAGCTAAGACTGCGTGACTTTTTGTTGGGTGCGAAGGAGTCCTTTTGGGCTTATTGTATCCCTCAAATTTTTCCCCTGCATATTCTATCATTTTTAAGTCTCTCTACTGCTCTTCCAAAGCAAGGCAATATTTCTATCAGTTTCTTCTATCTTATTATAAATACGGTTAATATTAGAGCTAATGTCATCAAGCCTTGATTCTATCATTTTCGTTACTATACTGTCTCTCTCATTTAAAGCGGCAACTTTTTGCTCCAAAAAATCAAGCCTTTTACCATGGTCGTTGATACTTGATTGCAATGTATCAATTCCTTTTTTCAATAAATAAATAACAAAACTACCTATTATGGTAAATGAAGCAACACCTAAAGAGAACAATAGTTCTACTTTTACAGATTCCATAAAAATTATTCTTCAATAACCTCAACAATAACTTCTGCCGCTTCTTCGCTTACCGATTCAGCAAATTTTCCAGTAATACCCATATATCCTAAAACAATAGCTATCAAACTGGCTATTCCAACCTTCATAGACTTAGTAGCTAACTTATCTTTCAAAAATTCCATAACACCCTCCTTAAAGGTTAGCTTTGCAGTATATTCCCCCCAAGCAAAATTTGCTTATACTGCAAAGCTAACACATCTAATTTACGCAAACAAAATAATCCCCTACAATTATTAGGCCATTTGCCATTAATGTTTACGTAATAACAATGCTATAATAGCACCTATAAACATTTTCGGAGGTTTTTCTACGGAAACATAAAATTAATACTTTTTATTGTAACCACCCATAGCCTTCATGGAGTCCTTCTTTCCATGCTGACCAGCTTTCATAGAGTCTTTCTTGCCGCCACGCATCTGACGCATTCTTTCCATTTTCTCCATGCGCTTTTGCCGCTTCATTTTCTGATCATCTAACATCTTGTCCATCATCTTCTTAACTCGCTGAAGGCGACCCATAGCACCTTCCATGTGAACATCTTCCATCCTCGGATTAGGCATCTCATTATCCTTGTTTTTAATGTAACCAGAAGAGTATGCGGCTTTCGCTACTTCTTCTGCCTTACTGCGTGTTGGGAATGGTCCTTTTGAACCCCAATAATAACCTTTAGAGGTTTTACGAATTGGCATTTTTGCTTTTCTCTCTAATTTTCTTTTTGGGAGGTGGCGTTACTTCCCATCCTTCTAAGCTTTTGAATCTTGAAGTATCCCTTTCTTTTGGCCTTTGCTTGTATAAATCCGCTCTGCTCCAAGATTCTTTTATCGGTTTGCTCATAATTCCTCCATTTCAATTATCAACATTTCAGAAGGCTTTGTTAAATTTATACCACCTCTAACAATCTGCTGTAACTCCCCCATAGATTCTTTTGATTGTGTCACTGTTTTGGTTCCTGTGATTCTAAACTTAGTATTCGGCAAAACAACAACTTCTTGTTCGCTTGAATATTTAGAATTATAGCCTATATAACGCCCTGTTTTACTTTGAGCCTTTATGACCACAGAATTAGTGTTATTCATAAAGTAAACTTTATCCCCTTTCTCGGTAAATCCCACTTGATCCAATCCAGATTTAGTGGAACTGCCCCTACTCGGCATTAGACCTGCGAAATCAGAGATAATGTCCCTACTGAGAGAAAAGGACGCGATAGGCATATTTATTTCTGCGCCTTCTACAAACTGCTCTTTTATTCTATTGTAAACATTCGGCGTTTGATTATCAAAGCTCATACCTCTATACATCACGCCTTCCATTGTCGGACACTTTTCTATATTGCTAATAAGATATCTATCATCAAAATTTTCTCTACCACTAATCACCCTTTCTCTCATTGCGGCAATGTCTTCGTAGGGCGCGGCAGTCCAATTGTCACGAATATTAGCATCTTCTCCAAGGGTCAACTCTTCTTCTCCATGGATAATTCTTCTATTTTTCTCTTCTTCAGTTTGGTATTGAGATTGGAAAAATTCTCCTACGGCAGACTTTGTTCTATTGCCGTGTAATTTTTGATTGTGTCCTATACCGCCCGGACTATGAAGCTGAATTTCAATATTGTCATGTGCGAAATATTCATCCTTCATAATGTAAATGTATATACACCTACAAGCTCCCCTACCATTACAATCCCTATGTGGAGGCATTAGATTGTAGTAACGCTTTGACCCTACTTCAACTCTTGTCCCATCAACAGCGGCACATTCTATGCAAGTATTTTGATCCATTAAAGATGAATAATAAGCAAAGGCAATATCATCTTTATACTTCATTGCCTTGTAGTGCCTACCAAGCGAGTAAGACTCTGATACATTTTTTATTGCCGCTTTTTTCCCTTCCCTATCGGCAACACCTACAATCTGATCAACAAGCTCATCTATGTTTCGTGAAGTTATTCCATCTTCGCCTAAAGTACGCCATAAGTCTTCGGCATATAACTGAGCGGCTCTTTCTATTTTATGGGTAATATCAAGAGACATAGCTCTAGCCCTTGCTAAAAAAAGCTCTTTAATCTCTTTTATTTCTGGCTCTTCATCTCTTAGCTGTATTCGGTTTCTCTGCCTATCAATTTCTTTTTCTATTTCAGCACTGCCTTTATAAAACAATCCGTTCATTATTTTATAAAATCCATTAGACAAAGCTTGAGAGTCAGTTTTCCTAACTTTAATTTCAGATATTGCTTCTGGACCCTCAGAGATGGCACTGACTACTTTGCCTCTAATATAATCAGCTAAGTCATATCTCATTCTTTGCGTAATTCTCTCAATATCCATTCTACCCTGCTCTAAATCATTTAGAATAGATGGGAAATTGGGAGCTTTCTCTTCTTCGCTTAACTCTTTTTTCTTATTCATTAGAACCAATCAACCCAAGTAAGATCAATGGTAACCTCACTGCTGTTTTTTGATTTGCCTACAACGCTTAATGTTTCATTTGGCAGAAGTCTAATGTCTTTTCCTATCAAATCGATATCTCTTGAATCAACTTTAGCCAATACATAGCCACGTGAATAATCACCATCTGTTGCAGTTGCTGAGTTTTTCATAATAGAAGCTAAGGAAGTATCAACATCTATATTTGTATACGTAGCAGATCCTCCAATTAATGCATTTTTAATTAATTTTACAGTAACCGACTTTGTTCCATCAGTGGCAATGCCGATATTGTCTAATCTGATCACAGAAAGATTAGTTTTGCCCTTAAAAGTAGGATTGTTTCTAACTGTTAAAATATTTTTAAACGAATCACTTACTGTAGTAATATTACCAGAAGACTTAACAAGTCCCAATACCTCTTCTTGCCCTTCAACAAACCCTGCAATAGATGAAGACTTCAAATTTATTAAATTTGAATTAGTTCCATTTCTTGTTGAGAATGTAAACTGCAAATGAGGAATTGAAGATGAGGGTATTTCATTTTTATTAGCATATCTTTCTGTATGGACAAGTTGGAATTCACTCGTTGTAGCACTTTCAATAAAATATTGTATGCCACCATAACCAAGCCATTGGTTTTTAATTTGAAAAATATTACCCGCTTGTGGATTTAGGGTTTGACCCGACGGGCCTTTCCCGTCCATCTTGTCAACATTCCACTCGCTCTGAGGGATTACATACTTGCTCCCTGTATTTTTTCTAATTATGCCAAAAGTCTCATTTTCGTATCCAAAGCCAAAAAAGTTTTCATAATTACCCACACCTGCTTCCATATTGCTATCTGGCTGAGCAGTTGAGAATAAAGAGGAAAACCTTGAGAGACTGCCTTGCCCCGGTTGATAATGTATAAAATCTTTCGACAACAGCGTTGAGCTTGAGTTTGCGTCTGGAGATTTTAAAATCAGCAAAGAATCTTCTGATAAAACTGTCCCATTGTTGGTTACTTGAGTTTCAACAAGTTGATTGTTGACTCCATAAAAAAACCCCATTTGTATTTGTGGAGTTAAGCCAGCAACTAGATTTTCTCCAAAAGCACTGACCATGGTCTTTGGTGGAGTAACATATACTGGAACTTTAGGATGCCCTCTTCCTACCATTTTATCTATCCTCTGCTTCTTCTAATTTTTGTAATCTTTTTTCTATGTATTCTATTTTTAAATTTTGACGAGTATCGTCTGGCAACGAACCTATTCTACCTAAAGGCCAATTAACTCTAAAGTAGTTATTATCATTAACATCTCTTTTTATGAGCATGACATCTACATCAAATCCAGAAAGCCTTATTTCTGTGTTTTCAATTCTATTACGAACCTCTTCAATTTCCACTTCTAATTCATATAGATCTTCTACGGCTCTTTCAAGCTTTTGTTGCGCTTCAAATACGCTCGATATCTGGTCCCATCCAAAATAAAGAGCCACGCCACCTGCTAATAGCATGATTAGCAATATACCAGCTTCTTTTGAAAGCTTATCTATTGCTCCTCCTGTATCAAGTGCGTCTGCCAATGCTACCTATACCCTTTTGATATTTCTTTTGCTTTTGGCGTTTGTTTGCTAAACTGCTTGCCGCTTTTTAGGTCTTTTCGCTTTTGTTTAGTAGTAGCCGCATAAGCTTGCGGAGACATTTTTTCAATGGCTTTTCTGGGGAGATATCTTTCTCCGGTAGCCTTGTCTCCTTGAGTGCTTGGGTTGCCCGACTTAGTTGTCCAATCCTCCCTTGTCCACTTGGAAAGAGATCTTTGGGGTTCTTTTTTGCCACCTTTTTTATAGCCCCCACCAGACTTTTCATATTCCCTCGCTAAAAGTTGTGCTTTCCTTGCTGACCATTGACCTGCCTTACCACCTTTTGAGCCTGCCATTATTTTATTTTTAAGCTTTTCACGCAAGCTAGGCTTTGTATATGTATTTTCGGCAAGCTTATAGTTAAGCTTTTCTATTGAACCCATTAATGAGTTTAATTTTTTGCTCATTGAGCTTGGAAAAACTTGAACACTGTCTTTTGTGTGCGTTTTGCCAGTATGTAAAGATCCATCTGGCATCTCATGCACCTCGCCTATAAATTCTGTCCCATCTTCTTTTATGTATTTTTTCTTATTCACTTTGAATCCTCTATTCATCACAGGTGAAGCGCGTTCCACAACTATGGCATACTGCTTTACAAGCCCAATAATCTAATATTGCGCCACATGCAGGGCATTCATGGTCTTCATTCTTCAGAAACAGGAACTTCGACTTCAAATTCATATTCAAAATACTTACTTAACCTCAATTGAGCATCTATTAGTCTTTTGATTTGCATCTTTAAAAAAATTACATCTTCTTCACTGCGGGTCTTAAACTGGACTAAAGCGGCAACGCTATTAGATAATGATTGTGCATAGCTAACTTGATCAGTTGTCTCATAAACACAAAGATCTACTTGCGGTTCGCTTTCTTCTTCCATTAGGTAGCCCTTCTAGGCAAAATATTTATTACTTCTTTCTCTACGCTCTGATCCCATCTATGCGACATATCTACCCACCAACCTCCTAACGGGCGTGGTCCTTTTCCTGTCTCATGCCACCAACCGTCCCCCTTACTGCCAAACTCATCTTTATAGGTAGGTAACTGTAAATGCCATTGCGTATCTGTCCATACTTGCCCTTTCGGGCCTATACGTTCACGGCTAAGCTCTACACACCACGACTCATGTATATGTCCACCTACCACAATGTGGGCATCGGGCAAATAAACAGCTCTCCTGTTTGTATTAATAACGCCCTTCGTTACGGGGCCACCTCCACCCGATCCATGTGTATAGGCAACATTGATAGAGCCTATGCTTTTTTTACTGGATGTCCGATTGGTCTTTAGTCGCAATATGATCCAACCCGAATATGGAGCGATTAGAATATCTGAGCCTGTCTTTAAGTTAAGCTCTCTCACGCAAGCAGATAACAAGTCAAATTCCGTGAACCGTGTTATGCTTGTTTCGTGGTTTCCTTTAGCCCACACATGAATATTCTTAGCATACGGCTCAAGGAACTCTACTGTCTCTTCAACTAATGCATTTAAATAATCATTTCTTTGGTATTCTTTTCTAACTGAAGACTTACTGCCACGCTTATCCCTTGATCCCTGCATGGCATCCCACCAGTCACCAAGAAAAACTATCTTATGCCCTCCATCTAATGCTTGATCTAAATGCTCTTTGAGCTTTCTTCTATTGCAATGAACCGAATCAAAATGTTGGTCACTGCAAAAAAGAAGACTCTCTTGTTTTGTATTTTTATCTAACTGATACTCTATAATAAAAGACTTGCTACCTACCCTTTTTGCAGTAGAACTCAAAAGAAGTTTCCTTTTTTAATCCTCGCCTTTTACTGCTAGCTCTCCAACTGCGCGATAGACCCATTCGGGCCATTCGTCATTGAAGCGTTGAACTCTTCTACTCTCTTCGTTGCGAACGGTTCTGTTGCCCGTCCTCGACCTATTATCAAGCCTTCTCTCAGCGGCAGAGTTTGTTCGCCTCTCAGAAGAAGTGTTTTGATCGGTAGGTTCTTCTGGGGTTTCTGGAACACTTTCCCCTTGTCCCACTCTTTCCATTTGTTCGATTTGTTGCATGTCTTTTATTTCTTGCCGCACAGACATAGGTTCGGGTGTAGCTTCGCTACGCTCCGGCAGTGCAAACTTATCGCGCAAGTAATCTTCAATATTTTCATCGGGCTGAACAAACACCTCGCCCACCTCACGCAAGAATCTAATAAGTTGCGGAAGGGCAACAGCCCCTATGTTAGAAGCGCGAAGTCGAACAGGGGTTGGCTCTCTGTAGTTCAGTTCAAGCAACGGCTTAATGACTTGCTCTGTATATGTGTCAGAAATCCACTTGGCAACATTCTTTAGCGAGTCATAAAAGAATTCCTGTGAGGTTTCGCCCAAGGCTCTATTGCCCCCATTGCCGAAGTTGATAAACTGAGCTAATCCACTCTTGCCAATTTCTTCATTGTGGTGGTTGATCGTAGGCAACACATCTAACACAGATCCCTGCGCCACTGTCTTAATATCGATCTCTACGCCATTCGGAGTGATCACATACGATTGGCTACCGGCTTTCCAGTTTTTGCCCATTTCGATTAGGGCTTTCAATCCTTCATTGTCAAAGTCTTCGGGTAGTTTTATGTGCGGAATACCTAACGCAAATCGCTCAATACGAATCGCATCAATGTGATATATTTGATCTTTTATAAACCAATGCTTGTAAGCTGAGCGCAACAAGCTTTGTCCTTCGTAGTTGTTGCCCTCTTGCTGATATGTAAATAGGACAGCTTTAGAAGGAAAAGGGATTTTTATTTCTCTGGGCGTTCTACCGTTATCGATCTGCTGAACGATCTCATATAGATTTTCATTGTCGTCCGTGTTCCATCGCCAGACAGTGGTCGCAAGGCGAGGTGCGATCTTTTTGATCATGAGCTTTGTCTGCCCGTTATACTGAACAGGCTCGTATACTTTTTCAGCCCAAGAGAACCCTGCCCAAAACGCAGAAGTAATATGCTTTAGGAACGAAGGCCAATTGATGCGCTCAAATGTATTAACCCGTATGAACTCTCGTTGTTCCTCATCGCCGCCCTCTATCGTCCAATCGGCAGACAGGATGGGCATCGTCACGGCATAGAGTAAGGCTTGGATCTGTGCGTCTGTCCTACGCATCTTATCATAGGTGTCTACTGCATTGGGAAAGGTTAGTTTTTCGTTGAACTCATCATTAGAAATAAATCCATCAAAATAGCTAACGCCGCCTTGCCCCAACTCAGTGGTGAGTCTTTTTCGCTCCGTCTGCTCGTTTAGCTTGATCTCTTTGCCGTCCGAACCAAAGAGCCTAAAAGCAGGTGGCGCGTTATCTGTCTTTATAGAAATTTCTGCCATCTTTTTTTTATTTCCATGAAAAGAAAAAATACTTTTTATAGTAACTGAAAAAACACCTACAGGGAAGCCAAACCTACTAGTAATTATAGGATTAGAAAGTCATCTCCTTGACTTGCATACCCCTTGAGTTTTTGTCTTTCGCGTTCGATAACGCTTCCCAAACAGCCCCTGTGTTTAAAAGCGACCTCCTTCTAGCGTGATACGCCATCGCCAACGTGTCGGCCCTGTCGGGGGAAGGCTCGCCTCGTTTACGCATCTCGGACTTAGACTCCATCTTTATTTGACCGCTACTCGTAATATCAAATTTACGTGCCGTCAATTGATGGATCAGCACTTTGTCGTTTGGGATAGAAAGTAGATCACCATTCTCCGAATTGTAATTCTTCTCAAACGCCTCACGCAGATGCCACATCATTTCCGTGCCTAAGTTCGCATACTTGAGCGGCTCCGTTGCTCTCATACCTGCATTAACGGGAATGATCCCATCCTTGATCTGCTCCTTAACGCGATCCGTTACACCTCCACCCAACCCTGCATCATCAATCGCTATCTTTGGAACGCCCGATTGTCTAAGCCGCACTACGCGCCCTGCCGTCTTCATCAAATCTTTACCTTTGTATGTCTCTATAATGCGGGCCTCGTTGCCCAGAAACTCAATAAAGCAGGTTTCATCGCCACCAAAACGGGCAACGTCCACTGCTACTGCGCGTCCCTTAGCCCCCCTCACATCTCTGTCCACTGCCGCCATGACCCAGTTGATGGGGATCATCGTATCGTCTGTCTCTTCGGGAAACTCCCCCAAGTTCATAGCAACAAAAAGCGGCGAAGACTCACCTAAATCTCGCGCATCATCCTCTATCTGACTCAGTGCAACGCGCTCTGATTGATACGCAGATATACTAAAGACGTTCCAGTTGGTAGCCGACTGCCCTTTGCAGATCTCATAAAAGGGGCCAGACGGACTTCCCGGAGAACTCAAACAGATCCACCAAAACTTGCCTCCGGGATTACCGCGCAAGATCCTTCGCACAGCAGAGAAGATTTCTGGCTTGATCGCCTTGGCCTCATCCATCACTACAGCTACATACTGTCCGTGGATTCCTTCAAAGGTCGCTTCTGATGTTGCCGCACGACCCATAGCAAACCAATCGGGCGCAATATTAATGCTCGTAGATAATACTTTCGTTTGCTTGATAATCGTATCGTGCGAACGGTCGTTCCACATAGAGATCTCACGCCATAGCTGATTCACTAGCTGGCTCCATGTGCCTGCCGTTGTTACAACTTTACCGCCCGGATGAGTATCAAGAAACCACAACACCCAAAGGGCCGCTGTAGTTGTCTTTGCACATCCGTTAGCCCACTTGAACGCATAGTAGCCCGGTTGTGCCATCGTATCCAGAGCGTCCGCTTGATAGGATTTGTTCTGGTCAAATATAAGCTTCTTCCTATTCTTCTTGATCCATTCGTGCGTTTCCACTCTACGGCAAAAATTTTCTATCTCTCCCCTAGATCTATATTTTGCCAAATCTATATCTACGTGATCTTTAACCCACTTTGAAGGGCTATTCAGCCACTCCGAAAGCTTCTCATATTCCTCTACTGCTTGCGTGTCCCTATTGTCAACTTGGTATAACATTTAATCCATCCATTTCCCATGCTTTACATAATGCCACATTCTATGCCTAAAAACTTCCAACAGCAAAGCGAAAAGATTCGGTGCTTCATAGTAGCCCTCCTTGACAATCAGTTTCATTTTCTTGCTCCTATAAATTAATAAAACTAAATAAGCCCTTTTCCGGTATCCCTATCACTCGATATATCAATATTTTGTAATTTTCAAACTCGCGCCCATTTCTTCGGTCTTCTTTGCTTTCTGTCCCACATAATATATTGCTTTCGTTTATTTGTTGAAACTTAATTAATGATAGTATGCTATGTTAGGACTGTTAGATATGTGATTTGTTGATTCGGAAATTTTGGATTTGTGTGGAAATGATATGCCCCCCCTGCCCATATAAAGGGGGTGCATTCGGGAATCTGTCCCACAGGGGAATTGTTAGGGGTCGATGGCGATAGACTGTAGATTGGCGTAAACCCTTAACGATTTTTTATTCATTGTGCCATGGACGACACCCCTTATCGAAAAGATCGATGGGATATATATACGCCACATTGAAATCGACCGACGGCGATGCGATCACTTCCATTCCGCGCACAGTAAAACGTTCCACGTTGTAAAAATCCTGCATGAATTCTAATAACTCTATAGAAATAATAATATAGTGCGGCTTTTTAATGTCGCCCTCATATAGTTTAATCATACAGTGAATGCTATACAGTGGCGAATCTTCTACAAACAAAACACATCTCCGTAAAGGTTAGTTAAATATATTATAGGCGCAAAGCGTAGAGATTAAAATTATATTTGCGTTTAAATAGATATAATAACGTCTATACATATAAGGCTAACATGTTGCTTTGTCGCTTACATACAATAGCACGATAGTCATGCTATGATATACGTATAGCAAGACATACACATAGCTATTGATATGACCCCCTCTCGCATAAGCATACTGTTGCGCCCTACGCCACGCCACGCCCCTATGTATAGGGGGGGGCATGTAGCTTGTGCATTCTAATTATAAAATTAATAGTGCATTATTTTTTTGTAATAGATACATAAAAATATTTTAATGTGCAATGTGATATAACAACATAGCAAGTAAGGCCAATGCCCTACGATATAACGCCAATGTAAATACTATTACATATTTATACGCCATTGACGCATAGGCACATATATATAGGCATATATACAATACGCCGACACGGGCGCAGTGAAATACACTATATATATAGGCCCATATGCACATGGCTACCCTTAGCTATCTTCGTATATACGAAGACACACAGCTAAAAATGAATAACTATTCGATAGGCTATGTATCAACCCCGCTATATGGGACACTTTCCGAATAATCGCACCACTTTTTTGAATAATTATTCGACATGGATCGCCCTGCTCGGTGTGTATATTCGGAAAATAGCCCTAATCGCACCACACTGCGCCGACTTATCGCATAATTATTCGATAACAATCGGTAATTATTCGTCTACAGTGCCTCAAAAATAAAAACACCCCATTCATCAATGAGTGTTATCTCAAAAAATGAATAGGGTGCATAAACTGTTGTAAGGCAATGATTTTTGAAGATGGTAAAATGCCCCTTTTTTTTTAAGGCTTGACAAATTTGGAAATTTTGCCGCTTACCCTCTCCAATCCGATCTATTTTAATAGTGTTTTGAACATAGATATTTTACTTATTTGGGTCTATCTTCATTAACAGCCTTTATTTTTTCTTTTTGTTCGACTATTTCCATAGCTTGTCTACGTAATTGAGGATCTACCCCATGAGTTACTTTTACATCTCCAGTATGTTGAACAGTTCGTCTGCCATACTTCTCTGGTTGCATACGTTCTCTTCTCCATGCCGCCGCTTGCCAGTTTTGTTGTGATGCCGCCGCTATTATTTGTAGATCTCTTGTTTCCCCTACGGCCATAGCTTTTCTGCATTCCATTACAAAGTCGGCAAAGTGTTTTTGTGACCTTATATACGTGAGTTCTGTTCGATTGTTCTTTATGGCTTCCATCTCGGCACGTTGTATCTCCATGGCCCCTTGTTTAAGCCAATACTTTACTACCCCCTCAGATAGATCGGCAAAAGCACAAGCTGAGTCGAGTGTATTGCCTATGCGGAGTGCTTGTAAGAAGTTTTCTTTCTTGCTATCATCGAATATCTTAGGCTTTCGCCCTGCACCCTTACGAACGGGCTTGTTTTCTTTTACTTCTTCTAATTTATCATTCATTTTAACTTTTATTCACCGTTATTTGACTCGTTATTCATCCAATCAGCTATATGAGTTTGCGTCTTAATTAACAGCTTATCGATCTCTCTGGCATATGTGGGGAAGTTTCTCTTTGCGTTGGCAATGAGATACCTTTCAAACTTCTCAATCTCCCTCTTGTATTGGAAAAACTTAAGCTGTTCTGTATGCCCTCCGCTCATTGGGGCTTTGTGTCGAAGTGCCTCATGTCCAGCAGAAACAGATAGTTGGCCGCTTTCCACCGCATCTTTTATGTCTTCTCTGTCGGACTCTGCTATCTTCTTTAGCCTATGCATTGTTGCCCCAGACATACCCATATCATTAGCGGCTCTTTCTGCGGCTCTATTAGGCGTTTCCATAGAAACGTGCGTGTTAGGCTCTTTTTTAGCGGCCCATCCTGTCCGTATTTCCCCTGCTTCGATCTTTTCCTTTATTTCCTTCGCGTAAAGCTGTTCAAGGTGCTTAGCGGCACGATATCGCTCCATAGCGGATAAGTGCCTACGCTCTGTATTGTCTCTTATGAGATGCTCTTCTATCTCTTCCTCTGTTTGTAGCTCTCCACGCTCCGACACCTCTACTGTGCGCCATCCAAGCTCTCGTATGGCCCGTAGGCGTTGGCTTCCACAGATTACTCTGCCGTGTATATCAACCTCTATTATGTGTTGAATGCCGCGCTTTTGAATGTCTTTTTTAAGACCATCAAAAGAGATATCGTCTAAGTCTTTGAATAGGATTTGGGATAGAGGATGGGGCTTTAGATCGTCTACTACCATCGTTTTCATGATGAAATCCGTTTCTGAGGACGTTTTTTTCACTTCATGAAAAATGTATGTATTCTGCCGCTATTTTAATTACTTCTTTTACCTCGTCTTTGCTGATAGATAGATTCATTGAAACTTCGCCTAATATATCGCTAGTTGTGCCATTATAAATTTCCTGTATTACCACTTTTGCGAACTCTGGCATCTTAGCATAATCTATATCAGATCCATTTATAGGCTTAATATATATTTCTCTGTCTATTTCTTCTATAGCCACTTCAGATACATTTTGATGAAACTGTTCACCGTAAACAAACTCAAACTCTTGCATTGTTGGCTCTCTGCCCAACTCTTGCGACAGATCCACGTATTGCCTTTGAAGCTGTGAATGCTTACGACCTTCCCATTCCGTAGAAGACATAGATCCTTTTGTAGTCCTCAAGGAATGGATAATTGATGCCTCTATTCTTTGATATGCAAACGTGCTAAACCTGCATGTTCTTTCTTTTTCGCCAAACTTTGTGGCCGATTCGCAAAGGGCTAAGTTTCCTGTGCCAACAAGATCGTCAAAATGATCGCTGTTTCTTGCATGTTTTTTTGCTATCTTATAGACCATATTCCTAAATTCATTAACAAGTAGACTTATAGATGTTTGATTCCCTTGTGCGGCTTCCAAGGCGCATTCTCTCTCATTAAAGGATTCTTTAGTCATGCGCGTTTTACAATTCGTTAAACAGGAAGAAGAGTTTGATTGCGGTTATGCATGTTTAGAAATGCTCACTGGAATCAAAGAAAAAGGAAAACCTATTTCTGTAAATCTAATGAAAAAGCTTTTGATAGAAAAGACAGGCGAAAATTGGGAAATTCATGGAACAAAGAAAGATGATGAAAACGAGGAACCAGAGATCATCCCCTCTATATTTCACGAAGATCCTACGTTTTATCTTGTTACTGACATGTTTGAGCCTTTTATGGTGTCTGCTCCTTTTATGGCCCATTGGATCATAATTTATCATCTTAATGTCTACGACCCTTCGTTAGATAACATAACTCCTATTAGTAATTACAATAAGTTTTCACTCCGTAAAATAAAAAAATACTGATACCGACATTTGTCAGCATCAGTATTTTATTTAAATCTACTAAAAAGTAGAAAACAGCAAGCTTAATCTTAAAGCGAACCTAGATCAAACTGAGCGCGTGATTGATTGCGAACCTGCTGAGGAGTACGGCCACGGCGCAAAGCCGCTCCAGCGGTTGCTTCGCCTTGGCTAATGCGGCCTTGACGAACAGCCTGCTGAACGGCTCGCTGAGGAGCCTGTGCAACGGCACGAATGCGGCTAGAGTAACCTCCTGCTTTTCCACCTACTAAAAGTGAATCTCTCATTTTAATTCTCCTGTAAAAAAGTGATCACCTAAAAGTATTATCGGAGATCAAGTAACTTTTCTACTGTTACCCCAACTTTTGTTGCCTTTCTTACTTGCAAACAAAGCACTCAAAGATTGTAAAAAGTGGTATTCTGGCCCTTCTGGGAGATGTGGGCGCATTCGCTCTTCGTGTGGCAAGCCCCCATAAAATAGAATATTTTGAGGCTCTAATTGTTCCACGATCCAATTTATACCTTTATGGAAATTAGATCTCTCTCTATGTCCTTCAATTTTAGTAAACTTATTATAGACAGTTAATACTTGACACGCTAAAATAGGCGCATTTTTAGGAATACCCGCAATTTGAAAGTCATTATCTCTCTCATCGCTAATGGCTAATGATGGAATAACTTTAAACCCAAACTCTTGAAAAAATCTTGCCATATACTGCTGTCTATAATACTGATATATTCTAATTGCTTTAGGAGCATCTCTGTGTAGAGAAAAGTCTGGAGCTACAACTTGACCCCAATTATATACAGACATTCGCTGTATTGTATCTTCTTTTTTATTCCATATTGGCTCAAACGCTTCATCTTCCTCATAAAACATAAGGGTTGCGCCATCAGTATGCTCTGGCTTGCATCTTTCGCGTCTATGTTCGCCCCAAGTTAAGTAAACTGTCTCTGAGGGGTGTTGATCTGGCTCCATTCTGTACCAAGGATTCTCTGGGATACGATCCCCCAACATGTCCTCTCTCAATACAGGTATGCCGTAATCGTTATCAGTAGGCAATAAAGCGTGTTCGTTGATAGTATTTATGACTACACTTTCAACATCGCCTTGCCCTTCGCGTTCTAATTGTTCTTTTTCAGCATCAGCTAACACTTGTCCACCGTCTTCTATAAGCGTAGGATCAAGTGCCGCTATTTCGCCTAAATCAAAGCCAGTAAGGGATGGATCTATGTCTTCTGAAAATTGCAAGTCTTCAATTTCAGATTTTAATAAATCCATATCCCATTGAGCGTCTTCAGCCAGTTTGTTGTCAGCGATGACATACGCTCGCTTTTCCGCTTCACTCAACCCCTCAAGCACAATAACTGGCACTTCATCTAATTCAAGATGTTGAGCCGCTTTCAAGCGACCATGCCCTGCTATAATTTCACCTTCTGGATCTGCAAGAATAGGATTTGTAAATCCAATCTCTGACATAATCTTCACAAGCTTTCTGATTTGAGAAGCGGGGTGCTTGCGAGAGTTGCGAGAGTAAGGCTTAAGCCATTTTATGGGCTTATATACTGTCTCTATTTTTCCATTGAGAGGCATATTATTGTGCTTGAGGGGTTTGTGGTTTTATTCAGAGTCTGTCTGTTTCAAGCTGACACGCTTTTGTAGAATGTCGAGCATACCCTGCAAACGCTGAATAGTAGGATCATTCTGCGTCACAACATTAACTCTCTGCTCAAGCTCACGTTGTATAGTCGCTTCAAGCTCTTTATCGTCATTTGACGAACCAGAGTTGACATCATCTACAACGATCTGCTGATCTCCAAGAGTCGTTTCTACTGATTCACTCATTACTAAATCTCCTTTATAATGGGGGTTTACAGAAAGATATATTTAATTTTTTAAAAAATCAAGTTTACTAAATAGTATTTTGAAAAGAATCTGGAGTCCATCCACCTTGTTTTGCAACGGGTTTTTTTTGTTCTTCATTGATAATATTTCGTATGTCTGTACGTCTTCTTTCATCAAAGAACCAATCAAGACATTGAGACTTAATATGTTGAGGCAATTCCTTCATATCCTCAAAGGCAGTAAAATCTGAAGATTCTTTTTCAGATGGATTCTTTAACATAACCCATCCATCAAAGATCTTGGAATAGCCTGTTGCGGCATCTGTCGCTTTAATTGCTACAGCAATCCTCTCAATGTATTTTTCTACTTCAACACCATCAGACAAAACAACTTTTTCGACTAAAAAAATGTTGTTTGTTATCTTATTTTCATATTTAATTACCATTTACACATCTAACCTTTGCTCTAAATCGTTCACTTTTTGAACAAGTTCCTTTATTGAAGCGACTAAAAGTGGGACTAATTTTGATTGGTCTATACCTTGATATACTGGATTGCCATCTTTGTCAACTTCGTCCTTCTCTCCGGTGATCGCCTCCGGCACTACAGAAGAAACTTCATGCGCGACAAACCCGTCAACGGTCGTGTCGGGGTCCGATATGAAATTGAAACGTCGAGGCTGTAATGCGTTGACGCGATCAATTGCGCCGGTGATTGGGACGAGGTTTTCCTTGAGTCGATAATCGGAGCTTGTGTTGTATGCCGTATTCGTAGAGGTTACACTAATAGAACCAACCTGCGTGACGGCATCATATCGAAAAGCCGCAATCTCTCCCGTACTTCCGGCGCGGCTAAGATACAAAGAACCAGCTTGCCTTGCGGCCCAAATATATCCCCCCGTGTGAATTTCAACGCCGTTATTGTTCGTTAAAACTGTAGAGGTAGCGGTTCCATTAAATCGTATATTCACATTTGGGGTCATAAACGCACAAACGCCGGTACTTTCTACGCGAAACCGCTCGGCAGGGGTTTGTCCACTGTATATATAGTAATTATTCACAAAGTG
>Ga0070749_10000570_pt1 | contig 24722 bp, 25 predicted proteins | sample VirMetDEL_Nov_18_FD_75180 | JGI IMG/M metagenome (GOLD analysis project Ga0070749, IMG submission 75180) | Aqueous microbial communities from the Delaware River and Bay under freshwater to marine salinity gradient to study organic matter... | ecosystem: Environmental > Aquatic > Marine >...
CTTACATCTTCAATACAAGAGGAAGACGATGAAGTATACGAAAGCAGTTAATATCTGGGACCCGACCATTGTCCAAGCCTTAGAGCAAGGCAATTTAAAGCTTCAGTGCGGCCAGTGGGTAAGGCTGGGCGACAACCCAAACCTTTCTCGGTTTGCTTACATCAAGCCCAATGGACACATCCGGGCATACCATTACCCAAAGGCAGTGAGTCAGTTCCTGTCTAATCACTCAAAGAAAAAGGCTTGACACGCCCGTTAACCTCCTGTATAATAGTTTTTGTGGACTTACAACTTACAGGAGGTTAACATTAGGTGTCACATATGTAATGTTGAACTGGATACAAATGAAATTCAGTTGGACCCAAGAGATGGTAAATACCTTCCATGTCCTACTTGTCAGTTTGTAATTGAAGAAGCAGTAAACGAATCTGAAGAGGACAGCTCTTGGTTGGATGAACTCAAGGAGAGCTTAGATGACTTCCTCGGTGGCGATAGCTGAACATCAACCATGTCCAATGTGTAAATCTTCAGATGCATACACATTGTATTCTGATGGACATGGTTATTGTTTTAGTTGTCAAGGTTTTAAAAAGAAGGACATAGAACCTATGAATGAAACAGTAGTGCTTAACAGACCACGCCCAAAGATTAATTTACCTGCTATGCCAGAGACCTTCTCTGCTCTGGAAGACAGGGGCATCAACCAAAAGACTGCAGAGAAGTATAAAGTTTCTTACAATGAGAATGGACCCTTTGTTCACCACTACCCGTACACAAGGAAAGGTGAGTACGTTGCTTCCAAGAAGCGTAAGCGTGATACAAAAGGGTTCGCATGGGCCGGAGACACGGGGAACTTAGACCTGTTTGGTCAGGGTACCTTTCCTGCTGGGTGCGCCCCCGCCATCACAATTGTTGAGGGTGAGTGTGATGCACTAGCAGCCTACCAAATGAACGGTGGGTTCCCCGTTGTCTCTGTGCAAAGTGCCTCTACAGCGGAGAGGGATGTTCGGACTAACTTCGAGTATCTCTCTTCGTTTGAGGAGATCGTTATCTGCTTTGATGCAGACGAGGCAGGATCTGAGGCAGCTATCAAGGTTGCCAATGCCCTGCCAATCGGCAAGGTACGTATTCTTTCCCTGTCTGAGCACAAGGACGCCAACGACTATCTGCAGTACGGCAAGGGGAAAAAGTTCAAGCAGGAGTGGTACAACGCTGCCAAGTACACACCTGCTACCCTCAAGACTGGTAAGCAACTCTGGGATGAGATCATCAATGTCCCTGATTATGAGACAGTCAGCTATCCTTTTGAGGGCATAGACAAGATGACCTACGGTGTCCGGCTGTCTGAGCTTGTCATTGTCAATGCAGGTCACAAGGTAGGGAAGTCCACCTTTCTTGGTGAGATAACCCACCACATCCTGAATAACACAGATGCCGGTATTGGTCTCATGCGACTAGAGGAAAGCAACAGGGACTCAGCTCTCAACCTCATGTCTATCGAGGCAAACAAACGACTACACCTGCCTGATGTGTGGGAACAGTGTACAACGGAGGAGATCCGTGAGTACTATGACAAGACAATGAACACAGACAGGATCATCATCTGGGATCACTTTGGATCTAACTCAATTGAGGCTGTCCTCAACCAGATCAGGAACATGGCAGCACTGGGATGTAAGTACATCATCCTTGATCACATCTCTATCATTGTCTCTGATCAGTCAGGGGACGAACGGAAACAGCTAGATGAATTAGCAACTAAGGTGAAGTCTCTTTGCATGGAGATCAATGTCTGTGTCCTTGCTGTTGTCCACCAAAACAGAGAGGGCAAGATCCGGGGCTCTGCAGGCATTGAGCAGTTAGCTAACATTGTGATCCGACTAGAACGTGACAAGGAACATACAAATGACTTTGTACGCAACAGCACCAAGGTTGTTATCTCAGACAACAGGTTCTGTGGTGTAACAGGTCTTGCTTGCTACTTGTACTTTGATCAAGAGACTGGTAGGATGCTTGAATACACGGAAGAGCAATTCCTTGAGTCTGCTGCTTCGGGAACCGTAGAAGGATGGTGAATTTGAAGGATGTACTTATATGACAGACAACTCAGAAACTACTGGGCACTCGACATTGAAACCGATGCTCTTGACGCAAGTCGTATCCACGTCTGCTGTGTTGAAAACCTCTCCACCGGAGATAAAAGAACGATCACGACTGCAGAAGAGTTTAGACTTTTTAAACAATCTGGGTTTGTGTATGTTACTCATAATGGCCTTAGCTTTGATATCCCTGTGCTTAATCGTCTATGGGATACTAAAATTAGGTTATCAAGGGTTGTCGACACTCTGGTCCTTTCTTACCTCTATAACCCGAATCTTCCACGACCCGCTGGTTATACAGGAGGGAAAGGTCCTCATTCACTCGACTGCTGGGGATACCGACTCGGAGACTACAAAATAGGTTTCCATGATTGGTCTAAACTGACAGACGAGATGATTGAGTATTGTCAACAAGATGTATCTATAACATGCGAGCTATACAGACGCCTATCACAAAAGCTTGTTGACCTTGGTTACTCAGAAGAGAGTGCCTTACTTGAGCACAAGTTCAGGACTGTCATCAATGATCAGGAGAGAAATGGTTTTAAGTTCAACCGGACAAGAGCCAACTTCCTCTACCTCAGACTTCGGAGTATGGAGTATGAAACTCAGGCCACCATCAGAAGCTTCTTCAAGCCGAAGGAGGTTCTCAAAGGAGAATACGCCTACAGAGAAAAAGCTAATGGAGAACCCTTTGCTTCGTATCTACGGCACTGTGAAGAAAGTCCCAAGATCGTCTTTAACAAAGACAAAACCAGATACAGGACCTTCACTCTCCAAGAGTTTAACATTGGAAGTCCCGTTCAAAGACTTGAACGACTGCTCGATCTTGGATGGAAACCTAAAAAGAAAACCAAGTCAGGAAAAAACTGGGCAGTTGATGAAGAGTCCGTGGTGGAGTTTGCCACATCTTCGGGTAACAAATATGTAGGGTTGATTGCTGATTGGCTTGTCTACAATGGCAGGGCCAACATGATCAGGACTTGGCTCAACGAACTACAGGAGGATAGTTGTATTCATGGCAGCGTCTCATCGTGCGGTGCAGGGAGCAGGAGATGTACACATAGCGCACCTAACACTGCAAACATACCATCGGTTTACGCAAGGTTTGGTGTCGAATCACGAAGTCTATGGGTTGCCAGACCTGAGAGAGTTCTGGTTGGAGCAGATGCTAGTGGACTTGAAGGGAGGGTCTTTATACATTATCTGGGTTCGGAGGAAGCCAAGACCTTCATGCTCGGAGACCCCCACACTGAAAACGCAAACGCTATTAGTCGAGCAGTTGGTTTTGAGGTTTCAAGATCGTCAACTAAGAACCTTTTCTATGCAAGACTTTACGGAGCTTCCGATAAAAAGCTTGGGTCAATGCTGGGAGGCAACAGATCCTTGGGTGAAAAAGTTAGGTCTGCAATTGACACTAACATTCCCGGGTTTGAGAGTCTCGTCCAAAGCATCGGACAAGAGTACGAAAAAAATGGTGGAAGACTTCAGACGGTCGACGGAGGTTTTGTCTCCTGCCCAAGTCCTCACGCTGCCCTAAACTACAAGTTCCAGAGTTGTGGAGCACTCATCATGAAACAAGCTGCTATCCTGTTGTCTGACAGGATACGAAAAGAAGGGCTTGACTGTCTAAAAGTTGGTGATATACACGACGAGTGGCAGTTTGATGTTGCTCCTACCCACGCAGAAAGAGTAGGAGATTTAGCATGTAGAGCAATGACACAAGCAGGTAAGGTGTTGAACCTTAACATTAAAATTGAAGGTGAATACAAGATCGGAAGAAATTGGGCAGAAACCCATTGACATTGTTTTGATCGTGTGTTATAATACTAATATGTTCAGTAACTAAGGAGTCGATGAAAGATGATCCTCAAAGATGTAACAGTAAATTGGTGCAAGCTTCTTGGAGCACCTCGGTTGAACTACAATGAAGACGGTCACGAATGGACGGTTGATATTGTTGTAGACAAAGACCAACAAAAAATGCTCATGAAAAACAATGTAGGAGACTACTTCAAGACCAACGATAATGGAGAGACATTCTTCAAGTATCGTCGGAACTCAGAGAAGCCTGATGGGTCTCCTGCAGCACCAGTAGATATCTATGATGAGTACGGAGATGCTTGGCCCCAAGACCGCCTGATTGGCAATGGTTCTAAGGCGGAAGTAAAATTACTCATGGTAGAGATGAAACGAGGCAAAAATCGTGGTAAGTTCAAGCCAATTGTTCTTGCCCTGAAGATCACTGACCACGTTTCATATAGCGATGGTGAAGGGTTTAGTTTCAAAGCTAAGACCGGAGCCATTCCACAAGAAGCGCAAGGAGATAGTGACTGGTGATTTCGTTTCTCATAGGAGTTTGGACAGGCGGTGCCCTTCTGAACTTCTTAATCCAAAACCATGAGAGGCCATTTGAAAGCTCTTATAGTATTTTCCAAGAGTTTTTTATCTGGCCTTACAGGGTGTACCAACTGTACAGAAAGTAAAATATAATGATAGACAATCTGATAGAAGACATCTACAAAAGACTTGAGACACCTCAAGAGGTGAGCGAAGAGAACATAGATATTTTCTGTGACAATCTCAAAACTCTCCTTAAGGATCGCCTGTCTGAGGGAGAACGTTCTCCATTCCTTCGTATGTCTTCTATTGGTAAATGTTCTAGACAGGTATATTACGATCTGACAGAAGAGGAAGAGGGTGAGAAGCTTCTACCCCACACAAGGCTCAAGTTCTTGTACGGGGATCTTATTGAAGAGCTTGTCCTCTTTCTTGCCAGAGAGGCCGGTCACAAAGTTACAGACCAACAAAAAACTGTTGAGCTGGACGGAGTGGTCGGCCACATTGACGCAATCATTGACGGCAATCTTGTTGATGTTAAAAGTGCGTCTAAGTTTGCCTTCAAAAAGTTCAAAGAAGGTACCTTGGCAGAGGATGATCCTTTTGGATACGATCTTCAACTATCAGGGTACTCCGCCGCTCTTGGAGATATTGACGGTGCCTTTCTTGCAATGAACAAAGAGTCAGGAGAGCTTGCTTTACTCAAGAGATCCTCTGACTATATGAAGATGAACTTTCCTCACAAAAAGATTGAGAACCACAAAAAGAACCTACAGTCAGATTCACCACCAGATCGTCCCTACGAACCCGTACCAGATGGTAAGAGTGGAAACATGAAACTGGGTGTCAATTGTTCTTATTGCTCTCGTAAACAAGTGTGTTGGAGTGATAGTAATGATGGCAATGGTCTTAGGAAGTTTGTTTACTCCTATGGCCCTGTCTTTCTAACCGAAGTTGCTCGAACCCCTAAAGTTCCAGAAGTGGATATGTAATAATGGATGACGATGATGATGATAACATCTTTGAGTTTCCAACTAAATCAAGCTTCAATTCCGGGATTGAGTTTGTTCAGTACCACACCATTAGATTTACAACTAAGTATGATGAAGTAGAGACAAAAGAAATGAAGGGCATCCTTGTATCAATGGGACCCTTTATTGCTATTATGTCTCACGGAGCAGAGACCCCAGAGTTTCTTGTCCCTTCCCATCGTGTTGTAGATATTAATTCAACACCAATACCGGAGATTAGCAATTAGAAACCACGCCAAGGCAGGGACAAAGTACAGATCTCAGTTGGAAGGCAGAATTGCTAAACGACTAAGAAACCTTAAAATGAGGTTTACTTATGAAAGTATTTCTTTTCCTTACATACTTGAGAAGGTGTACACTCCCGATTTCGAGTTAGACAACGGAATTATTTTAGAGGTGAAAGGTGTTCTTGATAGACAGTCACGAGTAAAGATGGCCGCAATCAAGAAACAATATCCAGAGAAAGACATTAGGTTTATCTTCCAAAAGCCACATAACAAAGTTCCCGGACTAAAGATGACCCACGCAGAGTGGGCAGAAAAGTATGGGTACTTGTGGTACGGAGAGAACGACTTTAAAACAAAGGACTTAACATAGCCATGATTAAAAACAAGATCCATCTTAAACTTGCATCAGACCTCCAGCACTGTGCCAAGCTCATGTACCAGATTGGGTTTGAGTATGATGCTCACACTGTTTACGGTATTGCCTCTCGTGTAGAGGAAGGACCAGAAGCAAACAAAGAGCCAGAGGAGACGGAGAAAGATGAGGAGTAAGATACACTTAGTTATTCCTGATTCTCATGCCAGCCCGGACCACCACAATGAACGATACACCTATCTCTCCAGACTCATCTGCGATCTCAAGCCCGATGTTGTCGTCGATATTGGAGACTGGTTCGATATGGCTAGTCTTTGTTCATACGATAAAGGCACTAGAGGCTTCCACGGACGCCGATATCAAGCTGATATTAGCGCAGGCGTCGAGGCTCAGGACAGGCTTATTACACCTCTCAGACAGCGAAAGAAGAAGCTACCTAGGTTCATTCGCTGCTTGGGTAATCATGAGAATCGAATCGTCCGAGCTATCGAAAGAGAGCCAGAGCTTCTTGAGGGCACCATTGGCCTTAATGACCTCCAAAGTAAAGAGTATGGCTGGGAAGAGTATCCCTTTAACGAGGTTGTTAATGTGGATGGGGTTAACTACGCCCACTACTTTGTCTCGGGAGTCATGGGACGACCAGTATCGTCTGCTCGTGCTCTCCTACAGGCACAAAATGCAAGCTGCATAATGGGCCATACCCACACCTTTGAGTACGCTACCAAAGCAAACATCGAAGGTCGTCGGTTCCATTCCATCTTCTGTGGCGTCTACCAAGACTACACACCTGACTTTGCATCTACGTCTTCCTACTTGTGGAGACCCGGAGTACTGGTACTCTATGGTGTAGAGAACGGAGACTTTGATATTGAGTGGGTATCAATGAGAAGGATTAAGGAAGCCTATGGATGAGTTTTATGAAAAAGTAAAACAATACTTTACACCAGCAGAGCTCATAGATTTTCTAAACCCATCTATGGATCAGGTCCTAGGGTGGGCAGAGGATCTTATCCTAGAACGATATGCAGATCTTGTTGATGAGGTTTGTTTTGAATTTACTGTTGACGAGGAGGACGACTCTTGGTAAATGTGACCAGACAAAAGCACTACGAACAATATGAAGTACAACCTATTGACTTCATTGTTCAGGTAGCTGGACCAGAGTGGTGTGCTGGAAACGTTATCAAGTATGCCTCCCGTTACAAGGAAAAGAATGGCGTAGAAGATGTCTACAAAGCAAAACACTATTGCGAGATGTTGATTAATATTTTAGAAGGACGAGGGCCAAGAGACTATGGATAACTACCAACGACTAATTGCTACAAGCCGATACTCTCGGTGGATTGAAGAGGAGAACAGACGAGAGACGTGGGAAGAAGTTGTTGATCGTTTCTACTCTTACATTGAAGAACAAGTACAGGACTTTATCACTCCCCAGCATCGTACAGAACTGGATGATGTTCTGGAAGCTGTCCCTGCTGCCATTACAAATCTTGAAGTCATGCCCTCCATGCGAGCCCTCATGACCGCAGGCCCTGCTCTTGCACGGTGTAATGTAGCAGGATACAACTGTGCCTACATTCCTGTAGACAGCCTTCGCACATTTGATGAGGCTATGTACATCCTGATGTGTGGTACAGGTGTAGGCTTTAGTGTGGAGAAAAAGAATGTGGACAAGCTCCCTGTCGTTAACGAGCACTTTGAGGTATCTGATACAGTCATTGTTGTTAAAGACAGTAAAAGTGGATGGGCACGGGCCTTTAGAGAGCTCCTGTCCCTTCTTGTCTCTGGACAGATGCCTAAGTGGGATGTATCTAATGTTAGACCCGCAGGAAGTCGCCTCAAAACTTTCGGAGGGCGAGCAAGTGGTCCTGAACCCCTCGAAGCACTCTTCAACTTTGCAACAGACATGTTCCGTAATGCTGCAGGTCGAAAGCTCAAACCAATTGAATGTCACGATCTCCTTTGCAAAATCGGAGAGGTTGTTGTGGTCGGTGGTGTTCGACGATCTGCACTTATCAGCCTCTCAGACCTAGACGACTATGAAATGGCACGAGCTAAGTCTGGTAATTGGTGGGAGTCCCACCCTCATCGTGCCTTAGCAAACAACAGCGCGGTGTACAATGACAAACCAAACCCCGGACAATTCATGCGAGAGTTCAAAGCCATCTATGACTCCAAGTCAGGAGAACGTGGCATCTTTAACCGCCAAGCAGTGGTTGAACAAGTTAAGCGGAATGGACGAAGAGAGTTTGAGGGCATTGATTTTGGCACAAATCCTTGCTCTGAAATCATTCTCCGGCCCCACCAATTCTGCAACCTTACTGAAGTGGTGGTACGACGCACTGACACAGTTGAAGACCTTAGACGAAAAGTCAACATCGCAGTGTTCCTTGGAACAGTCCAAAGTCGATGGACAGACTTCAAATATCTTAGACGCATCTGGCAAAAGAACTGTGAAGAAGAACGGCTCCTCGGGGTTAGTCTTACCGGCATCTATGACAACCCGGAACTTGCGCTCAACGGACAAGTCCTGAAAGAGCTTTGAGACTATGCTGTAGCACAGAACAAAGTGTATGCTGAGATCTTTGATATCAATCAGTCTGTAGCAGTCACCTGTGTCAAGCCTAGCGGCACTGTCTCTCAGTTGGTTGACTCTGCTTCAGGCTTGCATCCTCGTCACAACAGTCACTACGTTCGGACAGTACGAGGAGACAACAAAGATCCTCTAACTGAGTTTCTCAAAGCATCAGGGGTTCCAGCAGAGGCAGACTTGATGAACCCTAAATCTACCACGGTCTTTTCTTTCTACATGAAGGCACCAGAGGGTTCTGTAACACGAGACAAGATCTCTGCTATTCAACACCTTGATGACTGGCTTGTCATGCAGGAGAACTGGTGTGAGCACAAGCCTAGTGTGACGGTAAACATCAGGGAAGAAGAGTGGCCTATCTTTGGTGGCATGGTGTACGAGCACTTCGACAAGATGACAGGCATTGCCATGTTACCTTACTTTGAGCACACCTACAAACAGGCACCTTATCAAGACATAAGTGAAGAGGAATACAATGACGGAAAACAACGAGAACCCGAAATCAACTGGGACCTCCTCCCGGACTACGAAAAAGAGGACACCACGACAGGAAGCCAAGAGCTCGCCTGCACCGGAGGCTCCTGTGAGTGGAACGGAATTGGAGAAGCCGCATAAAGAAAAGCCCCCGAAGGTATTAACCTTTGAGGACTTTCAGTTAAAGAAGTCTGGTTATGCGGGGTTTTGGGACTTTGTAGCTCCTAACGGAGAAGTCTTTGGCCCTTATACATCAAAGAGCAGAGCCAGACGAGCTGTGTTTGAATACATAGCTAATGCCTAGCAGAGTAGCCCCCGGAGAAATCTGGGGGTTAATCTTCTTTGTCTTCCACCAAACGTTTGTAGCTTGTCATTTCCTGACGACGCATAATTGCTTCACGCTCTTCAGGATTTTCATCAAGGTACCGGAAAGCACGTTGGCCGGATGTCTCAGGAAGCCGTTGGTTCTTGAAGAAGTTACCGACTGACTCAGTAACTGTCTTTACAGAGCGACGCACTCCTGCTGGGATCTCATAGCCCCGGGCTTGCATATTCTCAGGAAGACCTGCAATACGCCGCATCTGACGCCTACGACGATCTCGTGGGCTTTGCCCTTTGTTACGTCCTTCTGAAGGGATCATTGGTAGTTTCCTCCGTACCTTTTACTCATTGCCTTTTTCATTTTCTCACGGCGCTGGGTCTGTGCAACTGACATTCCAAAGTCGGTGTCCTGTTTGGCAGATGGCCGTGGGGGTTGAGGATTAGGCACAGGGCCAAAAGTCTCAAGGGCTTCACGATCTTTGGTTTCATATCCACGCATCGCTGTTCCGATAGGTCCGTTAGGAACTCGTTGTGTTCTGGGTCTAGGCATCTTATTTCCTTTTCTTTGCTGGTCCGTACTTCTTAGCAAGACCTTTGCTTTGCTTGTACACGTTGGCTTTTGGAGCTGCTGCTTTAGCAACCTGCTTTAACATTTTTCTAGCCATTTTTCTTGTCGTCCTCTGTTATGTCTTTAATGTCTTTGATGACTTCTGTTATGGTTTTTCCCTGAATCCGTATCAGGGTTGCAGGTCCTGTGAGAGCAGCAATAGCTGCTACAATGTAATCCCAGTCTGAGATCATTGGTGTTCTGTCAACGACAAAACCAAGGATGGAGGCAAACAGGAACGCTGCAAAAAATCCTACCACTCTTGTCTTTAAAGGAAGCTTACTCATCAGTAGAGCAGCCGCTGCAAGGCCAGCAGAGATAAACATTATCTCCAAATTGTGTATCCATTTATCCATTGTTGTTATACCACTTAACTAGTTCTTCATGTTTTAAGGCACACTTTTTGGCTTCAGCAGCCCAACTCTCTGATACGTACTCTACAATACTTTGCACTTGTTCTTGAAGACTTAGTTGTTGCCACGCATCAGGCCCAACATCTAAGGTGTCCAGCTCTACCTTACAGGGTTCTTGTAAAGCCTCGGGTAAAGGTTTTGGTGGTTGTGGTATTTCAATTATCCGAACTTGTGGTTCTTGAGATAGTATTGAGCAACCCGACAACACTGTAGTCAAGCTGACAAGTGGCGCTATCCACAATGATCGGCTGCTCCTTGACAACACGTTCGATCTCCTGTATCACTATTTCTTTTTCAGCATTTACTTTATCAGAAAGGATCCTATTAGATGCAATCAATTCCTCAAGTTTCACCTGCTGTTGAGCAATTGCTTCACGAAGAGCTTCTTCAGCAGCGGCATCAGCTCGGGCTATCTTTGCTTCGTATCTTAACGTCGCTTTCTCATAACCTTGCTGATAGCCTGCTGAACGAAGATATAACCCTGTGGCACCCAGAGCTATCCCCAATCCTGCACCAATCCATAACTTTGGTCCGAAATTTAGAAGAGATAGAAATACGTTTAGCACTACCAAGCACCCCACTGATATAGTGACCCATCAGCTTTCGGAGGACGACTATCAACATGTATAAAAGTTTTGTACCGCCCTATTGCAGTGAATCCAGTTTTAATCGCCAGATCCTCAAGCTCCCTTCCCATCTCAGTGTCATCAATGTGGATATCAAAAGCTCGACCAAATACGTGTTGACTTGTAGGACTTCCACCGACCCTAGAGTTGTGTTTTGGATCTCTGTATCCGCTATTGATGATGAGAGGTGCGTCGTAAATATCTCTAAGAGTTTGCAGCAAGATCAACGCTACCTTAGAGATCTTGAGGGAACCGTCACCCTTGGAAGCGAGCTCTTTGGGACTGAAGTTGGGAGCTAAGTCTTCCCACTCTGCAGCCTGCTCAAGACTCATCTCTGTCCAGTGAGGGGCCTCAAAGTAGTTCATTACTTAGGACTTCCATCAGGGTTAAGACCCCAGTGGTGGTAGCGGTTCTGATAGTTTTCTAGTCCATCAATAATCAAGAACTCAGCCATTGCATCTTGCACTTGAGGGCTAAACTTTGTTGTTGAAGGGTCAAGACCAAGAGCCTCGGCAGCAAACATCATTGTATTACCTACAATCTGGTAGCGACCAATAGGAGTGGCAAGTTCTTCTGTCCCTCTCACTCGTTTAACGTAGTCTCCGTAGTCTCCACGACCCCACTGAAACAATTCACCAATGGTCATGTCAAGAACATTGACGTCTGAAAACTCATCTAGGTGAGAGTTGCCAAAGAGTGTTCGATAGTCTCGTGTACCGCCATTTTCTTTCTGGTCAATAACATTATACGTGTTATCCATAAATATTGAGACACTGGCAGGTCGTGCAGTTGCTGCCTCAAAGTCTGTACGCAATGTTTCAAGAGCGTCATTAAATGTAACTCTTGTTTGAACTTGAGCAGGAGCTTCTTCCGGTACATTAAACATAAGGTCATCTGCATTTCTGGTAGCAAGATAAACCCTCACCCCTTTTGTGTCTTGTAGCTGTTCTGGAAGATCTTCCAAAGGCATGTTATCAGACATAAAATCAATAGACCTGTTTAGGTATTCTGCACGTTTTTCAAACTCACGAAGAGATACATTACCGCCTTGGGTTCCTCCACGACGAGCAGCCCTTACTCGCTCTCTTTCAGGTCGTAAATCATTAACTTCGTAACGATCTGTCTCTTTGTTAAAGACAATCTCAAGACCAGCTCCTTGTCGGGTGTCTCTATCAGAGATAAAACGCATAGCTGCATGAGCTCGCTCTACTGCGTTCAATTGCATCTTAAGAGCCATAGAACCCTGTGCGTTAAATTGTTCTTTGCCCATCACTGTCTGAAGAGCAATCTCATTCATAGGACGAGCAAAGAAGTCAATAATTTCCTCTGCATTATTATTTGTAATTGTTTGAGGAGACAACTCTGAAGCAAAAATACCAAGAGCTATAGTCTGGTACGAGTAGTCAAGAAAGGTTTGATCAGAAGGATCAACAACCCCACCACTAAGGGCAACCATACTTCCTTCTGCTCCAACTCTTGTAATGGTAAGAGCTCTGGACAGATTTTCTGGATTTATATCAGGAAGACTGAACTCTCCAAGACGAAGTTGTTGTGTTTCATTAAACAGATTTGCCGCTTGCCTTCCAGCGTCTGACGGTATTCCTCTTAGCCAACTAGAGTAATCTCCTACAACTTGCCGCACAATATCCATATTTTGAGCCGCAACTAAGTTAGCTAAACCGTCTTTACCCAAGGCACTTTCAAGAGCAAAAAACATAGGTACAGCTTCAGCCAGATTTAACTGATTCTGGACTCTAAGATCATCTAGAAGGGCGACTCTATTAGCAGCTTGGCTCAGATCTCCAGTAAAAATCTCTTCAATGGTATTAATAATTGTATTATATTGATTTTCAACTGCTGTGATATCATCTTCAAGAGCCTCTTCAACTCTCATAGCTGAAACACTCTCAGCAGCATACGTCCTCATACTTGCAATCATCTGTCCTGCCTGAGCTCTTACATCTCCATAGTCTTCAGCAGATTCAGCTTGATTTGCTAAATTGGTGAGCTGGTTAAGCACAGGAGTGAGCCTAGAGTTTGCATGAGCTATATGCCCCAGTCTAAGATTGGCGCTGGCTCGACGTCTAAATTCAATTGCTTCTGCAGTCCCAGCCTCTAAAAGAGCTTTGGCTGTCTCAGCCTCTTGTTGCGCTCTTACAAGATTAGCATCAGCTTGAAGTCTTTCAAGACCCAAAGCAATCTGTTGTTCAACAGAAATACTCATGTCAGGAGGTATGTTTGTTATTTCTCCTGTTTCCTCATTTCTAATGGGAATAGAGGAGGTGGCATAAGTTTCAAGTGCCTTGTTTCTGAGATTTATTTGAGTGGCTAAAGTTCCTTCGTAAAGAGCTTGTTCTGCGTAAGCTTCTCTGAAGAGGATTTTATCAACGCCCTTTGACACCAAATCAGTCATAATTTCAGAACGAGCTTCTGGATACTCGTCCATAATTTGAGCGATTCTTTGATTCAAAAGAACAGCCCTAGCTACAGGACGCATCTCTCCAGTTTGAGCTGTGCCAGCAATCTGCTCAATTTCTTGAGCTTGAGCTTGATATTCGGGACTGTTGACAACGCTTTCACCGCCACCAGTACCAGTATAATAGTCAAATATTGCTCCTGCTGCTTCATCTCGACCCTCAGAAACCCGTCTTTTGTTTAGGAGTTCTTCTTGTTGTCTGCGTTCAGTTCTCCGATCAGAAATAAGATTAGCCGCCTGTCTGCCCAAATCAGCAAAAGCTCCAAACACATCAGGCATTGCTTTTTGCTCTGATTGTTGCATTGGAGGGACTGGAGCGCCGGGAAGTTGTTGTGTAAACTCAGCCATTATTTAGTTGCCTCTAGTTCAGCTTTCTTTTCTCTAACATTGCGAGAGATACTCTCATAGACAGGATCAGGAGTAAACCTATTAGCTCTCTCAAGAGCATCAAAGAGCAGTTCATCAGGTATTACTTGAGTGAAGAGATACATTTCATTTGCAATATCTCCAGTCTGAGGATACCGCGCTGCAAACTTTGTTCTATAGTCAATAAGAATTTGAGCTACATCTTCTACAGCTTTTTTGCGATCTCTCATCCAGTTTACTTTGGCATTAATGTCCTGTACTTCTCCCATTGGAACACCAAACAAAGAGGCAATTGCATCCGACTTGGTTCCTTCAGCGAACAGAACAGTACCAGAAGAGCTTTCAAGAGTTCCATACTTCCACAGAGCATAAAACTTTAGAGAGTTATTGACTGTCGATATATTTCTAAATACGTTCTCTACTTGGTTTCTGGTGACAGGTCCCAGTGGTTGCCCTGCTCCAGCCTCAAGAGCCATCCACTTAAAGAGATTGCTTGTGTCTTCTGCAAAGTCACTGAAGATACTGGCAGATGCACCACCAAGAACCTCAAAGGTAGAGGCATCCCCATACCGACCAGCACCAAACAGTTCTCGTATAACGTCTGTGTGGAAGTGTCCAATACCGGCTCTCTCAGAGAACGCCAGATCGTTGCCAGTTACAACAGAGATGATAGTATCAATCAGACCTCTATCCATTACAAATTGAACAGGCTTTTCTTGCAGATTAGGAGTTTCGCCTGCCTTGCCCTTGAGAAACTCACTGGCTTGTGCCAAAACGGGAAGACCAATTGATCCGTAAAGAATATACTGACCAGCAACCAATTGTATTTTTTCTTGTACTGTGAACTGACGACCAAATGCTGCTTCCAATACACGGTTCTGATATGCCCAGAACTGAGTAGGAATACTCAAGATCCCTTTCTGGTAGGCAGCAGAGCTGGCCTCACTCATGTTCAGTGAGAGATCCTCTGCTTCTTGGAAAACCCTTTCAAGAAACGTCTGACGATCCAAATTAGGAGAACGTTCTTTTACTCGACGCCACGCCATCTGCCAAGCAGTTGTACGGTTCCAACGTTCAGCTTCGTAGAAGAAGGTACGCCCAAGCTCCCGAGCATCAGTTCCAATGCTGCCTGTCAGGTTAAACCCAGTAGACAGGTTCATGTCGTTGATCTGTACTTGAGAAGAGTTGACATCAAGAAAACCGCCACGGCGTAGTTCTGTAGCCATGTCAATAAATTCTTCTGTTGAGTCAAACCCAAATGTACGACCCTTCATAGCTTCTGCAAATGAATCCATGTCGTTGTACTTGGTGTTCATGACCCGAAGGAAAGGAGTAGCATACATTGCTTGCATCCCCTTCTTTGGATCAATTGATGTAGCAGCCAACATGGTTGTAATCTGCATTGGGAACTGAGCTACGTTAAAGAGGCCCAGCTTTGCATCAAAGATATAACCTCTAAGCTTTGAAGTAAAGTCTGATTCGTCTAACCAATTAACAATAGACGCTGCTTTGTTTGTCCCAACGATGTTACTTGACTCAAGATACTCAACCAAGTTACGGGTCAAGCTCTTAGCAGTCATTTGTTCTGGAGTTGTCCAGTTCAAAGTTCGCATGATGGTTTGTCTTTGCTGTTCAGCAGCATTAACAATAGGAGCAGGAGTGTCTCTCCTAAACTGCCCTTCTACAAATTGACGAGAGATGCTTTTCTTCCCAGTCACATCAAGATAATCGCCATAGGTTTTAAGCCACTTACCCATTGCCCGTTGTTTATAGACAGAGAAGCCAACAAGATTAGAGACAGAACCAAGAGCCCTATTGACGGTTTCAAATGCATCAAGGGTGGGCAGCTCTTCTCCTTGGGGATCTGTCAAGGGCTTACCTTTAGGTGAGTAGTACATCCGTCCTTGAGTTTGTACTTGAGACAGGTATCCGGGCACTCCTTCACCAGAATCTCCTACAATGGCGTTAGGGTTTTTTGCATAAGCAGAAGGAAGTTCCCTATCTCCTACCACCTCAAAGAGTTCATCTAGATTGATATAACCATCTTCTACGTCATTCCAGAAGTCATCAGCATTATCAACAAGATCAGAAAGAGCATCCCTAGCTTGCTCTTCTGTACGCTCTCCAGCGCGATACTCTCGCATTACTTTAATGCCAAGGTTGTGCCGCTCTACCCAGTCTTCAATATCTGCTTTTTTAGTAGCACCTTTCCAAGTCTTAGCAGCCCCAAGAAACTTCTCGCCCGTATCTGCCTGACGCATAACTGATGCTTGTTTTGCAAAGTGCCGCACCTTGGGTGAGTACATGCGGTGTCCACCGGGACGATATGGTATTTGGACATTAGCTAGTGGGCTGATTGATACTTCACTTTTCCTGACAAGAACATTACTAATGTGTATATCTCCAGCTTGATACGGCACAGCCATTGTACCTTCCAGCTTGATTAATACGTAACCCTGTTCTTCAAGTTCTTTTGGATTGTACCGTCTAAGGTCATCATCAAGATAGTGAAAACCCTTAGTCGCATTGTACGTCCGTCCTTCAGGAAGACGAGCAGGCAGAGACCTTTCTACCTTAGCGTTTCGAGCAGACATAAAGAAGCCTTCAGGGATCTCAATAGAGACTGTCTGAAGACCTTTAGCATTTGCAAGACTGAGAGCTTCGTCGTTTCTTAAGGTGTACTCCACATCGTTAAGAACTCTATACGCAGAGTATGCGTCATAGAACCGTTTAGGTGTTACACCATCCGTCAAATTAAAACGGTCGTTGTACATAACGTCAATCTCTCTACGGGTAAGCCACTTACCTTGACGTTCACCTACTTGAATAATGTCGCTTAGAGCACGTTGTTCTCGTTTCTTAAGAGCTCTAAATATTGGAACAATTTTCTTATTGATAGTCGATATAAGACTGTTACGACGACTTGCGGACATAACAGCAAGACCAAATAGATCTTCGCTAGATAGTTGACGACCACCAAGAACAAACCGGCCAATGCCCCAGTTGCTCTTTACATCCGTGATTGGAGCGTAGAAACCAGCCTCTTCAATCGGAAACTCAATCTCCGCTGTCCACCCTGTACCCTCTGGAGCAGGGCTTATATCTGCTTTAACAGGATCAGCTTGAGTTCTGGAGGCTTCTAGGTCAGCTCTTTGATCTTTGAACCTACGTATATCTTTCTTAAGATCTCTTTCTTGTTGACGAAGAATCCGTGTTGCATCAAGTCGAGCCTTACCAGACAGATCTGCAACTAGAGCAAAACTTTGTTTAACTTCTTCAAGGTCTTTCTCTGCTTTAAGGATTTTACCAGAAAGAAGTTCAAGGTCTTGGTCAAGTTTGCTTGTAGGCTTTACGCCTTCTTCCATTCGCGTTTTAAACGGAGTGTCTTTAAACGTAAGCGGTTTTGTTTCACCCTTCTTCAAGAAATAAGATGAACGACCTACATCAGAAGAAGGTATCTTTAGCTCATCAATAGCGTCAGAATGTGTCATTCCATCAGGAAGAGAGATCTTATTGCCTTCTTTAGTTACAAGAATCTTAACCTCTCCAAACTGAGAGTTAGCAACAAGTCTATCAAGGGTCTCTTTAGATGGGTTTACTTTGTATCCAGATGCAGAAACAGCGTCCCCAACATTGACATTTCTCAGAAAGATATCAATGACAGGATCTTGCTCTGGAGGTAGAGGTTTTGCGGCTCTTTTTCTGACTCTGGGCTTAGGTGCTGCTTTTCTTGTAATCAAAGTATCAGGAGCAAAATTACCAGCGACGTCCTCTGCTCCACGGAGGTACTCCACTCTAACGGGAATTGTTCCTCGCTTGCTAGCAACGGCCTCAGCAACTCTGTTGTTACCTTCCACGATAAAGGCTTGACCATCCTCGCGCACCTGAACCAAAATAGGTGAAGGCTCATAGCCTTTTTCTTCAATAGACTTTTTCAGCCTTTCAGCTTTGAAGCCTGTGCCTCTAGTCAGTTCTTCGCCCTGAGCACCCGGAAGAGCGTTGAGCCTGTTCACATCAATCTCGACGTTCGTCTTGGTGTACGCCGTAACATTTGCTGGCCCAACGGTTTTTAAATATGAACCTTCCTCGGCAGTTTCTCGAAGTTCCGCCGCTTGACGCCGCTTGCTTTCAAGCCACTCTTCATTCGGATAGTAAGTTCGCGTGACTAAATCTTCTTCTGGCTTTGCCGCCTCTCTTGGTTTTCTTGGGGGTCGCGGAGAGTCTGCACCAATCTTATTTACGTATTGAGGATCGTAACCCTGACCTCTAAGAAAACGAGTGAGGTTGTTGAGGTTAGCAAATCTACCGCCTTTAGCTGTTCCCATCTCTACAACAAGAACAGGGCTTTCAATCCCAGAGGAGTCTGTCCGAGTACGAGTACTTACATTAAGAACTCTTTTGTCCCCGAACTGGTTTCTAATGTTTTTTAGTTGTGCTTCAATTGCAGCAGAGAGCTCATCTCGACTAAGACGAGAAAGAAGAGGACGTTGTATTTCAAGAACATCAATTAATTGACGACCAGTATCGTAGCGTCGTGTGGCCTCTGCACCAACATTAATAATGGAAGATCCAAGATCAGGATTTACAATACTGGGAAGTGTGCTATCAATAACATCATCTACAGTTTCACCAGTTGTCTTTCTAAGGGCTGACTCACCTTCATTCTCTACAATACTCAGTAGACGAGAAAGAGTTTCAGCAGACGAAGAGCGTGACCCCCCTCTAGCCAAAGTCTTTACAAGACCAAGAGCCTTACCTGCCTTGATAGCTCCAAACAAAAACAAAGGACCATTATCAATTACATCTAATGTATTTTTAAATGTAGGATCTACACCCATCATCAGCTCACCAATAAGGGCTGCTTCATTGACGCGGTTATTGTATCCAAGTATTGTTGATGATTGCTTGAAATTATTTAGAGTATTTACAAGAAACTCTTCATTAAACTCTTCAGGACTCATCTGCCAAAATGCAGCAGTCTCTTGAAACTGAGCCCCGCCAGAAACAACATTCTGAAAGAAACCGTTAGTCACTCTGTCTGTTTCTACGTTACCAGTGGCTCCAATAGAGTTTTGAAGGGGCAACATGAACAAAGCATAATCAAGAATTGTTTTGATAAGCGGGGCGTCCCCTCGCATAGCAGTTTCTCTGGCTACCACCTCTTGAAGCAGCGCCAACCTAGCATCAGTTTCAATCCGTTGCTCTAAGAAGTTTGGCAGTTCATATGCTCTTTCAAGAAGTCGTGCTTCTTCAGGATCAAGGTTCTGTAAGGCAAAGACGTTCTGAGTAGCGTTCTTTTGAGTTGGTTGACGTTCTTCTCTTTCTTGTTCCAAAAGATCGGCTATGATAGCAGAAGACTGGGCATAGAAGTTTGTGTCTTGTTGAATGAATGGAGCCATAGAGGCTGCATTTCTAAGACGTTCTGCTCTATTCTTTTCATAGATGTTTTTTGACAATCCAGCTCTAAGTTGTCGATCAATCAATTGATACCTTGACCGATAAAGATCAAAGAAATCTACGTCCTCTGGAGCAGATGTAAGTTCTGCTAAGGCCGCTGTTTGAGCTTGACGAGATGTATCTCCTACAGGAGTTGTGTCCTCAGACCTAAAAAAGACCGGAGTCTCCTCTTGTGGGATAGGAGCAAAGACAGTAGAGATGTCAGAAGATTCTGTCATAGATTAACCTGTAGCGTCCGTACCTGCACCTTCAGTCTGAGACGGTTTTGTTGGAGCAAAACTAGCTGCAGCCATAGAGAAGTTTGCAATGCCACCAAACAAGTTAGAAACGTTCTGACTCATCATGGCATTACCCATACGATCTGCTGCCTGATCCCCCAAGCTTTCCATCTCTAGGCTAAATCCAAGATTGCCTCTGAGCTGACTCATTACGGAACCTACACCACCAGCAGTACCAGAGGTGTCCATAGCCCCTGTACCAGCAGCAGACGCAGAGATACGAGCCCGTGCAATACGTGCAGCCCTAATCTGCTCCTGCCTTTGTCGTGCAGCTTGAAGCTTTGCTCGTTTGTTCTGAGCTCTAGCAGCATCCCGTTGGGCATCAGCGGCTTCATTAGCAGCGACAAGAGATCCTGCAGTTGCAACTGTTGCGACAGTTAATGCAGCTATTGTTGTGAAAGCGCTCATTGTCTACTTTTCCTTATACCAGAAAGTCTCGCGGGGAACGTATCCAGCTTTTGCAAACATTTTATTATATCTTTCGTTATTCTGATCTGCATAAAATAGAGAGGCCATTACGACTCCTGAAACCCCAAGCTCTTCACCCTTTTTTTCAAAAGCTCTCAGAAGAGAAGTGCCTTGGTCTTCTGCCCACCATGCAAACTCATAAAGAACTTTAGATTTTCCAAAAACTAGTTCTGAAACCTTCCCAAGAATAAATCCTTTTGGATGAATAAGAACCACACCTTCACTACTTTTGATTAAGTTAACCACAATGTTCATAACTTTGTTGTGGTCGTAGTCTGTATCAACCCAAGGAGACATTCGGTGAAACCGGGCACAGCACTCTGCAATGTGGTTCAGATGGGCTGAACTGGTATTTGCCTCAACTACCTTAAGGGTGGGTTTTTGACTGATAGAAGACGTGCCATCCGAGGAGCTCAAAGGTTTTTCCTTCTGCACTCTCTGAGAATTTAAATTGAATGGCCCTGCCTGATCCTCTAACCTTATTTCTTGTGACAATTACATCTACTCCGGGGTTTCCAGTCCTCGTTGATCCAACACCTGTAGCGTAGTTGCTTGGTGCATTAGGTCGTCTATAGACCTGTACATTTGAGGACCATTTCTTATCTGTTACCACGTCATTGTAGTAGTCCCAACGAGCCTGCATGAACAAGGAGCCTTCACAGTCTGGAGTGTAGACAACAGACCCGTTAGCAACCGAACTTCCTTCGTTTTCAATTGGGTTCATAAATACATTGACAATGGGGGCTTGTTTAGTTCTTGCTCCATCTCCTAGGGTTTCATAACCCGTAATAATATAGGAGTCGTATGTAGTTTTGACAAGTCCTCCACCAGACAAAGTAAGACCACTCCAGTCAGTATATGTCTTGCTTGTAAAGTTAGCAGGCTGAACAACGTACCCATTACTTGTGTCGTAAGAATGTGTCAGAAACTGCATGTACTGAAAGTCAGGTGCATCTGCAATATAGTTTAGATCAATAAAGGCAGAAGCAATATAGTAGTCTTCCTCACTTGGGGGATTAGAAGGGAAAAGATCAGGATCTGGTTGAGATACCTTATATGGATAGAAAGCACCAAGACCAAGATCAAAAAACAACAAGTTTACATAGTACGAATCATACGTAGTGACTGTAGGCGTTGTAGAGGACGGTGGAGAGGGCTTCTGAGATCCTGAGCCTGAACCACCACCCGTAATGTTTTGTTGATACTCAGAGCCGTAGAGCCAGCAGACTTTGTTTCTTGAGGGATCATACACCCCCATAGCTTTTCCTCTACCATCTCCAATAGCATTGTAGAAAGATTTGATTGTGTCGTCAGAAATGTTGGTGCTATCAAACTGACCGGCAATAGTTCCAAACTGCCCAATGCTCTGTTGAATAGCAAAGATACCATTCCGTGACCACCAGAAAATCTGAGATCCTGCACGAACAATTGTACGAGGCCAGTCAGTTCCTTCAGTGCTTACTTTACTGATTGAATACTCAGTTGCACTAAAACCTTGAGAGCCAGACTGAACGTACCACACACCATTGGAGGCAAAGACAAGAACACCATCACCCTGCTCTCGAATTGCTACAATCTCTTCTGCATTAGGAATCTCAATCTGACCACCATCTGTAGCAATCAAGTCAGATATATTTTCTGAGGTAGGGTCTGCTTCCTGAAAACACTGTCCAGCACGTCTACCGTCTTCCAAGGTAGGGCTGAAAAAGACATTTGACTTGTACCCCCAGAACACTCTTCCAGAGGCAAACTCAACGGTCCTAGGACGTGTTGTAAGAGTTTCTGCAGTTAAACCTGCAATACCTGAAACTGCCGATCTGTCCTTGTTAAAATATTCAAGAATAAAGTGTCCACGAGGAGCCCGAGTGTTTCCAAAGAACTGTTTAACAAGACCAGCAGCGTCAAAGTCACCTGTCGTAGGGTCTTTTGATACCCACCAGACTTGAGCATTTGAGGGGTACCTAGAAAACTGTGTAAAGTAGTCGTTGATTGGACCCGTTGTTGTAGGAAAATTATATGAGTATCTTTCGTTCAACAAAGAGAAAGAGTCAATAGATGTTCCCGCACCAGTAGACTGTGGGTTTACCCAACCTTGGTTTCTTAGATTGTAGTTGTGCTCTGCAGTAAGGAATGAAGGCTCTCTGTCTACAGGGATGCTATCATCTACGCCAATAAAATCCCGGATTAGGATCTTAAGAGACGTGACAGAAATAGATGGTCCTGTAGTATCCCACACAACTCTAAGAGGTTCGCAATACTCATGGGCAATAAAGTGCTCGCCCCTACCGTGTGCAAACTCGCAGTGCCTTGAGTCTACATCAGAGTCCGCCGCACCAGAGACCTTATAACTAGACAGATCAAGAGTAACACCAGTGTCGTCGTACTGATTGCTTTCGCCAATCTGATAAAAATAAAGGACACCATCAACCCTTACAACCAACAGGTTCAAGGAGGCGTCCTTTCCTACAGATGTCCAGACATAGGTATCATAGATTGTACCCTTAGCCTGTCTTGTTGATGTAGGGCTTTGCCAAGCACCGCCAGTCTCTTCACCTTTAAGTTCAAGACCAAATCTGCGATCTCGTCTACCGTTCTCACGGATGTCGCAGTTTACTTCATCAATTGTTGCGTTCTCTGGAAACGCAAGAGGGGTTGCCTCGGTAATTAAACCGCGACTAAAGTTATTGTAGAGTTTATTTCCTTGAGCTCTGCTCATCCTAGAAATCTTCTCCGAAGTGGACTCTCATGTACTCTGTAGTCCGTTTATTCGTACAGCCGGGATAGCGACTCCATCCCATCTTGTCGTGCTTCTCAAGCCACTGTATTAGGGCTTTTTCACAATCAGAGTAGTTGGTCCACCTTCCCTGAAGGTCCTTTGCAAGCTTGCCCCCCTTGTATCTTTTAATCTTGAAGAGGGCATCTGCATCTTGCTCTATCATATACTCGGTCATTTTTGAGCTAAGATAGACAGGCTTCTTACTATGTCTTGCCCTTTTAAATTTAGTAGGTTGGGGTTTTGACGTACTTGGTTTGTGTTGTATTCTTTTTAGGACTTTGCGCTTACGAGCGGCCAAAATTCCTTTTAGATGCTTTGTACTCATTATACCTGTGGCTGTTGTTTTGCAGGGTCACTTTCTGACGTCTGGAACGTTGCTCTTCTTTTGAGTTAGCTACACCCTTGTAGTTGATAAAGCAGGCACTCTTTGCTTCAGCAAGAAACATGGGGAAGTAACGATCAGGAAGGTCTGGTGTAAAGGCATCAGTAGGTGTCCAAGTAGGCCACACTTCTGCATATGCCATTGACTTTGCTTCCTGTAAGTTAGAGTCTACAGCAGAGTTAAAGGAATCAAAAACGATATTTTCGTCGTCAAATGTTGTCCAATAGACGGGATGACGGTCATTAAGGATTTTGTACGGGAGGTCCGTACTAATGTCTTTAACAAGAGTCAGGTTTCCTTGAGTTGTGTTTTGAAGGACTATTTCCAAGAACTTTTCAGGAGGCAAGTACTCTACTTCCCGATAGTCTGGAGCAGCTACAGTGCCATTGTTGTACTTGATCCATTTGAAGTGGTCAATAGCATCAGGAACAACAAGAACATTAGGATGATTAGTTGAGTCGCCAGAAGCACTAAGTTTGACAATCTCCATACGAGAACCCATCTCCCAAGAGCCTAGGTTTTCATAGTAAGTTGTCTTTATTTCTTCTGCTACCTGTTGGCTCTCAACCGTGTCACTAATAGAAGCAACCTCTTCTGCATCCATAGCAGACAGAATGTTTTGAGTCATTTCTAAGAGTGTCATTTTCATTTGTTAGTCGAGCTCCAACTGGAGTTTGGTGTTGAGTGCTTTAAAGGCGTAACTAAACTTGTCCTCGTAAGTGTCTCTTTTGTACACATGTACTGACAAACCACCAGCAGCGCTTTCAACAGACCTGCCATTTTTAACACTTTCAACGTAGGCTTCTAGCTCTGTCTTAAACCTGTAGCTCTTGCTGATATTGTAAAACAATAAATGAAGACCAAAGGTTCTCCAGAACTGCTTAATGTGAACAAGTTCGTGTTTAATGGTGTGTTCTTTTACGTCAGACCTGACAAAGGTAATAAAGCCTAGTGCAAAGCCAAGAAGCCTACGAGGTTGTTTTCTGAACAGGTTCTCTGTCCATTGCTTAAATTCTACAATAGGTGTAGAACGAAAGATCACGGCTCAACCCGATCCTTATCTTCTTTTGGTGGGACGTACTTTGTAAGAGCTTCTCGCTTACGACTACGAGCCAAGAGAGACAGAGCCACTCCAAGAAAGACAATGGAGAAACCAAATAGTACAGCAAAGTTAAGCATTACAACCAAACCCTTTCTGGTGTTACTGGGTTAACTTCATAAGCGCTCAGTGCTTCCACCTGCGCCCTTGCTACATCACCAATCAAGCGGATGTTAACGTGCCAACCGGGCTGTGCGGCCATCTCTGGATATTCGTTACCATCAGGGTCCGTCAGCATGTTGCCAGTGGCTTTGTAGATCGTGCCAACCACGTCGATGGCATAGTGATGGGTGTGCTGTACCAGATAGGGATCACC
>Ga0070749_10000574_pt1 | contig 24689 bp, 20 predicted proteins | sample VirMetDEL_Nov_18_FD_75180 | JGI IMG/M metagenome (GOLD analysis project Ga0070749, IMG submission 75180) | Aqueous microbial communities from the Delaware River and Bay under freshwater to marine salinity gradient to study organic matter... | ecosystem: Environmental > Aquatic > Marine >...
ACCCACTTCATGGTCACTCAGTTGTGCGAGCAGTTGGGTATCACGGTGGACCGCGATGATGCCATCGCTTGTGCCGCCGCAACCATGGGCACCCCCAACAAAGGGGGTGCCTGATGGCAAAGGAAGAAACCATCACCCCGTTCGGCGAACCAACAGTTCGTGAGGGCTTGGTCTACCACATCTACCACGGCATCATCCCCGTGTATCAAGGCACGTGGCAGGTGCAAGAGATTCAAGACGATGGCACTGTGCTTTCGTTCCGCTGCCAGCCGACGATGACTTCCCCTTTCAAGCGTGGCGCTTTGATCGTCAACTCTAGCATCCAGTTCCGTCACCAACTCGACCGACTGGACGCTGCGCTCTCGAAGTACAGCAGGCTCTTAAAGAGCGGGGATCACGTGCGAACAAGCAAGAACATGCACGACCCCATCTACATTACGGATGGCTCCAACTCTCTCGGAGCAGTCAGAACTGCGACGATCCCTACCACATTGCCAACCACACCCAACGTTGTGGAATATGTGCAGGGCCAAACTATTGAACCCCAAGACCTGACCGAGCGTAGAAAAGTATTGTCCGGCACTGAGTTGCCACCTTCCCCAACCCCTTCTGAAAACAAGGAGACTCCCGATGAGTAAGTTTGCAGAAACCAAAACGTTTGCTGAGTTCGAGGCTCAGTTGAAAGTCGACGGCGCACGCATGGACACCGAAGACGTGGTGTACACCCTGATGTGTGCAGGTTTGTTCGACGGCATCACACGCAACAAGCCCGGGTCCAGTGAGGACTTCGATGTTGTCAAGGCACGCATCGAGGCCATGCTTGATTCCGACCCCGGCCTTGCCAACACCTTCATGATGATGAGCGTTGTCTCGTCAGTTGCCAGCGCGTTCCGCTCCCGCATGAACCTGATGGAGAAGAACGCAGACATGATGATGCGTTTGACCGAGGTCTTCAATGAGGCCAAGGCTAACGACGGCAGCATCCCCGCCGATCATGTGGAGATGTTGCTCGACAAGGTTCAGGATTTGGGCCGCTTCTTCAAGAAGAAGTCAGCCGAAGCCAGCGACCACTACGAGCGCACGTCTGAGGCGTCCGCCGATGCTGCCATTGGCAACATGAAAGCGTACACCGAGAAGATGGTCAAGCACAAGACTGAGATGCAGCGCGGTACGCTCATCGAGTTGGTGCAGAAAGCCGTCAACGATGGCTTGCCCCCGCACGAGGCTCACTGGCCCGTCTCCTTCTGTCTTGGAGACGATGAGTGGCAAATCATCGAGAAGTTGCATGCTGTCATGAGCGCCCTCAAGAAGTCCGGCGACAACCCCGCTGACTTGGACATCCAGCAACTGAAAGACTTGCTCGACGATGAGTGATGCTGCAAACCCGTTTGAGGACTGCCCCCCCGTCATGGGGGGGTATCCTCATGATACTTCTAAGCACTGGCCCAAAGAACAAGGAGAACCCATGAAAGTTCACGGCCTTCTACTGTTGCCCAACGGCACCCGACATGACGTGTCCTGCGATGTTGATTCGTGGGACGATCTTAAAGAAGATCACGGCGTCACCTTCTTCGACATCGTGCGTGGCAACCAAACCACCAACCAAGCCACCATCTTGGTGGACGATGAGGGGTTGCTCAAGGACAACAACCCGCTCAACTTCTGGTCGGTTGTTGTCTGTCCGCTGTTCGAGATCGGTCAACCCTTGACCGGACCCATCTGGATCTTCGGTCCTGCCAATGACCAAGGTGAGATGACCGACATCGACCCTGACTTGCTTGCCAAGATCCCGCCAACTCTGCGACCCAAAGCAGGCTTTGAGGTTCACTTCTTGGATTCAGGTGACGACACCTGAGCAAGCAACAGCGTTGCCAGTTGGAACAACTGGTCCGCCTTCACTGTCACTAACCATTCCCCACCGTCTTCCCGCATAAATACCAGCGGGAGACGGTGGGGATCTTTTTTTGTGTCCTCATCGCACTGATCCATGAACCGGCAGGCGGCGATGCTCTTCCGCCGCTTGACCTCAATCCAAAGCGGGTCACAGCCCGCCACGTCCGGGTCCACGGCTCCGTCTGACTGGCGCGAGCGGCGGGCCTCAGTCCAGCCGAGCGACTGCATGACCTGCACGACCTCACGCTCACCCCGCTTGCCCTTGTCCCGCTGCATCTTTCCCATCAGAGACTCGCGAACTTATTGACCGGAATCATGTAGCAGGGTTCAACGTCGGCGCTGTCTCTGGTCTGCATCGTGCGTCCACCATACACCAACTTGGCTTGCCCCGGAACGTCGTGCAGGTGGGTGTAGTGGCAACCGCCATCCATCGTCCCGACCACGAATACCGTTGGCAACTTGAGCGACTGGTGATACTGGCAAGCAGTGTGAACCTTGCTCATTGACAGCATGATGGTTGGGTACTGGCCCCAGTTCATTCGGCGCATCTTGACTTCCGCAAAGCCAACGATTGCATCTGCCTTCGTGACTGCGAAGTCCATGCGGTAGGACATTGGCAACTTGTGGTACTCGATGTTCCACGCAGCAGCCAAGCGTTCCATGATTGCTTGCTCGTTGTTGCGGTCGTCTTGGTTCTCATACATCGTCCGGGTCATCGTCTTCATGCTCCTCGTCTCTTGCGTCACTCCAAAACCAATACTCAAGAAGCAGGACTGTGACTGCTCCAATGATGTGGTAGTCGTCCATGTCAAACTCAAGTTGCCAGTTGTCAATCAGTCGTCGTAGATCCTGCTTCATCTTTTCTGGTGGGGTAATCACAATGGCCTCGCTTGGTTGGCAACCAACTCAACTACTTGCTTGCTTGCTCCGTGCCCCACCACCCAGTCCTTGACATCAGAACCTTTGGATGGGTACATGATTCTAACCCGTGAGACTTTGGGCTTGAGCAAACTGGCAATAGACTTTGCCCCCTGCTTGCCGGGCTTGTCGTTGTCCGCAACGATCACCACGTCATGCTTCCAGCACAGCATCTTGGTGAGGAGAATCCCACCGCCATTGCAGGACGGGCGACCCACGGCAGGCAGGCCGATCTGGTGCAGCGCCAGCGTATCCGTTGGACCCTCAGCGACGTAGACACTGCCGTGGCTGGGCGGCTTTCCAACGTAGAACAGGCCAGCCCTGCTCCCCTTGACGGCGAACTTGTTCCCGTCTGGGGTGCGAAGCCTGATGCCGATCACGGCCCCGTTGCTGGCTCGCATCGGGAACGTGTACGCCGACTTCTTGGCTGACCATCCGACCTGCATATCTTCTAGTCCCCGCCTTCTGAGGCCCGTGGATAGGACGAGATGGTCATACATGTAGCCTTCCATGGCTGCGACACACTGATCGACGCCCCGTTGCCAGTCAATGTCCAGCGGCTCAGTGACCGCAACTGGTGCGGACACAGGCTTTGGCTGAAGCAAGGGGTTGATGACGTGAACCCAGCCCGCATCTCCTGCGCGCTTGTCACTCTCAACCCGTGGGCATATGGCTGTCGATCCATCCTTGGATACCAAGCACCAGTCAGGCTTGTTGCATATCGGGCATGGGTTCGCCCTGCTCACTCGTTCCCAGTCCGTACTCGTCATGCAACAAGTCCTTCGGGATTCCGGTTGAGTCCATCCATTTCTCCACCTCGTTTATCAATACTCGTCTGTGCCCTGACACTGGCAACCGATACCCGATCAGGTGGCCTTTGTCGATGGCGCGAATGATTGTTTGCTGGGACACACGAGCAACTCGTGCGATCTGTCCGGTAGTCAAACTGTCAACGTCAATCTTGTGCTTCATCAGTGAAACCCTTTTCTAATTGGAACCAAACGTTCTTGTTATCTATGCGTCTGCGTACTGCACCGTGTGATCTCCTATATCTGTATAGCACATCCTGCGTTATCACTAACGTCAGGAAGCGTGACAGCGACCCCTTGTTAGGGTCGAACCGCCGGTCGTAGGCTCTGCGTGCAATGACGTAGAACTCTGCAACCAACTCATCCTCATCCCATCTGGCGAACCGACCGTTGATCCTGTACTTCTTTGCAAGGAAGTACAGTAGGCCGAGGTGTTCATCCAGCGGGTGGCTCTGGCTTTTTCCATCCGCCATCTGCCAATTCCTGAATCATGTCCTTTGCTTGTTTTGCTGTGACTTTCTCATACGGCAATCCATGCTCCTTGAGTATTGCTTCTTGCTTAAACGACGGCCTGTTCAGTTTGCGACGTAGCATAATCTGATAGACCAGCGCGCCAGCCTGCTTGCGTGTCAGGCTCTCGGCTTCAATGCCATTGTTGGCAAGCATGATGATCTGCTTGTCCGTTGGCTTTTCTTTGGGGTTGGCAGTCACGACCGGGGCGAACCCAAGATCCTCAAACGGATCGACTGCCCTGCTTGTGTACGACGAACGCAACTTGACTTGCGCCCGGCGCAGGTTCTCCTGCTGGCGGGCAGCGTTCCTCTCCTCTGCCAGTTTCTCCTTGGCCTCGGCTTCTTCAAGCAACTCGATGGGATCCAGTTCTTCTTCGTCAGGCACACGCCTGCTTACTCTGTCGACCAGATCATCAGGTGCCCTGCCTGCCAACACATCAAACGTAGTGACAAGGCGGTGCCTTCCGGCGTTGCCCCTGAAGTCAAGGACAAGCAGGTCGGGCTTACTCGACTGGCCTATCGCCTGCTTGCGGGTCGTCGCACACGAATCTGATTGGGGTGGGGTCAAAGGCCTCGTCCCCCTGCCCACGCATTGCGTGTACCTCGCTCTGGATTTCGTGGCTGTGAACATCGCGACACATGCGACGGACGGCTGATCGAATCCCTCGACTAAGACTCCCACATTGACCATCCATTGCAACTTGCCTGCGGCAAACTGCTCCAACAATTCTTTGCGCTGCGTCTTTGGCGTCTTGCCTGATACCCATGCTGCACTCTCCGGCCTATGCCTGTTAATGATTTCTGCCACCAACTCGGCTTGCCGAACGGTGGCGGTGAAGATGATGGTGGGCCTGTCCCCTGCCAACTCAAGCGTCGGATGGATCATCCCGTGTAAGTTCTTCTCTTCCTCCAGCACCTCTGCCAATTGACTGGCGCACAGGTCGCCAGCCACTGTCTTGATCTGCGAGTAGTCAAGTGTCCCGACCCGCACAAACTTCTGCTTGATAGGTACAAGCCAGCCCTGATTGATGCCGTCCAAGATTGAATACTGGTAGCAGCAGGTATCAAATACTGTGCCCATCGCCATCTCATCTGAACGGTCAGGGGTAGCAGTGACGCCCACCACACGCAGACTTTTGTTCTGCTTCATGTAGTCAATGAACGTGCGGTAGGAATTACTGATCGCGTGGTGCGCCTCGTCAACAAGCAGGAGCGAGTAGTCGTTGGGGTCAAACTTGTTGTACCGGCGGTGCCCAAGGATCTCGGACGTGAGGGTCTGGATACTGGCAAGCACAATGCTGGCCTTGCTTCCCGCCTTCGACTCCGCCTTCTCGATGGCTGGCACCACACCCAGCGTCTGCATGATCCGAGCCTCTGGCTGCTGGATCAACTCGGTGCGGTGGGCCACAAGCATGGCACGCCTGCCTGATGACAGGCAGCGCCGGATCATGTCGATCATGACCACGGTCTTGCCCAGCCCTGTTGCCATGACTACCAGCGTGGACTGGTTGCTGGCAAGGTCAGACCTTGCGGCATCAACTGCTTGGTTCTGATAATCACGCAGTTTCACAGCAGTTCGTCAGGCAGCAGCCTGTCCCTGTCTTTGTTTGACCAGCCAGTCTGCCCGCAGAAGGAGCAGCCATTGCCAGCGCAGACCTTGCACTGGTGGGTGGGCTTGACCAGCCTGAGTATCTGAATCATCCGCGCCCTGCACACAAGGAACTCTTCGTAGTCGCTGTCGCTGAACAAATGACCAGACATATCTCGCAACTCATCAACACGCCTGCACGCTCGTGTCAGGTGGTGAAGAGATTCACTTATGATCTCTCGTGCGTCTTCCTCGTCGTAGGTCATGAAGCCACAAATTACCAGACCTTCCGAATTTGTCAAGACCAAAACTTAAAATTTTTTCCTTGACAGCCTTGGAAGGGTTGGTACAATCCCTAACAGCACCACCTGATATGGGGTTGCTCTAGGAGAAACCATGGCATTACAGCACCTTGATGAGCAGGACTATCGTGCCCTACCTCATCTCAACCAATCCATTCTCAAGCATGGCCTACGGTCAATGCTGCACATGAAGAATGCAATGGAAGCCCCGTCCAAAACAACGGACGCTTTGATCTTTGGACAACTGGTACACACGCTGGTGCTTGAGCCGCATGCGTATGGCGAGCAGTTTGCTGTTGCTCCAGAGGTTGACCGCAGAACAAAAGCAGGCAAGCAGGAGTGGGAAGACTTTCTTGCTGTCAACCACGACCGCACCCCAATCAAGAAGGCTGACTACGACCGAGCCTGCGACATGATGGGGGCACTGCGTGCGCACCCTGTTGCCAGCACCTATCTCGAACGCATCAAAGATGCAGAGATTGCCTGCACATGGAAGCATGATGGCCTTGACTGCAAAGCCAAACTGGATGGGGTGATCCCCGGCAAAGGCAAGGCCAAGCCAATCATCGTTGACCTCAAGACAGCGATGGATGCTTCGCCCGCAGGCTTTGCCAACTCGGTAGCCAAGTTCAACTACCACTTTCAGCAGGCGTTCTACGTTGATGGCTATGCCCAGAACACCAAGCGCCGACCACGTTTCATCTTCCTCGTCGTAGAAAAAGAGCCGCCCCACGCGGTCGGCGTCTACACCTTGGACGAAGACGCTGAAAGAATCGGTAGAAAATCTTACGAATCTGTCTTGAAGCAGTGGAAATTGTGTTCCACTTCGGATAAGATTGAGGGGTACGGCAATGAAGTCAAGGAGATCAGCCTCCCCGGCTGGGCCGTACCAGACTCTGACATCATCATCTAACTCAAAGGAAACCTAGATGGACATTCGCGCAGCATTCCCTTCCAAGTATCTCAAAGCCGCAGACATCCCCGAACCTCAAGTCTTCACCATCCGTACCGTTGCTATGGAACGGATGCTTGACGGCACTCAGAAGCCAGCCATTGGCTTCCACGAAACTGAGCAGATGTTTGTTCTGAACAAGACCAATGCCAACCGCTGTGAGGCTATGTTCGGTTCCGACACCAACGCTTGGGCCAACCAACGTCTGGAGTTGTACAAAGACTTCGCTGAGTTCCAAGGCAGAACGGTTGATTCCATCCGCTGCCGCCAACCGCAGCAGGCCGCACCACAGCAAGCGGCTCCTCCTCCGCAGCAGCCTGCCGCACCGCCTGCATCGAACGACGATCTCCCGTTCTGATGTAAACCTCCTTGTTGGGTGGGGGCAGCAATCCACCGTTGCCCCCACCTTTAGCCCTCGGGCGACAAATCCTTTTTGACAGAGCGGTTCTGCCGCTCAACATCTCCCGCTCTGTCTGTTGCAAGTCAGGCAGAGCATTAGCCCTCGGGCGACAATCCACCCCCTCGCCAGCCCCCCTTCTCTTCTTGGGGGGCTGGTTCTTTCAAGGAGAAACCATGCCATATCACAGAGCAAAAGACCAATCGTCACGGGTCTGGTCATCCCGAATCACCGAAGAAGAACTTGCCACGGACATACCGCCAGTGGTTTGTTCCTGCGGAGAAGACATGGAATACCTTGGCTCCTTCATTGAGGCGGGCCACGGCTGGTCAACCTTTTCCTGCAAGTGCGGCGAGACTACTTCCGTAGGGAGCCTCGACCCTCGCTCACCTGTCTGAAGTCAGGACGGTTCAGATCTTCGGTCGCCTCCATCAGGATGCGGATTCTTTCTTCCAACTCTCCCGGCTCCCCGAACGGAACCTCTCGGTTGGTGAACTGGAATCGTTCGACCGCAGATTCAAGAGCCGTGGTTGGCACGTCATAATTGCGGAACTCTCCTTCAAGCAGGCTCTCAGTCAGATCTCTGCTTACTGCACCGAACGACATGCCCTGCCTGATCTGCCGATCACTGTAGCCCAGCGCACGCATGCCACCGACCAAACTCAACAGGTCTTTCTGCAAGTTCTGCCTTGCCCCGTTGTAGTGACCGACTGCTTCAATCAGGTAATCTTCATCTACACCTCTGGCTGTTCGGATAGATGCTCGATACCGTGATCCCAACTCCCGGTCCAACCTGTTGAACTCTGCCAACTTGAACAAGAAGGATTGCATCGGACTGATTGTCTCAGTCTTGAAGCCAGTTGCGTGCGTAAGAATCGAGTTGGCAAGGCTGTACCTTCTGCCGTAATCGTTGACTTGTCCAGTGGCAGCGCGAACAAAGTCAATGCCCTGACCAATGAAGCCCGGCTCGATACCACTCAGTACGTGCGTAAGCAACTGGCCTGCTTGATCGAACGTGCTTGTGCCCGGCTCGACGATGGCCCGACCATTCATGTCCTTGTTGCGTACCGCTTCGTAAGCAGCACCGAAGAACACCTCTTGCCCAATGAACGGTTGGAAGATCTGCTCAAGGGATTCAAGGATTGCTTTGTCTACATCTGAGTGTCTGCCTGCAAACAATGCGATGATTGGCTTGCGGAAGTAGACGAACGGGTCGACGTATCCGTAGTCGGTAAACTTGATCTCACCGTTCTCACCACGCTGGAAGAGCAACGTACTGTTGCGGTTCCAGAATGGAAGCATGCGTCTGATTGCTTCTTCCTCTTCATCGCTGATGCCTGACAAACTCTTGAACGCGATGGCTGCAATGGACGGCAGGCTCAACATGATTGCCAGCCCCATCATTCGGTTGCGTCCTGCCTTCTGGATCTCTGGATTAGAGTCAGACATCTCACGGCGTGCAAGCCTGATCCTGCCAATGGTTGTCCGGATCATCTCTGCTGTGTGCGAAGGGAAGGTGCCGACGATTGGCAGGCGACGCAAAGCAAGCACTGCTTCTGGAACCATCTCGTAGTTCGGCATGGTTTGCCCAACGATCTCCGCTGCCATCGCTTCGATCTCATCATCCTTCATGAGGGGATAGGCTTTCTTCAAACGCCCAGCCTCAATCTCGAAAGCAATGACTTTGAACACGTCATCTTCAAACGAGTACATCTGTTGCGTCTTGCCAATCACCCGTTGGGTCAGGCTTGATGTGTCACGACTGATGCGTCCAACACGAGTCAGGAAAGAACCAAGCGTCTCGTCCGCACCTGACTGGCGAATCATGTCTTCGATCTCAACCTCGAAGCCGTAGTTGACCACGCCCAGTTCAACCATGCGGCGGTATCGTTCGCGCCGCTTCTCATCAGTCACACCAAACAAGTCGTTGCCAGCAGCAGCGGTACTCCACCACTCACGCAAGTTGGTATCCATTGCGTTGCCGTTGAAGTATCCATTGGCAATCATGTGAGGTATGTTGCCAATGAAGTTCCGTGAGTGTGTCAGTGGTGACAGCACGGTCTTGCCATACTTGGTGAGCGCGTTGGCCTTGAAGATGAAGCCCATCAATCCACCAACGTCTGTCTTCTTAGGTTGCAGCAGGAACTCAAGAGCCTCCCGAACCTCATGCTTGACATACAAACCATGCAGCATGTAGTCAGGCTTGAACTTGTCAGGCGAATGGATGGCAACCCACTGGTCTCCCTCGCCAATAGGAATCATGTCGCCATGAACAATCCATCCTTGCTCAATACCCATGCCACGGATGTCAGCAAACAGACGGTGGTTCTCGATGACCGCTGCCATCTTGGTGATGGTGTTGGTGTAGTTCTTGAAGATGTTATCTTCTTCACCCATGAGGGCACGCAACGCCTTGCTAAAATCATCGTCGCCAATCCTGCGCTTCATCAGGATGCTGGCACCCTTGAGGTCAGACTCCTCAATGATTGACAGCATGGCAATGGGCGACTGACTCTCCGAGCCACGCATGAGTACGCTGTTTGCCAGCGCCGCTGCCATCGTTGGAATCTTGTCAGGGTCAAGTCGACCAGAGGCAATCTCGTCAGCGTACATCTTCTCGTACTCTTTGGTTGCCAGTTCGATGAACTTGTCTTTGACTTCTGCTGGTACGTTTTTTGCCCAGTCAGGTTCGCTAAACAACTTGTACGACCTGTTGACATACAGGCCCATGTTCTCACCGATCTTTGCACGCAAGCCATCAGGCAAGTCGAGGTTGTCTTTCAACGTAGCGGACATCTCATCAATGCTGTCACGCATGCCCCGCAAGGTAGCAAGCAAGCGAGGACTCATGCCCCTTGTCAATGGGTGTGGTCCGCTCACGTTGTAGTGGGTGCCATCGACAATGCTCTGCGGGATGCCAAGCAGCGTGTTGAGTTTTGCCATCACCGCTGCCTGCGACTCAGGAGTGACGTACTCCTCTGATACGATTTGTCTCAGGTCAATCAAGCGCTTGGCAGCACGGTCTTGCGCAGACTCAATGTGCCCCTTGCGCTGCATGTATCGTCGGAATGCGCCTTGTGGCAGGCCGCGACTGGTAGTGAAATACTTTCTGAACACCTCCCCGATTGACTTGGCAATCGAGTTGGCCTTTGGAACTGCTGCATCCAGCACGCCATCGCCAAACCGTGAGAACAGGACAGGGTTGCCTGCGTGTGCCTCGTCCTGAATCAACACATCTTTCGGATCAAACACAACTACAACCTGTGACTCTTGCCCAGAGTTGGAACCCATGCCATCACTCACATCTTTGAAGATGACACCGGCATAGCCATCGTCCCGTGCGTCGTTGATAACCTCTTGGAATTCGTCCGCATCGTAGTCAGAAGTCTGATGAACATACATCTCGCCGCGAACGTGGGCTTTTACAATCGAGTGAACCTTGCCCATTTTTCTGATTCTTTTGTCTAGTCTCTCGATATCTCCGGTAAGCATGTTCTGCTTCTGGATCGCCTTGTTGAGAAACAACTCTTCATCCTTATCAATCGGAACGTCATACAATTCTCTTTCTCGATCAACTTCAGCAGCCTTCTCAAGTACAGCAATCCCTTCTTCTACATTGATGGTTCCGTACTGAGTCATGGCTGCGCGAAGGATTTGAGCGCCAGTTGGGTACGTTGCCAACTCTGCGGTGAACGCTTCAGACAGCATGTTCACTTCGTAAAGGTGTTTCATGTGGCCTGACTTGTACTGGTCGGTTTGGTCTAACTCAAACTGGAGAGTATTCAGGGCCACATCATTGAGGTCCGGCATGATCCGGGCTGGCTTCAGATTGTCTGACAGGCTTTCGATATCCGCAATCAACTCATCAACCGTGCTGAACTCTCTTGTGGTTGGACGCCTGCGATGCATATTTTCCAGAACAATCTTTGCTTGCTCTGGATCGTTTTGGTTCATTTGTTTCAGATGGTCTAGGAACGGCGTACCCTTCGGCTCCAAACTCAAACCAAAGTCAGGGTCGGACGCAATTTCTTCCAGCATGTTTTCGTAATCTTGCTGGGCCTGATACCTAAACTTCTGGTGGTACTGTCGAAGATTCTTGACAGTATCACGCATGCCCTTGGCCTGCTTGCGCGGGCTGGCAGACTCAGATACAACCTGTGACAGCAAGTCTTTGAGAGCAAGCATGTCTCCATCGAGAACCGTGCTTGGGTCTGTCACTTGCTTTAACTGCTCCGCTACTTGGGTTGCATCATCAAAATTGCCGCGAGTACCGAAAGTCGCGTCGTCGTTGTAGAAGTCACCCATGGTGGCATAGGTAGCAAGCATCTCGCCACCAGTGGTACGCGCCAGCATCTCGCTAGTAACAGCAGGCTCCAGCGGCAACTGACGCCTGATGTCAAACTTGAATTGCCTGCCGATACCATTCGGAAGTACCAGTCGGTACTTATCGTTCATATCCCTGTACTTCTTTGGGATATCTTTGTAGTCAAGCGGACGGAACGAAAACAGGTCGCCAAAATCCGTATCGCCTATGATCTCTGACTTTCGATAGGACGCATAGAAGGATGGGTCAAGAATCAAAGCCCTTTTGAACTCTGACGTGTTGAGGCCAAGGACTTCTAACTCTGCATCTGCCTGCACCTTAGCCCTTTCTATCATGTCGATAACGGACTCGTGATACTCCGCAACTTTGCTTGCGGTTTCCTCAGGGGTCTCCCCAAGTTCTGTCTGATACTGCTCAAGGCTTACTGCCACCGCATCTTCAATTTCTTTTGCATAACCCCTTGCCACCATCTTGTCAGTGGTAAGGAAGATGCCAGCCTCTGCGTCCTTTGCCCCCGTAAACGAACCGAACTTATCTTTCTTGAAGTCTCCACCTTCAAGCCCGTACTTCGATTGCGTGCCGTGGTAGAAGGTGACAACCCCGCTGTCAGAATCCGTATCCACTGTCTCGATGGTTGTTCTCTCGCCAAAGTCCTCTGTCTCAGCAGAGCGGTCGGCGTAGGCGTTCATTCGTTCGAGGGTGAGGGGCTTTCTTTTGAAGGGGTTTCCGGGTTTTGATCCGTCGGGTTCGACTCCGAGGGACCAGAGTTTTCCTGCTTCGGAGTTGATATCAGCGCGGGCAAACCTGACTCCGCCGACTTCGACTTGGGCGCGGGAGAAGAAGAGTTCTCCCTTGTAGCCGCGCTCCGTAAGGAATTCATTTCTCGCTTGGCGTATCCTTCTGCGTAGAGAATCTGCATTCCTTCCGGCAACAGACTCTGGCCCGGGAGCATGCTTCGATTTGCTGATGAATCTGTTGGGGATGTCCGCCCCGACAACTTCATATTTTTCCCCGAGTCTTCTCTCGATTTCATTTAGGTTTTCCTCTGTGATGGATTCTGTTGAGCCATGGTAGGCCAAGCCGATTTGCTTGCGAGCCACGTCAAACGGGAAACTGAAACTGGTCATCTCAGCGTAGCCCGCTTCGGTGAACACGTCCTGCATTACCTTTGTGATGCGGTCAAAGTCTCTCTTGCTAGCCGGACCCTTGATAACAATACCGTTCGGCGCTTGCCCCTCATCAACCACCTTGATGCTTTCGACAACTCCAACGCCGTGCTGGTCAAGCACGTAAGCAAGAGTTGCTGCTGCTGCGTCTGTCTGCTTCTCGCCAGCCTCGTCAATAAAGACTTGCAATCCGGGGTTGAAGTCGCCCATCCACCACCCTCGGACAACATCCACTGAACCAAGCAAGTCAACGTTGAGGTCTCTGCCAATAGTGTTCCACTCCTCGTTGAGAATCTTGGCAGCCTGCTGCTCAAACTTTCTGCGCTGTGCGTAAGGGAGTTTGCCAAAGAATTGTGCCTGCTCTCCTTCTTGCATTGCATCCGGCTTGCTTTCACCTGTCAGCCTTCGCGAGAAAAACAAGTCCTGCCGCATGTTGTGCGACATCATGTTGGTGGTGATGTTTGCCATGCGTGCCATTGACTTGGAGGAGTCAGGGTTTGGCATTACCGGGGTGGTAGGCAGCAACATGCCAAGCGCATCGCGCATCTGGAACATGTCAAATTTTGCCCCACTGATCTTGATGTCTCCAAGTTCCACCCCGTACTTAGACATGACTTGATTGATGTTGCTGTCTAGCAGAGTTCTGAATGCAGGATTGGCAACATACTCAGCCATGTACTCAAGCATGGATGACATGCCGTACTCGCCGGTAAGCATCCCTTGTGCATACGGCATCCTGTAATCCATGATTGCGCCAAAGTTGTTCAAGAGTCCAGAATTGGCTGCATCTTGGAAGAACTCTACAGCCGCAATGCGCAGGTTCCCCGGGTTGGACTTCATTACGCTCTCTGCCAACTTATGGAGATCTGTCAGAGCATCACGATAGTCAGGGTCTGTGATGTTCTTTGTCAGCGTTTTGTAATCGGTAAGCAGAGAAACAAAGTGGGCAACCATGAAGTCGTTGGCTACATATGCAGTTGACCCGTATCTCATCTTTGCCAACTGCGCACGCTGCTCCGGTTGCAGGCGAGAGACTGGTCCTTCTACCGCAAGCATTTCCTTGTTGCCTGAAAGTTTCAACGTTTCCTTGTTTGACGTTGCCAGTGCGGCTAGGGACGGGAGGGCGTCCAAGATGATGGTCAACTCGGCACCAAGGTGGTTGCTCTCGTCCATCATGCCGACGGCTTTCGGATCTATGTTCACCAAAGAATAGAGGTCGGTGTTTTCTTTCGGAGTAACCCATGCCGGGTTAGTCGGCACCACTTCTGCCAGTGTGAAAGAGATCGTGTTCTGGCTAACGGCGTGCGTGTATTCGTGCAGGATTGTTGCCACTGCGCTTTCCAAACCCGCCGTCTTGCGCTCAGATTTATCCATGTCGATGGACATAAGATCCATGCCTGAAGCCGTAGAGAAACTTGAGTGCGTGCCAACTGCATCGGTTGTATTTGCAAGCACTCCGGTCGGGTTGAAGTGGACAACGGAGTTCTCAGACATGCTGCCAGCGCTGTTCAGCAAAGATTTGGCAGTAGCCTTAGACACGTCAGAAATAAATTCTGACTCTGCAACACGTTTCATCAGGGTCTTTGTGTAGTAGGTGACGCCGAAGTTAGTCGATAGAATCGGCGTAATTACACGCTTCATCTCAAGCATGAAGGCAAAGCGGTCAATGTTGCCAGCGATGAGATCGTCAACCAACTGGTCTGTCTGGAGACCTGCTTCCAAGGTAGCGGCCTTCGCGTTCAGAACCATCATGGATGCTTCGTCTTTGGTTGCAAGTCCGAACCTATACAGTTCGTCCGCCATCTCCACTTGATCCTCAAGCATGAAGACCATTGTGTTCCGCATGTTGTCTTTCAACACAGTCAAGTCAAGGTTGGGATCGTTGAGATCCATAGCGGACAACACACGCACAGGGCTTTCGAGGTTCGACCCATCCAGACCAAAGTAGTCATCAATGAGTCTTTGCCCCATAATTGCACCCATGCCTGCGATGGGCAGGCCGCTTGCCAGACCATCCCGCTTGAGTTGCGCAACCCTTGGATCTTTCTTCCGCCGTTGATTGACCACAGGGTTGAGTGCGTGCTTCGGGTCGTCGATATCGTCATCAAGAAACCCTGCGATTGGAGGCCGCATAGATCCCGAGCGCTCCCCAATCGCGTCAACAGTCAGCGATGTTGAGATTGACGGGCGCTGACTGTCAACGTCTGCTCTTGAGAACATTGGCTGGGTAAGCGTGCCCACGTCAAGCGCACGCACCCGGTTGGAAATAGCCCTGTCCAGCCGAGCCGACAGGTTTCTCGCCTTCACGGTGGCATCGTCAGAGAATGGAGAGCGGATTGCATCTGCAATCAAATCAGACTCGCTGCCAGCCATGCTGCCCATAGCCAGACGTGCCTTGACGCCCTGCCGCTGGGGCCGGTATGTCCCAGTGCGTCCAAAGAACTGCCGATATAGATCGCTAGGGGTAGCAGAAACGCCATTCTCAGCCAGTTCTGAGGTCGTTTCTGTGCCATAAACAGCGCGTCGGCGGGCGATACCAGCCTTGATTTCGTCCGTCATCTCAACAGGAGTGCGCGCAAACATGGCAGCAGGCGTGCCAGTTTCATCAGGATCGACAGCCGTCTCGGGATTGAACTCCGAATCCAGTTTGCCGAACGTCTGACTAATCTCTACGAACGATCCGTCTTCGACTCGCTGCGAGTGGCCTGCCATCATCTCGTGCAAAGCATCCCAGCGGTCACGAGTTTCCCAGTCTGCGTCTTCTGGGGTGAAATCAATCAAAGATCGCAGGGTGTTCTTCATCCGGCGAATGACTGGGATGTTGCGGCTGTTGTTTGCAAGAGAAGTGATAACACCACGTGCCAAGTCCGGGTTGGCAGTAGCCATGCGCTGGATGTAGTAAGCGCCAGTCTCTTCTAAGATGCGCTTTGCTCTTGCTTTCTGCTCCTCGTTGCCATTTAGAGCCAACTCAAAAGCGCCAGCCAGTGCTTGCTCGACCTCGGTGATAGTAGTAAGGGTGCCCCGTTCTCCAGTAATTGGGTCTGCTTCAGCCCGTCTGGCAATAGCAAATGCTTCGCGGAAGCCATCTGGGTCTTGCTCCATGGCATTCATAAGGAAGTCAACGGCGGCGCGGCGGTCCTGCCGCATCACACCGTGGAACACCTCGTGTCCCATAAGTGAATCAAACACAGTCCGGTCAAGAGATGCGTCTGCACTGATGTAGATCACACCAGTATCAGACGAGATGGTTGCTGCCACATCGCCGGGCACTGGCTTTCTTGTGTCACCCTCTTTGGTGTAAAAGAACACCACACGCAAGCCGCGCTCTGCGTACCCCTGCTGAGTTGTCTTCTGACTGTCAGACATTTCATCTGGCCCGAGTACAACTAGGTCAAGATTTTCATTACCCTTTCCGTTGTTTGCTTGCTTGCGCAGGTTCTGTTCTAGATCTGCCTCAAAGCCTCTGCCTGCTTCTGCTACCTCTCCCGCCTCCGTCGAGTCAGCCACTTCATCCGCCACCCCCTCCGGCGTGCCCCTTGAGAACCTAGGCGCATCATCAGTAGTGTCGGGAACATCCGCTTCTTCACCTTCTTTTGCAGAGATAGCCTCCTCGCCTCGCGCTTCAAGTGCATCCAGAAGAACTTGACTGTTGCCCTTAGTGACCCGGTCAAGCAGTTTCTTTTCTGGCCCAGTCATCGGGTTGTCTGGATCAGGGTAGAGCATCTTGCTCATCATTGAATCAGCAATAGCGTTTGCTTCTTCATCACTGGCACCGTCTGCTTTTGCTGCTACTACCACGTCGTCAGCAACCCGCTGGATCACATCGTCAGTAGTGACCCCATCAGTTGTCACCTCCTCGATATAGGACGGCGCAGCCTCAGGAGTCAGACCACCAATCAATGCTCCCTCAATCTCAGACTCCACCCGAGCAGTGGACTCAGCAGAGATCTTGCGCAGTTCTCCAAGATCTTTTTCTGACAATGAGTCGAGGAACCGAATCAACTCTTGATTCTTGCCAAGCGTAAACAACTGCGCTTTCTTTTTGGCAGCAGCGATGTTGTTTGAGTCCAAGGTGGCAAGGAACTCTGCCAACTGCGGCATCTCTTTGGCAATCTCAATCTTGAATGCACCAGCAAACGCGCCGGGATTCTTACCTTTGCCAGTGTCCTTGTCGGAGGTGTTGATAAGGTTGAGCGTCATGCGCTCAGTCTGAGGGCCAAAGATTGCGCGAAGGCTTCGCGTCTGGTCTTTGTTGCTGGCAATGCTAGTCAATGCTTTTTGGATGTACTGTTCGGGTGCGCCCGCAGCCCGCAAGACCTTTTCAAACTTGGCTTTGCTGCGCATGATGTTCAGGTTGTGGAGTCCCCGAATCATCACAGATGAGACCGCGCCGCCAAGCGGCTCGTCATCGTGCAGCATCATCTGTTCTCTAAACTCAATACGCAACCGGCGGTTGACGCTCTTGATGTTCTCCTCTGTTACGTTGACAAACTCGTAACCGGTGCGCTGTCTATTTCGTAGTTTGACCGTGGTTCCAACTTCGGCTGGCGCAAGATTCATAGCCAGATTCATGTTTGAAATCGTGCCGCCGAAGCCACCTGTGGCGAAAGAGATTGCGCCAATGGTTTTCATTTCCTCAAGGTACTCAGGGCTAAACAAGGCTTGGTTTGCTAACTCTGCATCCCCACGCACGTTTTTGAAATACGCACGCTGAAAAGTATTTTCAAGCAATTCCTGCCCTGACTCTCGGAAGCCGCCCAAGGCGTATGCGCCATAAGCAGTATCTTCGACGACCGCGACCAGATTGCGCATGAACGCGGGCTTGGTTGCAAACTTGCCTATGCCTCCGACAATGGACTCGGAAACGCCAGTCATTAGGCCAGCGAATGCACCATCTTGAAGAGAGCGCGAACGCGCTTCGTCGGGGTCCATGCCATTGCCGATGTAGTATTCGTATCTCTGCTTTTGCGTTGTGCCTTGGACGTATCCCATGGCAGTTCCGACAAAGCCCACGAACGAAAGGCCGAGAGGAGCCAATGCCCCACTGACAAGCATCTGCATGGCAAGTTGACCAGCAGCGGAACCAAAGCCTTCAACAAACTTTGGCCCTTCGTACTGAACAAGTTCTTGGTATGGCTTGGCCCAATCTTCGCCCAGCACATCCTCGGATATGCGATCAATAGCGGCTGCGTAGTCTGGATCAGCAAGGTTGGCAAACCCGCGCACTGACATAGGAATAACTTGTTGAGCGGTGTGCTGCGCATTTTCTAAGATGTGTTGCACGCTCGTGCTAAACGGTCGCACGTTTTCGTTAATCATGGTTCCAAACACGCCAAGACCAGCGGCGGCTTCGCCCTCTAGTTTGGCACCCATGATTCGATTGTTGACCCGCATTGCCGCAAGCGCTTCAACATATTTCTGCCCGAGGTTTGACTGGCTTCTTGCCATGGCAACAGCGTTTTCCAACTCAAACTCGTTTTCCAACTGGTCAGCAGAGATGTATTCGCCAACGTCCTCGCCGCGTCCACCCATGCGGGGAGGAGCCTCGACGTAGTCTTTAAACTCTTCGTACTCATCAAGCGTGATGGACTTTTTGCCAGAAAAAAAGTTCTCGTGCATCCGGCGGTGTGATACAGGGATGCGCAGCAACTTGACTGCTCTTCCGTTATCGTCAACTACAGCAATGGGCCGCGCTGTATACACCTCGCCAATCTGATAATCAGCACTGGTGCCCATGACTGGCTCAACAAAGTTGTCTAAAAAGAAACTTCCCTTCTTGCCTTGGTAGCCGCCACCTGCTTCTTCGAGCGGCTCTAGTCCTTTTTCTCCTCTCAAGACGCGCGCTTCCCGATTACCTAACTGTCCAAAGTTGCGTTGCAGGAACGAATAGACGTGGTCAAAGGTGTAGTTGCCAGTTATATTATGGACGCCCTCACGGTGGTAAGCAGCATCACCAGCAGCCTCATCCATCTTGGCCCTGATTGCGGCATCATTTGTGGAAGTGAGCATATCCATGCCGAGCGTCGAAACGTCGGAAAGGTTGAGCGCCCCTTGGAACGCCTGCTCTGCTTTAGTTGCTGCGTCAGTGAAGTCTCGCATAGGTTCTCGATTTAGATTCCTGCTGGCCTACGGTCTTGTTGGAGCGCTCTGGATTCGGCAGTGCCAGATCCAAGCGCCCGCTCTTCAGACTTGACTTTGGCTTCATGTTTTGCCGCTGCAATCTGCCCGTTGTACTGGTCAGAGTAAGCCATAGCCGTGGCTGCTGCCACTTGGGAAAGAGTGAAATTGCCACCGGCAGCGTTCAACCGCTGCATAGTTTTCATCACGTCGTAGTTCTTGATTGACGCATCTCCGGGTCCAGCAACATGCTGTTCCAAGAAGTCAACGTAAGAAATGCGAGATCGCGCCTGCGAGTGCAGGTGTTGCGCGTTTCGCATGCGATCCATAAGCGGCTTGACCGCTCGCATGTAGGCACGCTCTGCACGGTTGCGCTGATTGCCATCCTCTACTGGGTCAGCCGCCATGGCTGCTTCGATGAAGGCTCGATATCTTTCCGTAGAAAGCGGGCCGGTCTCAAGAGCGTTGATCTCTAACTCGGTAACTTTCATCAGGTGGGTGTTAGCCACACGCGCTTCCGCGTTTTGCTTGCGCATACCGTTGGTTTTCATGCGCTCCACTGCAAACTGATCTGGCGACTTCATAGCGCCCAAAACGCTAGAGCGCATTGCATCCCCACGCCTGCCAAATCCAGCCTCTACAAAAGCCTCGACGTGCGCCATTTTGATTTGCTCGTCGGTTGGGTCTTCAGGCAGCGCCTTAAGGCGCTTAGTAAATTCTTCTTGGTACTTTTCGTACCTGCCCTTGTATACGTTGTAAGCCTCTTCGTTTTCTTTTGACAAGATTGTCGGGTCGGACATGGCCTCAAGACGAGAGGTTTCAAGATCGAAGTCTTTGCTGAGGGCAGCGGTGGCAGACTGCATTTTTGCCAGATAATCTTCCTCTTCTTGTGCCAGAGCCAACGCTTCCTGCTGGAGTCTTTCCTGTGCTTGTTGCTGCACAGATTGCACCCTGTTGAAATCAATGGTGTCAAACAGGGTGCTGTTGTTGCGGTACAACTCTGCCAGCGCTTGGTCACGTTCTTCTGCACGCAGACTTGTGTTGCTATCAACAGCATCAATTTGCCGCTGCAAGTCTCGGTGCCGTGCCAATGTATCTGTATCGCCAAACTCTTGTGCGTAGTTCAGCACGTCTGCCATGCTGCTGGCAAGACGCTGCTTGATTCTCGCAATGCCTTCAGGCGTTTTGTAGTCCAGCACTTCAAACGAATCGGTGGCGGGGTTGAAAACAACAGTGGTAATCTTGCCAGTTTCAATGTCGAACCTGCCATACGTGCCGTCGTCACGCAAGATTGTTTGGTTGTCAGCCAGACCTGTGGTGTCAATCTGCCCATCTACGTACCTTGCCTGCACCGGTCTTTTTGAGGCTACGGGTGCAGATGCTATTTGTGGGGCGTCACCAAGCCGTGAACCCATAAACCCTGAGCCAGCACCCGTAAATAACGGCCCGACTCTTGCTGCACGAGCGTCTTTCCGCTCTTGATCTTTTTGATTGCGGAGCGCTTCGGCGTCTTCTTTAATTAAGCCACGAAGAACATCTTGTTCGAGTTTTAGTTGGTTGATTGTTTCCTCTAGATCAACCCGCTTGTCCGTCTGGACGGTTGTTTCGGCAGCGCCCCCCTGTGCTGCCAAGTTCTTAAGTTGTTGGTTGGCTTCTCTGAGCCTCTTTTGAACGCCACGGAGATCATCTCGTCTATTCATTATCCTGACCTCTTGGTAAAGCCTGCAAGTGTTGCGTTAGATGGCAATCTAACCTCTCCTCCAACATTTGTCACAGAAGTCAGGTCTACCAGTGTGGAAGCACCATCGGCTCTAAGGACGCCGCCGTAAATTTCGACCGTCCCCAAGTCAACCAGTTCGTTTGCAGATCGAGACTTGACTCGGCTGAAGTCTGCCTCTCCTCCAAATAATGCAAGATGTGTTTCGCCTGAAGCAAGGTCTTGATCGCTCTGGTGCAAATACCTGCCTTTGCCCATGACAGTGATAGTTGCAGGCGTGTGGTGCGTCGTACCGGCTGAACTTGCAGCAGTAGAAATAGTGCCGCTGCCGTCAATCTTGCCAGACTCTTTGACTGTCAAAGTCCCAGTGCCCGTCACGATTGCTCTAGATTTGGGGCGGGTCGCCGCTGATAGTTCTACAAAGCCTGAGTCCATGTAGATATCGTTTATGTAAACGCTAGTCGATGGAATTTCAACAATGCAGGACCGAGAAACATCGGCAATTTTTACGAACTCAGTACCGCCGTTGCCAGTGTGCGTGGCGTTGATGACAATTCTGCCTCCAACACCTTGGCCCATAATGCTAATTTTGTGGAATTGCTCGTTGAGTTTGAGTGTGCCCCTGTTCTGGGTGACAAACACATTTTCGATGTCGCCTTCAATATTGTAGTAGCGCCCCCCGCCACCAAAAGTCGCACCCTTTTCCCCACCGTCGTTGCAGTCAATTTGGAGTGCAGCGGTTTCAGTCCCAATGTTGCCTGTGTAACCCGGCCCAACGATAAACTGGTCGAGTTGCAGTGTTGGGTCTGGGATCAAACCATAGAGAACATCGTTTGAGCCTTCTGTGAAGTAGACAATAGCCTCGTCTACGGGCACTGAGCCAAGGCTCCAGTTGGCAGCCGTGCCAAAATCGTTTGGGCCAGCATTTGCAGTGGTGGTTGCGACCGTATATGCGGTGTTGCCATTGTCACTGACAGCCAACTTGAACGGCCTGCCAGCCAAGTCGGCTGTGATTGTCACAGTGTCAGTTGATACCGTGTAGGTCAGGCGGGAAAAAAGAGACAACGAACTGCTGGCAAGCGCAGACTGCACAGCCGACGCAGTGGTGTTGTTGTTGGTGTCCGCAACCGTGTGCGTGACTGCTTGCGTAGAGCCGTCTTCAGCAGTCAAGGTAATAGTGACTGTGTTGCCTGCTTCGGACGTGGTAAACCGGATGGTCTGCACCTGCGCAACAGCAGTTGCCCCGCCGATCCATCTGTTGTGAGTTGTTGTCATATGAGGTACACCTTTGTCAGTGCGTTGGGATCTGACGAGCCGTTAGCCGTCGAGGTTTTCATGCGAATTGCGTACACCCCAGTTACATCAACCGCCGTGGTTGTGCCCGGAGCGCTGTTGGTAAGCGTGGTTGCTGTGTCGAAGAAATTCTCTCCGTCAGCAGAATATTGGAGTTTGGCAATACCGCTGCCAATAGACAGAGATGCGTCTGGATCTGGGATCAGATGCAGCAGCGCGTGCCGGTACCGAGCAATGAGAACTGGCGCAGAAACGCCCGCCTCATCAGTCAGATTTATTCTCATCTCTGCTGTCTTTCCCAAACTTAGCAATCCTGTTTAAAAACTTTTGACGCTTGCGGCAGCCGCAGCCTTTCTTCTTAAATCTTCGGAATGGGGTCTTGTCAATTGTGACAGCCACAGCATCTCCAATACCCTTTACCCGCGCATCCTTGCGGTCTTGGCAAGACTGGCAAAACTCTACAGACACCTCGTCAACCCTGTTTAGGGAGCAAGCGCCTCGCCGCAAAAACCTGCAATTTATTTCGTTCAAAATGAGACCACTCCTGTCCACAATGGACCGATGGTTGGTGGTGCGCAAAAAGATGGCACGTCACTGTTTGCTTTTACTTGCTTAAAAACCCCGTCAAAGTCAATCCCCGGGGGCGGAATTTGGGCGTCGTTTATCCAAAGAAAAACTTCCTCAAGGGTGTGGTCGCCTACATGCACATTTGGGGCTGTAGGTGTGCGGACAAACGTCGGGGGGGTAACTATCACGGCGTCTTCCGCAGGATTGAGTGTGTAGTCTTCTTGCAGGCTAACGTGGTCGGTCGGCCCAGATGCCGACAAGTTGCCACCAATCATACTGCACACGTCCAAGTTAAATTTTCTGCCGAAACGGTTGTTTACTTGGGGGGTGCCAATAGAAGCGTCGCAAGGCTGATACTCAAATAGCCTATCTCTGTGGGTTTCAGCCCTAACATCTACCTCGGCGTAGAAGGCATCTAGGAGCCTTACTCTGTCGCCCATGCCGCCACGGGGAATACCATAAACACGGTCGATCTGACCGTCTGAACTTGCTCCCTCGGGCTGTATGATCTGGACTTTGTCCGCTATAACTTGAATTCCGTGATAGCCAGTCCATCTATAGGTGCCGTCGTATGTTGGTTCAATAATTGCACCGGTCGACAACAATATGTGCCAGTTGGTGGTGCCCCACGTACCAATCCCAAACCGCGCCTGCACCGTCATGTCTACTGATAAACCCTGTAACGAGCAAACGCACAGGGTGTTCCCGGGATTGTCCGGATCTTCTTGCGCAGTGACGACGCCAACTAGTGCGCCCGTAAAGCCAGCGTCCAAAGATATTCCGACATCTTTCTTGAAATTTGCAACACCCGCCACATACTGTGGCGCGCACCATTGGCGATAGTCAGGGTTGCAATTATTTAGGCCGGGGCATCGTCTGGTATTTTCGAAGTCGCCAACATGTTCACCTAAGTGTGCGCCGGTGAAACCGTAAAGCATTGCCCCGGGGCAGATTCTCATCTCGTAATCTTTCCAGCCGGGATAATCAGAATTGTTTATTCGGATTACGTAGTCCATTGCTTCTTCGTCGAGAAGATTGAATTCAACACCCAAGTGAACGTCGAAGACGGAAGCCGATAAAAGCATCGGCCTAGCCCACGTAAAGAATGCCGGGTCGTCTTCAAAACCGGGAAGTGTCAACGCCCCATTCCCGTCTAGCGGAAATGCTGTTGCTCTCAGCCACGTAGTCGATTGAGGCAATCTGACTTCCAAGTATTCCGGAAAGGGAAAATCGCAACCGAAAAATTTGCACCCATCGGTTTCGGTCGGTATGTATGTCTGCGGATCGCAAATAATATCGCCCACTTCCCAAACCTGTATGCCGTCTGTGAAATATGCGGGTTCTCCCTCAAACCAGCCTGACTCCAATAGCCAATCTCCGACAAAGTCGTCGCCGGGCGTGGCATCAACATTTATGACAAAAGTCTGCCCGGGGTCTGGGCCGTCTGGCAGGTCTGTCCAAACGGTAAACGTGTCCCGAAATTCGCTGGGACAGGTAAGTGGAATCACCTCTAACCAGTAAGTGCCGGGCTTGCGAGGCCCGCAACAACAGCCAGCGGCAGGCAAATTTTCTGTCATTCGCCGTCGCCACACTCAATCGTCAGGTCTGGCTTGCAATACGTAAACACGCCTACCAGTGGAAATTCTTTTTTCTCTTCTTCCCCGTCCCCGTCTTCGTCGTCTCCTTGATCACCTCTAGCAACACGGGGTGCGCCGTAGCCGCCCTGCCGACGAGGCCGGTCATCTTCGGGTTCAGTAGGAAATTCGGGGACCGAACCGTCACCAGTCGGGTCATAAAGTACGCCCGTGCCGTCGTCTAAAATCTCGTATATCTTGACGAATGGGTTGTTTTCAAGAACAACACCGGCTCCATCAACGCGCGTGTAGAAAAAGATGGCACCTGAGTTTGTATCTTTTTCAGCCTCTTCGATATTTGCCTCTTCCGGCTCACTCAAATCAAGGTTGTGGAAGATTTTGTTGCCACCCGGCGTGCCTGCAACATTCAACACGTTGGCTGCTTCGTGTGGTTCGTTTACGAACTCTAGTGGCAACCAAGAAGGCAGACCTCGACCGCCTGCACTGGCAGCGCCCTTTGCTGTTTCTTTGTCAACTTCTGATAGTCGTACTGGCAGGGC
>Ga0070749_10000575_pt1 | contig 24688 bp, 34 predicted proteins | sample VirMetDEL_Nov_18_FD_75180 | JGI IMG/M metagenome (GOLD analysis project Ga0070749, IMG submission 75180) | Aqueous microbial communities from the Delaware River and Bay under freshwater to marine salinity gradient to study organic matter... | ecosystem: Environmental > Aquatic > Marine >...
CCATGAGCAACTACATTATCAGCTGTGATAGACTTGGTTGATGAAATACCATCAGAGTTTACTGTGGTGACTCCACCAACAGTAGTTGTACCAATGGTCAAATCAATTGATGACCCCGAAACAGCTGTTCTTGCAAACTGGTCAAAGTCAGTGACCTGTGTTTTTAGAATAGTAAGAGCAGCCTCATGCTGAGTCACATTACTTTCTGCTACTCTTGCATTATCAAATGTACCAGAGCCGATGTTTCCAGCTGCAAGACCTGTAATGTTACTACCATCACCACTAACGCCAGTAAAAATACCACCATGAGCTTTGAAGTCAGCGTATGATGCTATTGTTATGTTTCCACTAGTTGTAGCATCGTCAGTTGTATAAACAACTGTCCACTGGTCAGCACTCTCATCAAAAATAACAGCAGAGTTATTTGATGACCCTCTATTTCCAAGGATACCAAAATCAACCTCTGGTGCTGTCTGGTCTTTTGCTACTTCAATGATTGGGTCTCTAACAGCCAAATTCTGTGCAGAGGTTGTAACTGTTGAGCCAAATACGCGCAAATCGCCATCAATATGCACGTTTCCAAAATTAGATGTACCACTATCAATGTTTACATTACCAAACAATGTTGTTGCTGCAATGTTTTTACCCGAAAGGGTTGTTGCAGAAACACTGTTGTTGGCATGAACATTGTTTGCCGATAAATTTCCTGTGTCAATAGAGACTGCGGTTAAACTGTTTGCAATAATGTTTGCAGTAGACCTAATGTTAGCCGCTGATAAAGTGGTTACATTAGATGTAGGCATCAATGAACCAGACACCGCTGTTCTTGCGATGTGATTCACATTATTCTTAAAGTAAGAATCAAATGCACCAATTGTTACTGCTCTGGTCGCATCTGTGCCTTCTGAAGCATCATTAAAAGGTAAATAATCAGCAGTTGCTAAATCAGCGCTAGCTGAGATCCTCGTTAGATCACTTAGCTTAACCTTCTCCATCGACAATAGGGCATCAGAAATCAAGGCCATTTTGTCACTCCATTAATTTTAGGTTAAAAAAATACTATCTTCCATCAAAAATAACTTGACTATCATCAGCCAAATCAAAAGCTATTACAAATTCTCCATCTTCCGTTACTACTACGTTATCTCCATCAATTGAAAATGCTCTTACAGTGTTATCACCACCGTATACAAGATTTTTGTTGTATTCATTTGCTCTACGGTCTGTTTCTATTATTTCATCTAGTGAAATTCTTTCTCCATTTAGTTTCTCTTCCATTGCGGTTGCATCAATCACAGCCTCTTGCAAAGAGATTTTTGTAAATGACCGAGAAATCTTCACATTTGATTTTGGTATCAGATATGCACTAACTTGCATATTGAAAGTGTGACGGATAATACGTTCTTCGTCAGAAAAGTTTTCTATATTACCTTCATCACTCTGTGTATCAATATTTGCATAAAACCTGTGACCCTTATACTCAAAGTCAGTTGGATAGGCATCCTGCCAAACCATTTCGTGAAACTTATTTACATGACTAATATAAGATGACCAAAAACTTATAGTATAGTTTAGGTTGATGAAATCTGGATAGGGTATCGTTTGTACTTCATAAACTGGCAAGTTTGATTTATAGTTTCTTGTATTGCCGCCTGTTTGCACAAGTTGAAACTCTTGAAAAGGCACCCTCTCTGATTTATCAAACTTAGAAGTTGCAATCTTCTTTACTACTGTTACATCGGGAAAACCATTTTGGTCTTTCCTAACATAACGGTCATCATCAAAAGTAACATCACCTCTGGTTATAGAAATCATAGGCAACTTGACCATACCATTCTGGTCACGAAGAGTGTTTAAGTTTTCATCTTCTCTATTGCCTTGTATTTGTGCCCACCTCTCCCAACTACCAAACAGAACAGGCACTTTGCGTCCATTAATCATAGTCGGGTGTTTTATATCAAACCAATTATAAACCGTCCTATCTACTTCTAACAACCCTACAGGAGTAATGTCTACGGATTGTGAGTAGTTGCCGCTTCTTTCTGCCATCTTTTTTCTCTATTAGAATGGGTTGGCGCTGTCGCCTTCAATCTCTATGTCGTTAGGTCTCATCCCGTCAAACACACCCTGTCTTGCACTCAAACACCTAACAACAACACTCAACTTAGTTTGGGGGTGAGTGTATACTGCTCGGGACACATCAGCTGATTGTATTTCAAAAAACTGATTATCATATTCTATAAAGTCACCTATTCTTGGTATCACACCAATCTCAACAAGGCGGTCTTTATGCATGTACAATTCTAATCTTCTCTTTATGTCTGTACCATATCTACCTGTTTCAGTAACAGGCTCATCAACAGACACCCAACAATAAACCGTTACGGGGTCTCTTGCAACCTTACTATCAGACTCTCCATAAATACCATTGGGATTACTAAAATCCTTCTCTATTCGCCAGTATTTTACAGAAGTTTCTGCGACTATCTCTAACAACTCTGTCGAGTAGTCATCAAACAACGCTTGCTCTTGTGGACCAAAAAACAAACTATATCTACTATCGCCCGTTGTGCTACCAAAAGGAAATCTGCCGTGTGAGCCATCCAATATCTATCCCCTAAGCCATTGACATAAATGGTGAAGTAAAAGGTATGTGAGCATACTGCTCAGAAATAGATTGTGCCATTTCTGCATCGCCCTTCATCAACTCTACATTGTTTGCTTTTTCTAATGTTTCCTTTAGGTCATCCTTCAACTCTTGTTGTTTCTCCAAACCTTCTTGGACAAGTGCATCTCCATCCAAAGTTATTTCATTGTTTGGAATAGGTACACTACTAAACTTTCTTCTTATACGACCAAGTGTTTCCATACAGATGGCAAGAGTATATTGCCTTACCCACCTTTTTCCACTGGAGTTTAAATCCATGTAGTTTATGTCTGTTGTGGGCACATTGTGGATACTAGAAATACCTGTAATAGAAGGGTCGCCAATATTTGGGTTTTTAAAGTTAGGGTTGAATGGGTCCATCTCTGTGCTGTAGTCAATAAAAACTTTTACCGTCTTAAGTGGTTGTGGAAAAAGTCTAAACCTACTACCAATAACACTATAACTATAACCAGACTTTCTAATGTAGTCACTTGTTTCCAGTTGCCCTGCTCTCAAAAGGTCAGAGTAAAGGGGCATAATGTAAAACAAACTTTCACTACTAAAACTCTCAAAGCCCATCTCTTGTGATAAAACATTTACAGATGAGTATGGGTCATAGTATCTGTATACGGTTGATGGTTGTCCGTGATAAACATTTCTAACATCAATGTTTGTGGCAGATAAAGTGGTTATGTAGTCTGAAACACTGTTTCCTGTTTCGTAGTCTATGAAGTCGGTCAATAGGTTTTTGTCTTGGTCATCTGTGTTATACTCAACATATGCCTTTCTTCTCTCATTCAAACCGCCAGCGTTTGCCTGCTCGCCATAGGCGTTGCCCATTCTATTCAAGTAGTCAAATGTAGCATGAGGGAGTTTGTCTGTTAGATTCTGTGTAGAGAAGTCTCTATTCAATCCATAAAGGTTAGATAGGTTGTTGAGTGCAAACGCCTTATTTATAGCAGCACCATACTCTATTGTACTCTCTTCAAATGCTGCAAATATTTGTGTGTTATCTAACTCACATACTACCTTTGGCTCACCCATTCTAAGTCTACACCACTGCACAATTTCTGACCCTTCAGCGGATAAAGAAGAAAGGTTAGAAGATAAAGAAATAGTACTGGCGCTTGTTCCAAAAACGCCGCGATAATCTGAGTCTTGTGCTGGTTGAGAGGTAGTCGTAAAGAAATCATCAAATGCCAAGTTTACTCTCCGTAAAAAGTCTTATAGTATAATAAATATAAATAGTGTAAACAAAAAAATCCCGTTGACCAAAGTCAACGGGACTATTTTCAAAATTTATTCTATTTTATTCGGGGTGAGCATCCCTGTATTCATCGGGAGTCATCATTCTCTCACCAGAGTCATTAGGTGGCGGACCTGTTGGTGGAGGTTGATTTTCGGGTGGGGGTTGGTTAGGTGGCGGTTGACCAAATGATTGTGCCACATTTCCCATGTGTGTGTATGTCCGAGTGCCTCTGTAGGCTTCTTCAACACCTGTGTATTCTGTTTCTTCCGAGAAACGATTACTGAATTCAGTTGGCGTAGTTTGTGGATTAGGCGGTGTTTGAGGGGGTTGCCCCCCCCATGTTTGAAGGGGTTGTACGGGGTATCCTTGTGGATAACTTGGGCCTGTTGGTTGTTGTGGTGTGAGTCTCTCACTAATAATAGGAATGATAGCATCAAGACCACTCACCAACCTTGTAAGAAGTTGGTTGTTTTGATAAACTCCATTCATCAACGCTTCTAACTTTTGGTCTGTAGTCAATTCATTATTTTCTTCTGTCATAGGTCTGCTCCCAATTCTTCAGCAATACGATAAATTTCACCAGTAACTTCTTCAAAGGCGCCATGTATAGCCTCTAAGTCAGCTATTAGTTTTGTTCTTTCATTGTTATCTATAACTACGGGAAGATCGTCCATAACTGACCCCAAATCAGCCAAACAATCATCTGCATCATCGTAAAGGTTTGAAAACTCAGCTATCTCAATATTTGTATCTTGGACATTTACCCCTTCTGTGTTTGATGATAAAAGTTGATTCACGGTTTCAGATAACAGATTTACTGTCTTGACGAGAGAATCTTGGTTTATCTTTGACATCTACACAACTCCTTTTTTGATTATGATGATAGTTTATTTTAAGAAACAATGTTTAGAATTTAAACTTGATACCGAAACGAAGACTTTCCTTTACAAGATTTTGTAAACTCTCAACTCCGTTGTTGCCTTTGTAGGAATTATAGTGCTCATCTATTTCTTTCTCTGTAAAGGGAAACTTGTTTATTAGATTCACATCGGAATTCCAATCGGTTCTCAACACAGGACCATAACCCCTAAACTCTGACTCAACAAAAAGTTTTATACCTTTCAACACAGAAACTTGTGTCCCGACACGAGCAACAATACCCAAATTAGTATTGATAAACCTCTTGTCGGAGTTAGGAATATAAACACTTTCATGCCAGTTTTGAGCGAAGATAGAAGGGCCAATCTTTCCATAGATGTGTAGAAAATTAGGAATGACAAATAGGCGTTTACCAATAAGGGCGTCAACATAATAGACATCAAGACGATTATCGAGAGAACCCATACCAATGGTAAACTCCATCATGTATCCAGCACCTTTATTAGGATTAGTCCAACTTGGTAGAAATCCTTTTACTTTAGAAGGTACCCAAACTCTTTTAGAATAAACAGGCGATACCTTATCTTCGGGTGAGCGCCACTGGTTTCTTAGATTTATTTCTTCGGGAGTTGCATCACCGATTTCAACTTCTCTTTCAATAAAACGACCAACAGGGAAACGGGAAGAAGGGCCTTCAAACTCTTTCACAAAATAACGAGTTTCCCAATAACCGCCTTCGGTTTTTGACGAGCCTTTGAGTGTATCATCTAAGTAAAATGATATTTGACCTGTTTCAATGTAATCATAAGACATCTCTCCAGATAAATCTTTCACATAGGAGGGTATTGACCTGTAAGAGACCGAAAAACCGCCATCAGCATCCACAGCGAAGGGAAGAAGAAGTAGAAAAGCAAGAAGACGTTTCATTTTTTATCCTTTGAAAAATTGTTTCTCTCAACTTTCTACTACTAATATAAGAAATAACGGGGCATAAGTCAAGCAAAATCGGTCGAAAAACATGAAAAAAACACGATTTTCGACCGATTTTGACCATTTTTACCCTTTTTTGGGGTATTTTATCTATTTTTTAGTTGATACTAATCTTCTTTGGTAGAGGGGGTAAAACTTCTTCCTTCTTGGGGATAGTAATACTCAAAATACCAGAAAGAAGGTCAGCAGAGATTTTATCTACGTTGTAAATGTCTTCATCTACTGAAAATGCTCGTGAAAAGGCAGATCGGTGAATTTCACGATGCACAAAATCTCCACCATCGGTTGTTGGCTGTTTCTCAGCACTTACCGTCAAATATCCGTTGTCATAATCAATACTAATGTCTTCCTTAGAAAGGCCTGGCACTGTAGCATCAATCGTTACAGATTCACGACTCTCTCTAATATCAACTCTTGGATAGTTTGACTTTTGAGCAACATTTGCAAACGAGCTTTTGGATACTGTATTGAAGAAATCATTGAAGATTGTATCCAACATGGGGTCAAGTGAGTTTGCATTGCGGGGGAAGTGAAAGGTACGTAACTGTGTCATAATAATTCTCCTCTATAGGATGAAATGTAAACCATCTCCACTATGGATAATGGTATGTAGGCACATTGCTCTACGTTATAAATATGTTTGTAAAACTATTCTTGCTCTTGATTCTCAAAAAATTCTGGTGCAACAAACGGCAACATATCATTTACGATAGTAAAAATCTTTTCTATCAAATCATTGTTGATGTTATGCCACTCACCAAGTTTTTCCAAAGTTTCGGGCCTCTCTTTCTCCAACACTTCCTTTATGTCGGAGTCAAGAGATTCCCAAATGTCACCAAACTCTTGTTGGTTTTCTGATAGTTTATTTAGTAGCTCAGCGATTTCCATTATGAGTTTGTGGTAAGGTCGGCTTCAAGGTTGTCAATGATTTCCTCAACTACTGTATCAGAAAGATAGGTACTCAATTGCTGTCTCAAAGCAGCTTCCAAAGAATCAAGCCCTGTTGTTGTTGTTTCTTCTTCCTCTTCAATGTGTACAGTAGCAACTCCTTCATCTTCTATCGGCTGGTGCCATGAGATATTTACATCAGTTGGGTTTTCGGAAACTAGCGAGAGGTCAAGAGATAATTCAAGATAGTTAGTATTCTTATCGTAGGAATAGTCCCAACAAATACCACCATCATTTACTAGGTCTGCTAGTTTCAATTCTTTAGTTGCCATCTTTTTCCTTTCGTTTCTTTTCTTTTCTTTGTTTTTTGATACGAGCAATCGTATCAAGGAATTTGTTTGCTGACTTATCACTAATGATTTCTTTTTTTGGTTTTAGCATTTTTATGTACCAGCGTTGGGGAATTTCACCCCAAGCGCCGGTCTCCGATTTTGGTAAGCCATGTGGGAATCGAACCCACGCCAAGCGTATCAACAGCCCGCTGCGCCTCCGATTGAGCTATGGCTCTTAATATGGTGGACCCACTTGGATTTAAACCAAGGTCATGGTCATTTTGGAGCTTCTCATCGGATTTGCGCCGATCTCTGAGGCTTACAAGGCCACTGCATCGCTATCTATGCTTGAGAAGCATCTCAAAATGTTTTTATGGTAGTCCGTAGGCGATTCGAACGCCTGACCGATTGCTTAGAAGGCAATTGCTCTATCCAGCTGAGCTAACGGACCATTTACTTTTATTATAATAAATCACTAAAAGATTATCAACTAACCTTCTGGTTTATTATGAGATAGTCTTCACTATTTTTCTTTGCCCACCAGAAATCATCTACACTGGTTATGGTGTCGGTATTCTTGTCACGATTAACATAAATAACGATTTGCTTTCTATCGTCACCATTGGTAGAAGTGCCGGATTCTAAAATGGTGTGGTCAATGTCAGACTTAGGAATTCTCCAAACCATAATCCGATTTGGAAAAACTGCCATCAAATTTAGAAAATCATACTTTTGACCTTCTCTTATCTGGTTGTACCAAATCTTATGACGAGCAACTCCAGTAACGGTAGCTACTTTTAATTCTTCCTTATGGGAAAGAGTTATGTTATACAGGTCTCCATGATCGTTTATCTCCATAACTTCATGGCCGAAATTTTCATAGTATTCCGATACTATTCTCTTATGATATTTCTCTTTGGTTTGATTGGATAACTTGGGAAAATTTTGATAAGGACTATCATCCCACATAGTATGCCTTTTAGTGGCCATAGAATCTATTTCAGAAATGACACTTGTACGATCTAGAGATAGACTGATTGTTTCTGTTGGTTGAGTCATTTTTTTATCCTTTGAAAAATTGTTTCTCTCAACTTTCTACTACTAATATAAGAAAATGTTACCGATCTGTCAAGCACTTTTTATTCTTTCTTCTATCATTTCTTTATAGTTTTTATTCAACTCAAAACCAAGATAATCTCTACCCATAGATTTGGCCACTGCAGCAGTTGTGCCTCCACCTAAGAAAGGGTCAAGGACAACATCTCCAGAGGTCGTGAGCCACCGTATAAACCACTCTGGCAAATCGGGGTGGAATGGTGCTGGGTGTTTTGCGCCTGTGCTACGGAGCGTGCCAGCACCTACAAAATCCATTACAGTGGTAGGTATCTTTCCCTTCTCATTAGCTTTGACTTCTTTCCTTGGTATAGAAGAAATTCCATTCTCATCAACATCTTTATTGAAACCCACACTGGTTTTCATTCTTTTCAAAGAAATCTCCGCATAAGGCTCTCTAATAGGGTCAACATCGGCTTTGAATTTCTCTGGTGTTTTTTTCAACTCGCCTTTAGCATTCTTCTCTTTTCTTACAAAGTGAAAAATGTATTCAACCCTATCATCTAGTCTACGTGGAGCAGAAGATGATGGCAAACCATTTTTCTTGGCCCAAATGTATCTATCGTGAAGGCAAAGACCAGTTTCTCTTTCGATACGACAAATCAATTCAAAGACATAGATACTTCTTTTCTTGTTTATTACCTTATCACCGATATTGAAAATAAAACTGCCTGTAGGTTTTAGAAACCGAGCAGCTTCGTGAAATAAAGTCAACATCCATTCTGGATAGTTGTCGGGGTGAAAAGTTGGTATATCCTTTCCATAGGACAGTGTATCGGCATAGGGTGGCGAAGTTACAATCAAGTCAACAAAATCATTTGGTATTGTTTTAGCTAACTCCATACAATCGCCGTAATATACTTTATTTTTCTCCATCTAAGCAATCTCCTGTAACCAACAACGAGTTTTCTTTAATGGTCTGTTGTTGTGACCTGTAAAAATCAAATCTCCCCAAATAGGATAAACACCATTTGTATGGGGATTTAAACTAAGATTGGCAAACGAATCTTTTTTTCCTTTACCAGTTTTCCATTCACATCCATTCTTCTTAAGTGATACTAGTGTAGCAAACACGGAAGAAATACTTGAATCGAATAACTCAAAGCACCAAAGTAAGTGAATGTCGGTTTTACTGTTTCCATTAGCGGCAGCCTTATTACCTGTCCAACAATCATTGACTAATTTATCTTGTTTGATAAAGGATTCATAAGTGCGAGCGCCCTTCAGAATGGTCTTGACTTTTTGCTCAATCTTTACCTTCTTACCATTAACATGAAAAATCCAATCATAACCATCTGCTTCTTCTTTTTCCAACTTTATTTTATTCAACATACAAACATACATGATAGCTGGAGTAACAATGTATTGAAATAACTTGGTACAATCTTGTGTTTCTTGTTTTGCTCCAAGAAAGAGGTCAGCAAAGTGCTCCTCATTGTTAGAGAGTCCTTCCATAATAAGTGAAATTCTTCTCTCTATTTCTTTGGTTATCTCAGGCACAACCTCATTCATTGATTCTTGAAGTTTAATAATGTCTTTTTCTGAAGTCCTCATTTTTTTATCCTTTGAAAAATTGTTTCTCTCAACTTTCTACTACTAATATAAGAAATAAAGGGCGATGAGTCAAGCACTTTTTTAGTCTTTTTTCTCTTTTTCTTCAAATTCTGCGTCTAAAATAGACCCTTTTTTCTGTATTGACACCTTGTCATCACCCAAAAGTGTCAAAATGTCACCCGTTTTATGAGAAATAAAGGATAAATTACCAATATAGTGCAAAAAACCGTTATTTTTTGAATAAATAACGAATTTTTCCCATTTTTTCAATAATTCTTCACTTTTCATCTAAGAAATATCTTCCAAACGGGCATTTGCCAACTCAGTATAGTTTTTTGACAACTCAAAACCGATGTGCTGTCTATTTGTCAACTCAGCGGCAACAGCAGTGGTCCCCAAACCAGCAAAAGGGTCTAAAATTACGTCATTTTCGTAAGTCAACATCTCAATACACCGTCTGGGCAACTCTGGTGGGAACATTGACCCATGTCCCATAGCTTTTTGCTTCTTTTCTGGTGCAAATTTCCAAATAGTATAAGCATTTTCAATAAAATCTTTCTTTCTGACGGTGATTTTATCCTTATCGCCCAACTTTTTTGGTGTATCCTTTGCAAAAATCAAAATAAACTCTATTGGACTAGGAAAACTTGGGCGTGATGGAGACATATAACTGCCCCATGCTGCTCGGTTGGGTGTTGTATTCTTATTCCAAATGATTGTAGTCATAATAAGATAACCCAACTCATGGGTCATAAACTGAATAATATCAGAGTGTGTAGGAATAGACCCGTTTTTACCATCACCGATGTTTATTGCCACACGACCACCAGAAACTATCTTGGACTTGACCTCGGCAAAGATGTCTGTCAACCATCCTATGTATTCATGGTGTGGCCTGTTGTCGTTATAGATGTCATACGGAGTTTTGTGGACCTTATTGTTTCCTAAGTCTACATTGTATGGTGGCGAAGTAACGAGCAAATCAATGCTGTTATCTTCCAATTCTGGTATAAGATCCATACAATCACCACAAGTTATTTTACCAAGAAAATTTTCATTCATAGTTTACCAAATAATCCATAGAAGTAAAAGCCAAAATGGGATTGACAATAAAGTTCCAAAAAAACATCCTCTTGCTGCACCTAAATCTCTACTCATTTTTTTACCTCATGGTTGTCATAACAATAAGCAATTTCGGCCGGTGATAAGGAAGGCACATACGCATTACTTTTTGTAAATAAAGAATAATCTACTTCCAAAAGTTTTTCTTTTACGCCTTCTTTTTTAGGTATCAACCAAACAACGGTGCGTGGATTATAATGTGTCTTATCTAAGACTTCACCAGCACGGCTGCCATGTGTCCGAATGGTTATTATTTTATTTTCCTCAACATCAAACACAGGTTTAGTTTCTCTATCATAGGCGTTATGTTTCAAGATTATTCTTTCGTTGGTTGGCCTAACAAACTCAAAATCATCAGAGCGATAGTTGCCCATCTGGGGTCTCTGATAATCTCTTCTCTCCCAAATTTGAAAAACACAATTTAGATAATCACCAGAAAACTTTTCACCCGATGGGGCATAGAAAGATGTAGAGGGCAACTTCTCACTATGGGACAGATGAAAAAATCTATCTAACTTGTCGTGAATAAAAAACTTTGTTTCCCAACTACTAGGAATAATAAAACCAATCAAGTCGGTAACTTGTGAAGCATTATTGAAAAACTTTATAGCAAGATTACTGGCCCTACCAAAGGGGGGATTGGTCACAACAGCATCAATTGTCTCAGGAACTTTATTAACCCACGTAGAAAAGGTCGTGAAGTCGGCCTGTATGGTCTCTGGCGTCCGTGGAGTAATGTCAAGAGATGTAACAGACCCATACCGAGCTAACTCGTTAGAGAAGGAGCCAGCACCAGCACAGGGGTCTAAAAATGTTTTACAATGGGGATACTTTTCTATGAATGTTTCTACACATGACTTAGCGACTTCGGGTAAAGTAAAATATTCTTCCTTACCCGTCTTTCTACTACTATGAGGCTTTTTATCCATTGACATACCTTTGTTTTTGGTGTATCTATCTTAATAAAAAATAGAGAAAAATAAAACACCATTCTAATAAGTTTTTATAATGTCTTTACTTATCAAGGCTGATATAATTTCGGTCAAATCATTCTCAATGGCTTCAAGTCTATCCAATACAGGATCTGTTTTTCCGCGGGCCATTCTTTCTTCCTTTGAGAGTTTGAAGTCGGGGTGCTTGTCCTTGATTGCTTCAAACTGCCCAAGTTGACGAACTTCAGCATCCCTAAACCGATTGGACTTTTCCTTTACTTCTTCCGTAGAAAACACTTGAGGCGTTATGGCTGTCTTAATCGGAATAAGTGATACATCCGTATGAAATGTCCATCCACCAGAAGTTTGGGAAGACAATACACTTACTTGAAGAGAGGGTCCAGCAACACCATCAATAGGGGCACGACCATAATAATTTTTATAGACAATCTCTGGAGCATCAATACTATCTTGGACTATCTGGTCCCACACCTTATCCATAGCATTGCATAGGGTCAACTCAAGATTCATGGGTGATGAGCGAAGAGATGACCAATTGGCCAATCCGAAATCTAAATTCTCAGCAACATTATCAAAGAAGGAATTATTGCCGCGACCTCTGTCAAAACATTCCTCAATAACATGGCCTACGTGCTCATCAAACTGCTCTCTATTTACCTTAGTCATTATCTCCATCCAAGAAAGAATTACGATGTTTTTGTTTGCGGGAATACGCCTTGTAGTTTTTATCTGAAACTTTTGTGGGGCGATGAAAGTCTCTACGGACCTTCTTCAATAAATCTTGTTGACGTATGAGATAATTCTTTTCCATTTTAGTCCCAACTCTTTCCACCAAACTCGCCGGTCATATATCCATAAGTATACTCAGCGATTTCTTGTTTGCTCATTTCAGAAGCGTCAACTCGTTTTCCCATGTATGTGCCATTGGGATACCAATGAGGACTCATGGGACGAGCATACCAAGCATCCGCGCCACCACGGTCATAGGGACTACCGTGGTCTCGGTTTTTAACTTCTTTAATAGAGTTAATCTCGGTTTCTGGTTTCACTTCTAATCTCATTTTTTATCCTTTGAAAATTATTTAAGAATGTTCCAATATCCACGATCAGAATTTTCTATCACACCATCTCTTTTAATTTTGTGAAATTTTTTTTATATCGTCATGAATACCTTTGACAACCTCTAACATCTCTGTTGTGTCCTTATCATAATGAGCGTTCGGAAACATGTTAAACATACGGTGAACCTGTTCCAATGTAGAAACCAATACATTATACTCTTTTTCTGACAGGTCAACTGTGACTCCGTTTGAAATATCCATTTTGTTTCCTTTGTTAATGTGGTGTCTCTCAACTTTCTACTTATAATATAACCACAAACCAAAATTATGTCAAGAAAAATCGCCCGTCATAAACCCAACAAAAACAACCACTTACAACCTTTTTTTATTTTTTCATAACTCATTGTTTATAAAGGAGTTACATTCCCATGTCAGAAAGTTGGTTTCTCATACCGTGCACCATGTCCCTCGTAGATTCCGTAACGGCCAAATATCTCAACATTCTATCATAGGGACCTTCAACCAACTCCCGAAAAAACCATGTCTGGTCAGCCTTGCCGGCATTAAACTTCTCAAACACCTCATCCCCCTTTAACAACCACTCCTTATGCGTATCGTTTAAGTTATCCATCTTATCTGCCAACGACACCATGACGGCCAACTTATTTTCCGGCGCCGAAATTTTTTCAAGGTAATCCAACTTTCGGTCTTTCCATGTGGGCAAACTCTTATCCTCACTCAAGGCCGCCACCAAATGAGCAACCTCATACCCAAACTGCTCCTCAATCTCTGACAACTTTACGCCGGCGTCTTCCACCGTATCGTGCAACAACGCTGCCGTTTGCTGCTCTATTGTGCCGTCACACTTCTTCACCACCTCACACACTCTCAAAGGGTGTATTTCATAGGGAATGCGATTTAGGAATGTGCTTCCCTTTCTCCACTGACCCTTATGTGCCTCCCGACAAAATTTTTTCGCCTCGTCAATCATTCTTCTTCTGTGCTCCATTGAAATCGTCCTTCACCACACCAATCCAACACATTCACTATAGGCCATTTGGACACGGGTTCCCAATGGGATTCAGACTTGATAACCACTGGAGGCTTTCTTCGGCATTCGCCCTTTATCTCAATGTCATCCGTATCCACTTCATTAAAATACCTACACATGGAACAACTTTTCATCTGTGTCATTCTTATCGACCCTTTCTTTCATTTTCAAACTCAAACTCACCTTGACGAACTCTCATCCACTTATGATAATAATCACTAAACTCACCCCGTATGTTAGCAATCATGTTATCACTCACAAACCAAATCCCATTTCCCAAACCCCTAGCATGACGTTTGTGCTCCCAAATCTCTTTACGAAGTTTTTCAACTTCCTGCTCTAACTCATCAATTTCCTCAGTTAGACTTTCTTCATACACCTTAGAAGCCTGAATAAAGCCAAGATAGTCACCTATCAATTCACGAGCAACAATGGAATACCACACCTTCTTAAACCGATTCATTTTATTCCCAAGTATAAGTTTCGTTAAGGTATTGAAATATTTTACTATCTACTTCGGAGCATTCTTCAACAAGTTTCATCAACTTCTCATCACCCATTTTCTTGGCGACATCTTCTAATGCACACAGACTATCACTTATTCCGTAAGCACTACTTTTCAAATCATACCAATTATCGGGCGTTGGTTTATTATTCATTTTATTTTGATTCTTTCAATGACTATTGTTATTATCTACAGGAAAACTTTATATGGGGAAAAATGGGGTGGCGTTCTAAAACTACCTTCCGCACTTTTTTGCTTTTTGTCAAGCGTTCTGACCCCGAAAAATTAAGAATTAATGTGGTATAAAGGCTGGTTGAGAATCCACAATGCCGGCCATGTTTTTAATGTATCTCTTCACAAGATAATCATAACGGCCACCAAGACTCATATCCATTGCCTTAGAAAACTCTCTTATCGCCTTTACAATGTCATTTATTCTCCAATGATAGTTTTTACCGCCAAGAGCACGATACTCAACATACGGCTTTCTCTCAAATAGTTTGCCAATGTTTACGGCACAATATTTCTCATTTAGACCAAAGTCACACATATCATCATCCAACTCTGTCTGTAATTTGGCAAGAAACCTCTCTACATCAAACTTCTTCTTGTTTATTCCACACAGCATTTCACCCAAGAAAATCTTAGGTGAGCAACTATATTCATTATCTATTCTATCAAACTTCTTCAGCCACTTTAGGTCGTCAACAAGTATCTGTAACTTGCCGGCATCTATGTCGTGATTGTATCCACTCTTTACAAAAGATAGATTCACATGCAAACCAGTAGAGTAGTTTGTCTTTATGTCTTCTGTCTGAAAGAATCTAAGAGCTTTCTTTAGTTTACCTATACCTTCAGCAAACGGCACTGGTGGGGTAACTATTTCAAACTCATACTTCATGTTTGTTTCTATGGAAGGGTCAGAAATAGTTTTGGCTTTCCAACCAGTATAGTCGTTGAATCTTTTTATAAGAGTGCGTCTATTTACATCCGAGCCAATCTCAAACTCAAAGCCGATATGTTTAGGAAGAAGTTTTTTCATTTTACCATCCAAAGTAGGTCATGACAAAGTGAGCAATAAAAGCAATGGTTAGGCCGGCTACTACCAAACGAGATTCACGTTTTTCTTTTTTCTCTTTATTAGGAAACTTAACAAGGCTTTCCAAGGTATCTCTCCTAAGCAAAGTCAATGTCGTCTTCTTCTATCGTAACATTCAAGAATGACTTCTTCAGCCAAAAGGCATTGTCGCCTTCATCATCCAAGATGTGCATTGCAGCGAGCACTTCTTCATCGGTTTCATCAGCAATAAAGTCAACCAACTCGTAAACGTCAACAACACGATAATTTTCCATCTTTTCTCCTTTTGAATCTCTCTCTAATCTCTATACTAAATATAACATTTATTTGACCGGCTGTCAAGCACTTTTTTAGGAAAAATTCTCAAAAAGCACAACTTTTCTATCTTCCTTCATGGCTTCTTGGCCGGCAACACCAAACGAAAAGTCTTCCTTTCCGGCACCATAGTAGTAGACCCCGTTATCAGTACACCACTCCATCATTTCCTTACTGGTCTGCTCATAGGAAGGACGGGTCATAAGGTTGAAATAGTAGTCCTCACCGTAGCGGGCCTCCATGTAGTGGACAACATTGATAAAGGTGATATGCTCACAACCTATGTTGTAAGGCCATGCCAAATTGGTAGTTTTAATGTCTTTGATATCAACCATTTTTCTTATCCTTTATTTATGTTATTCAACTCAATGGCGAAGGTCAGAAACTTATCGAGTTTTTCTTCAACTTTCTCAAGCTTTTCATCCCTATGGAGGCTGGAATTCATGACGTTGCGATAGAAGATTTCAAAGGTATTTTCGTCAATCCGAATCCAATCAAACTTGCCCCAACGGGACAAGATTCTCTCAAACTCAGCAGTGGCGAAGTCAAATGATTCTTCATCGCCTAAGACATTGAAGTAATAATAACAGCTGTTATCTTCTTCCCAAACTCCATAACCTTCACGATAACCTTTTTCAGTTATCTTCATGGAAACAGTCGTATCATTGCCATAAACACCAAACTCAGCGATACGAACCACTTCTGACATAACTCCGTTTTTTTCTCTCAATTCGATGGAAGCCATTTTTCAAATCCTTTTTTGAAGTGTGATGTCTCTCAACTTTCTATAACTAATATACGGAACAATAAGAGATAGCACAAGCAAAAAGAGAGCATTTTTTGATTTATTGCTCTCTTTTTTCATAAGTCATTGTAAATAAAGGATTTGGGAGTGCCGGCAGGGAAAGGATAAGAGATTGAGAGAAACCTGCCGACACTCAAAGAGGGTATTTTTGAATAGTTATTACAACTCAAAATATATTCTTCGGGGATTTTCAAATAAATCTAAGTTATTATTACTTTTTATGAATAATTATTACTTTTTAGTGCCCTGAGGCGGGAGTTGAACCAGCATCTTGCTCTATCTTGGGGCTGCAGTCCCTTTGATTTGTGAACGGTTGGCCCTGCAGGGCAGCGTTGTTCACCAGAGCATGTATTACCGAGTTATACTACTCAGAGAGAAAAATCTCGTAAGTCCTTATGCCGTATAGACATAAGGTTTGCCATCCATTCTTTTACCAAGCACTATGTCGGTATACCAACCAACATTGAAATAATCGGTCATAACATCTGACTTATCCCAGTTGCCATCCATCATAGCGGCATGCAACTCCTTGAGAAAGACCAGCGACTTACCAGTGTGCATTTTATCAATGTGATAGGTATTCACACTATCAGACCCATGGGAGCCACACCAGTTGTCGCCATTGAGATACTCTCCATAAAGGTCAACCTTACCTTCCTTAAGACGAACAACCAGATTGCTGTGATGGGAAACGGAAATACTCCCTTTTACACCATACTTCTTAAGGACAGCCTTGATTTTAGGGGCCAATTCTTTTTTCTTATCTTGACTCATGTAAGCCATTTCTTTATCCTTTTTTAAGTTTCTCTCTAATCTCTATAACTAATATAAGAAATAATTCAAGTCTTGTCAAGCACTTTTTTAGTGTCTTACGAGTAAGACTGTCTTACGAAGGCATATGCCGGCGTCTTAAACTCAGAGTCAAAATCACCAACTTCGTCAAATCCGTAAAGGACTAACTGTAGCGGGCCGTCAGCCTTCAAACTGGCGTCAGTACCTAACCATTCATCTTCACCTTTCTCATAGACAACCAGATCAAATCCGGTAGGAATACTACCTTCGTAAAGGTCAATGTCAATGGCGATAGCGATGGCATCTTCATACATGAGACTCATTTTCTTATCCTTTGTTAGGTTTCCTTCTCTCAATCTCTACTACTAATATACGAAATAACTGCCTACTTGTCAAGGCCTTTTTTACGAGGCCATGACACTTTTTCCTAACATACTGTTAATAAAGGAGTTAAGAATGGCGTCATCGACACCAAACTCAGAAGGAAAGTCGATAGCAGAAGAAACAGCGTAACCTTTTCCAAGGTCAAACTCTCCTTTTATCGTATTCCATTTTTCAAGTGATTTATCATACTCATTCATAATATCCATTGTCAGTTCAAGATTCATTCCATCATAATCAAAAACTTCCAGAATTCCATTCTCATTGATTGACAAAGCCATCGTTTTCATTCTCATTATCCTTTTTTGAAGTTTTCATCCTCTCAACCTTACATACATAATATACGGAACTATTCCCAATAGCACAAGCATAAAGAGAGCATTTTTTTCATCTTTTTTCATTTTCTTCATAAGTTACTGTATCTACTCTACTTATGGAAAACTTACGTGTGAGAAAAATAAAAGGTTTCCATAGCTCTTTTACTACACATATATACACTAATCAGTGTCAATAATGGGTCCTAGACTTTATAATGAGCAAATGGGAAAAGGGGGTTTATCACAATACCCGTGAGAGGGTCTGTAATGGTCTGTGGTAAGAGATAATAAGTAAGGTAATGTTGGTAGATGTAGAGATAATAGAGGGGGTTAGAATGGAAATGGCAAACTTAGTATAACTTGGTATAAAGTAGGTTTATTTAGTAGGTCTATCGGGTCGGTAGAATGCCCATACTACATAGGGAAAAGAATAGACAACAAGGAATACATAAAGAGTTTGTTTCTTTCTTTCTTTATTATTCTCTTTATTATCTTTCTTTCTCTCTATGTAAGTTTCTTTTATACAGAAAGTTTATTTTATTTTATTTATTCTGTATCGGCAGTGATTATGCTACTGCCTCAACAAATTCTCTGAGCATCTTCTTATTTGTTTGACCGGCCTTCCTTTGTTTTAGGAATGCCTTTGCCATCTTGGCCTTTGTCATTTCACTATTGACGGCCAACTCTTCATCTTGTAGTGATAACTTACTACTAGGGATAAGTATGTATCGGTCAAAAGAGCAGTAAGTTATGTCTACGAAACCTTCGCTTCTCATCTGTTTGAAAGTTTCGTTTAGCACTTCATAACTTTGCCAGTTTTCAGCAAACAAGTGCTGTGCCTCTCTTGAGAATGCCCTCTTGTTATTAGGGGCAATGTAGAATCCGATAAGGTTGCAACCTGTGCGGTCCTTGAGAATTTGATACAAGGTGCGCCAGATGTCGTTGTAACAACTGAATCGTGTTGAGATAGAAGTGCGATACACACGGCCTTGGTCGTGGATAAACACAGCATTCTGATTACTCGGAATGTATGCCTGATCCCAGAAGGTGCCCCAAGGAGAGCTCTCTACTTTTTTCATTGAAGACCTTGGCAACTGGCCAGCACCATCTGTTAGAAAGATAGTATTCACTATCTGCAAACCATTATTCTTCTTGAAGTTTTCGACTAAAGGCACAGAGGTCATTATAGCCTCACCCAAAGGTGTGCCTCTCAGCTGCATACCTTGGGGAGGCGTAAAATACTTTTCACTAGAGTTGTTGTATTGTTGTTTCAGATATTCCAAACTTACAAAGGCCTCGTTGAAATCACGGGTCTTCATACCCGACTTGAAAAACTGGAATACTTTGAAGCCTTGGCAAAACTTTAGGGAGCCTTCAAACTCTCTTTGGGTTTCTTGAAAACGAGTATTTGAGCAACCAAGTTTACTAACTATATCACTTGAGTTGTTAGAGAAGGCATAAACTTCAAAGGGCACATTTATCTTCTTACAAAACAGAGCAAGCAGTTGGACTTGGGAAATGGTATCAGCCATACTATTGGTCATTGAAGACGACCAATCAAGAAACATAATAAAGCCATGATTCTTGCCTTCTTCTACAATACTCTGGCGAAGAAAAATGTCTTCGTTGAATCTGTAAGAGTGAAGTTTGTTAGGATTCAACACACCAGTTTTAGCAACTCTTGACCTTTGGTGCTCGGCAGCAGACTTTCTCATTTCAAACTCTTTTGCCATGAGATTCACAGCAGAGTTTTGACTATTTTTGAAAGAGTTTGCCAACTCTCTGGCATCAGAAATGTCTGCTATGAGACCGTTCTGATAGTTAGTCTTGCCATATTCTATTGCACTGTCAATAAGTTTCCTTACTTCATAAGGTGTAATGACCAAGTTTTCCAAGATAGGGTCAGCGAGTTTTAGGTTGACAACATCATTATGCTCGTCTTCCAAATCAGCAGCAAGGTCTTCTGTATTGTTGTCAAAACTATCTTGAGTAGAGGTGTCTATTGGATTATCTGACTCATCTTGTTGACCACTGAAACTTTCATCAGTAGAAGTTTGTGTGTTGTCGGTATCCTCTGTGTCGGCATCGTCTTCTTCGCCTTCATCAGCTTGACCAGCAGAATCGCCTTCATCTTCATCATCTTCATCATCTTCAAAGGAATATTCTTGCTGTTGGCCATCTTCAGTATCTTCATCTTCTTCATCTTCACCAGCAGAAGAATTCTCTTTTTCTTCTTCATTATCGTCAGAAGATTGTGGGCCTTCAGAAGTGTTTCCAAGGGTATCGGTTTCTTCTTCTTCTTTTTCTTCATCTTCTGTTTGAGCAATGTAATCGTATAGGTCATTGGAAATATCCATAACATCAGACCAAGAATCAGCGTTTTCTATTCTATCAACAAACACTTGCTCCTCAGCAGAAAAATGGATACCCAAACGACTACCAATCTTGAAATGTAAGTTGAGTCTGTTAGGAAATGATAGGTCATGTATATCATCATAACCGACACCAAAAAAGTTACGATTGAATAACTCGTCATAAGCATTGTAAAAACTACGGCGAAGGCCGCCAAACTTCTTCTGCATCATTTTTTCAATACGAGCATCTTCGACAATGTTGACCAAATCTTTGAGACCACTTTTCTTCAGAGAGTTTACCTCTGTGATACTATCTTGTGGAGTAAAGAGAGCGTGGCCACATTCATGGCCAAGAAACAAAGAATCAACATCAGTTGAAACACCTTCAAAAACAGGCATAATTAGTACTCTGTTTTTCGGGTCAAAGGCCGCTGTTTTCATCTTTTTAGAAAACTCAACCGTTATGTTTTCCGAAGCCAAAAGACGGGCAAGTATTGTCTTTGCATTGTCGTTTAGTTTTTGCAAAACCATTATCCTTTGTTAGGTTTTATCTCTCAAACTTTCTACCTATAATATACGAAGAAAATCAAGATTAGTCAAGCGAAAATCGGACATTTTTATGACTTTTTTTGACTTTCTTCGTAAGTCATTGAAAACATTGAAGTTAGATTAAAAAGGTTGCTCATTGTCTTCTGGTCGGTTAGAAGTATTTTCTTCTTCTGTATTATCAACTTTTTCATCTATCTTGGTGTATAGGTCGAGCAGAGCATCCTTGGTGTCACTATCAAAACGAGCGATACACAACTCAACGGCCTTGAGTTTATCGTTGAAGATACCCCAAGCATTAGCAATGTGGACAAGACGGCGAGTAGAAATCAACTCATCTATAGCGCCTTCTTTGTAAGTAGCGCGGACTACTTGTGCCCATCTAACCAACTTCCGAGCATAATCCTTGATGTCTTCACCAGTATGGCCAGCAGACTCAAATACCTTGTCCAGTATTTTTATCTCTGTGGACTCGGTTGGGTATTCAGCCTCAAAGCAGATAGGGAAACGCTCAAGGAATGCCTCATTCATAACACCAGCACCAATAAAGTTTCCAGTATCATCGCCCTTACCTTTGGTATTGGCAGTAGCGACAACATTGAAACCATCAGCAGGTTTGACCCACTCATTGATTTTTTTAAGGAAGATACCTTTACCTTCCAAAACTGGTTGCAAACACATGATTTTAGTGGAGGCCAAATCAACTTCATCTAACAGAAGCACTCCACCAGTTTTCATGGCCTCTACTACAGGCCCGTCAAACCATACTGTTTCACCATTCACAAGGCGAAAACCACCGAGCAAATCATCTTCATCGGTTTCAATGGTAATGTTTACACGATACATATCTCTTTTGAGTTTGGCACAGGCCTGCTCAATCATAAAGGTTTTACCATTACCAGAAAGACCAGTAATGAAAACAGGGTAAAACTGCTTTGACTTGATAACGGCCTCTACACTTTTATAGTGACCCTGTGGAACGAAAAGAGAATCCTTTTCGGGCACATTGGAAACACTTTCTGCAACACCTTTAGCAAGGGATAGAGTATTATCAACAACTGGTTTGACTTCTTTCTTTTTAGGACTAGTCTTTTTTACAGGACGGGTAGCGACTTCGGCGTCCATAGGAATACGCCACAAACCACGACCAACCTTGTAGTCAACGTTACGAGTTATCCAATAAGGGAAACCAACACCAGCGGCATCAGCGATTTTCTGAAGACCAGCCTTATCAACTGAATCAACATCTATGTTAGCGTCCTTTACGATAGGAGCGACAGATTCGATAAAGAGTGATTGTTTTTTCGTAAACTTAGACATTCTGCTTCTATCCTTTGATTAGGTTTTCTCTCTAATTTCTACTACTAATATAATAAGGGGTTTCTATTTTGTCAAGCACTTTTTTTTAGTCCCAAGAAAACTTAGAACATTCATGGGAGGCGACAACAAACTCCTCTGGCCAAGTGCCGACAGTAACTCTATACATGATACTGCCAGCGTAATAAAAGGCCTTATTGATGTTGACAAAACAATTGAATTTGTTGACCCAACATCTTTTGGCGGTGATTTTCTTGTTAATGTATTCCATGATTCTATCCTTTGAAAAATTTTCTCTCTCAAACTTTCTACTACTAATATAAGAAACTATTTAGGATAGCACAAGCAAAATCGGAGCTTTTTTTACTATTTTGCTCTCTTTTTTTGTAAGTTATTGATTTTATTGAGTTTATGAATCCATCTTTTTCTTCGTAGACGGGATAATACAGAGGGACAGGGGTAGGCGAAGGTGTCTGATAGTAGACATAGGTTTATTATTATGGTAAGAATCTTTATCATACCTAATAATATAAGAAATGTCAGCAACTCTGTCAAGGGCTGCTGACATTTTTTTATTATCTTTTTATAGTTTACTCAACTCTTTATCAATAATAGAAGCAGGCACTCTCATGTATCCATCTTTATCTACTATGTGCTGTCCTTCTTCTGAGAATATGAATCGTATAAACTCTTCCACTAAAGGTGATAGCTTTTGATTTGGTGCCTTATTTACATACAAGTATAAGAATCTTCCTAGTGGGTATTTACCGTTTAATACATTTGTTTCACTTGTATCATAGTATTTACCTTTTTCTTTTCCTAATGGCACAATCTTTACACTACTAGTCATGTATCCAATACCACTATAACCGATTCCATTTGGATCGCTTGATACTCCTTGCACAACAGAGGCGCTGCCAGGCTGCTCCTTTACACTACTCTTGAAATCTCCGCCACCCAATACAACCTTCTTGAAGAATCCGTATGTGCCAGATGCAGAGTTTCTACCATAAAGACTTACCATCCCTAAGTTGATACCTAACTTTGACCATCTATCTACATCTTGGGAATACTCTCTTTTTCTATTGATAGAAAAGATTGCATCTGCTTCTTGTAGTGTCAAACCTTCTATTGGGTTGTCCTTATTTACGATGATAGCTAATGCATCTAATGCTACTCTAAACTGTGTTGGTGGATAACCGTATCTATCTTCAAATTTATCCAACTCTTTGTTCTTCATCGCACGACTCATAGGTGCTAGTTGTGCTGTTGCCTCAATGAGAGCAGGTGGGGCAGTTGAAGAGCCCTTCCCTTCAATAGATATTTTTACGGTAGGGTGAAACTTTTGGAATGCCTCTAACCAAAGAGCCATCATATTATTTAGTGTATCAGATCCTATTGCGCCGGCTGAGCCTGTAACGGGTGTAGTAGGATTGTATGGTTTATAACCTTCGGCATTTACTACGGTTGTCATAACCAACAATAAAAAACAAACTAGTGTTTTCATCATCTTATCTCCTTAGTTAGAATAATTTTAAGAAACCTTTGACGGTGTATTCTTTTTTCTTCTGCTGTATCTCAGCATTTATTCTATCTATACCAAAAGGCTTTTTGACTTTTAGTTTCCAATAGTTATTCTTTGGTGCGTCAAACCAACCTTCTTTTGCAAACTCTAATGTATACTTACTATACTTCACGGCTAAAATAGGATAACCTGCATCCTTTGCTTCATTATAGGTGCCACCAACATATACATCAACACTATTGTATAACTTTTGTATCTTGTTTTCCAATGATACCAACGGCTTGGTGACATCTTCTTTACTCTCTATCAAGGCCCAAGTTGGTCTTTCAGCAAAAACAGAAGTTGAAACCAATAATGCTAGTGTTACAATAATTCTTCTCATACCTTTTCTCCGTGTTATTTTGTAACAAAAGAACTCCACTACCCATAAATAGATAGTGGAGTATGTCGTATCGGTTACGGTTGGATTACGATTTAGCGCTTTTTTGATACTAATATTTTCATGTATCGAGCGATTAAAGAATCTCTCTCTTTTTGTATCTCATCAATCTCATCAGCTGTCACATTATTTTTGGTCTCTATTATTGACTGTAAACGATAATCTTGTAAACACTGACCTGTTGTGTCAGCTAAGTAGACAGATTCTTTTTTCTCATCTGCATCAAACTCTTTTCTATAGCCCTCATAAGCTGTGTTGACTCTCAAAGTGATTGAGTTAGGATCCATAACAAAACGTGCCCTTTGGTATTTATGATCTTCATCATGTGCCCATACCGTATCAAAGTTAAAGTTTTTACCAGAAGCTGATACCGTTGGTTGTGTTTTTTTGCCACTATTTCTCTTTTTACTATTTGTAACTTTAGTCTTATTGGCAATTCTATTTTGGACATTACCACTTTTACTATTTATTGCGG
>Ga0070749_10000576_pt1 | contig 24674 bp, 35 predicted proteins | sample VirMetDEL_Nov_18_FD_75180 | JGI IMG/M metagenome (GOLD analysis project Ga0070749, IMG submission 75180) | Aqueous microbial communities from the Delaware River and Bay under freshwater to marine salinity gradient to study organic matter... | ecosystem: Environmental > Aquatic > Marine >...
GTATTTCTCCTCACGCATTTCCTCAAAATAAACCGCAGCATCACGTTCGATCTGAGAAATCACATCCGGATGCAAAACCCCGCTCAAGTCCACATCGCTCTTGGGCAAAAACACAGAGATCAAAGTCCACACCTCCGGATAGTCCGGCTCCAACTTCATGCCAGACATCGGCTCAATAGAACCAACCTCCGCCGGCTCATATTCAAAAAAGCATTTGAGCTGCAGACCCAACTCGTCACAGTCATACAAGAATTCATGCAAATGTTGCATAGTTACCCCACCAAAAAGATTAAAAGAATTGCCAAGATTGCAGAACCAAGGATCACGGGCCACATCGATGGCTGCCGATACATCGTTGGTTTTCCAAGCAGCGCAGCCTGAATCAGCTCCTCAGAACTCGTCATCTCAGGAGGCTTCGGCTGATACAACAGACCAATCTGTACCTTGCCCGTGTTAAACGGCGTCAAACGATTGTCAATACGCGTAACAGGAATGAAATCGTGCGCATTAGTGATCATAGGACTTGCCTCCCATCGCATCGTTGAATTTGGCACTCATCGCATCGTTGTATGCGTGCTCAAACCCCTCCAAAAACTTCTCCAAGGGCACTTCCAATTCAGCGGTCAGAATGGCTGAAGAAACAAGGCACGCGAACCAAGCTTGTGAGGGTTTAGGGAATGCAGTTTCGCAAAAAATAAGCAAAGTCTGCGCGTCGTCCATGATTCGTTCGACCTTTTTATCCGAATTGTCTGACTGATTAGTCATGTCACTATCCTTTCTAAGTTACAGTGGTTTGTCGTTGTTGACAGGAGTATTATCAATCTTTTAGCTAGTTAGGTCAATTACGTAAAAGCTACTTTTTTCTAGGTGTTTTCCCTAGGTTTGGGGGTTTTTGTTGGGTTTGGGGTGGGACTGGGTGGATATACAGTGGTTGGAGGGGGAGGGTGCGAGGACCGAGGACCGAGGGTCAAAAAGGGTGAAAATGGGGGAAAAATGAATACTTTGGTTTAGGTGCTATAGAACTTTTAGGGGTAAGGGGTGTTTTTTTTTTATTTTTTGTGAGATTTGGCGTAATAGACGTAATGGTGTAATAGTTCAATGAAATCAATACTTTATGAGCATCCGGCAAATTACGTCTTTGTCAGAGATGTAATTTTTTCAGGGGGACTCCGCGAGATGAATTCTGAAAAAATAAAATCACACTATACCCTCCAAAAGTTCTATAGGAACCCTAAAAATGGTTTTGGGTTGACTCTGGGGTTGTCACTCGTTATACTGCTGATAGTTCTTTTACGGGAGTTAACGATGGTACAAATCGATCAGGGAATCGCCCTGCCAACCAACCGATCCAAATACCCATTCAATGAGATGGAAGAGGGTGACAGCATCCTGTTTAAGCAGCGCAAGCAAGCTGAGAGCTGCCGCGTGGCTGCCCTTCGCTTTACCCGCGTTCACAAACCTGATTGGGTGTTCACCCTTCGCAAGGTTGACGAGGGTTGGCGTTTGTGGAGAATCAGCTAATGGCCAAGAAAGACGTTTGGAATGTTCCCCCTGTCATGCCTGACAAGGCACAGAAACGAATGTCTACTGAAGTCGCTCCGCTGCGCGCGCAGCGTCGCAAGCTGACAGCCAAGGAATGGACCTTCGTTACTGAGCTTGTGAGCGGCGACGGCCGTACCACAATGAAAGAGGCTGCGATCAAAGCTGGGTATAAACCCAGTAGCGCCTCTGTCATGGCTTGGAAGCTGACAAACCCCGATATTAATCCACACGTGGTGGCTGCCATTCAGGCTTATCGCGCTGACTTGGCATCGAAATACAACACGTCTTATGAGCGCCATATGCGCGACCTTCAGATCATTCGCGATAAAGCTTTGGATGCCGGTGCATTTGCTGCTGCCGTGCAAGCAGAGTATCGTCGGGGCCAAGCTTTGGGAACGATCTATGTGGAGCGCAAAGAGATCCGCCACGGCACAATTGACAGCATGAGCAAGGAAGAGGTGCAGCGCAAGCTTGACGAGCTTAAAAAGCTGTATGGCGGGCCACCGCCTAGCGCCTTGATCGATGCGGACACAGGAACGGTGATTGACAGTGCAGCAAGAGAACGAGATCCTGAATTCGACGCGGGAGTGGCAAACCCTCCGCCTGACATCTTTGAGCAGGATCTGGGGGGATCAGATGACGCCTGAAGCTAGGTTTTCGGCCAGAGTGAAAGCTGGCCTTGTCAACTGCGATATTGAACGGGTGGAGAATCGCGTCAACCTTGGTATCCCTGACATGATGATTGGTGTCGGGGATGCCTTCGTTCTGGTGGAATTGAAAGTGGTGGCCAAGGGCTTGAAAGTGGGGCTGCGGCCACATCAAATTGCCTTCATGACTCGTCATGCTGCCAAGGGCAGGCCTTGCTTTGTGCTTGTGCTTGACGCAGGCAATACACTACGGCCCTCGACCATACGCCTCTACCATGGGCGCGATGCGATGGAATTGGCTACGCAGGGCATAAAGCTTGAGCCCCTTCGCTGTTGGCCTTCTAGGGGGATGCCTTGGAAAGAACTAGAGGAAACCCTAGGTTTAGTAAAATAAATGTAAAAAGGTGTTGCAAGGTGTCAAAACCTTGCTATACTGGCGCTGCCGGTGCTTGATCCGGTGCTTAGAAAGGATAGAGAAATGAAGACATACAACGTGCGCATGAGTTATTACCAATACTACTATGCGACGGTGAAAGCCGTGAATTATGAGCAGGCGGTAGATCTTGCCAAATCGTTAGAGATGGGCGATTGCAAAAAAGACGATTATGTAGAGTGGGAACTGTACTCAGTTGAAGAAAAAATCCCGCGTCGCCTTACTCCTGAAGAAAATGCTTTTGTTGAAGCATACCTAAGCTGTGTTGCTGTCGCTGATCGTGAAGACGTTGAGCGCTTTTTGCGTGCCGACAGTGAAGAGCGCAGCAGCAATGAATTTTACGATTCTATGTCAGAAGTCTATACGTCAATTTGCGACGCTAAAGAGGTTTGGTATGCAGCCATGCAATTTGCCAAGGAAGCCTCAAAATGACCCGCTACATTTATCAAGTCTGTTTCCCCGATTCGCGGACTGTTGTTCGCTCTTTCCCTTCGCTGATTCGCGCTCGCTCTTTTATGCGCACGATGTCCGCGGACGATGTCCCTTTTGTGGTGCTGCCGTGGGATGAAAACAAAATGCCGCTCATAAAAAGGGTAGCGAAAACCCCTAAAAAATATATTACGGGACCGTCAAAAAATGTTGATATACTGGGCCCCTCAATTTAGAAAGGATAGAGCAAAATGTTAAAAACCGTACAAATCAGCGCGAACAGCAAAACCAGCCCTATTGCTGTGACTTATCGCAGCGGCGAACATGAAACTTACGGGACCTGCCCGACCAGCTGCAGCCTTCACCCGAAAAGTGAAACCGGCACGGCCCAAATTGATAGCGAATATTTACAAGCCGTTTTTGATAGCGTGCCACGTGGTGGCCAAGCTTGGACTTATTCGCACTTCGCAGCCGAAGCCCTGCCACTACCCCAGCCAAATAAGACCGTTATCAATGCAAGCTGTGACAATGTGGCCGATGCTGTCCGCGCTGTGGAATTAGGCCGGCCCGCTGTTTATGCTGCCCCTCTGGAATCGGCCGATCAGTGGCCTAAGAAAATCCACGGCGTGCAATTTGCCCGATGCCCTGCAGAATTAGCCGAAAATTTCAGCTGTCAACAGTGTGGCGGTGGCCGCCCATTATGCGCACGTGGTGCCCGTGAATTTGTAGTTGTATTTGTTGCCCATGGGACCGGAAAAAAGAAAGTAGGAAAGGATGAAAAGGGCGGCTGTTATGCAGCGAGCGGCCCGACGGCGATTCAGTGGCATAACACCAGAAAAAAGGGCGCGCCTAATGATGCTGCAGCGCTTCGCTCTTTTGTGCGTGGTTTGCCCTATGGTTCAATGTTGCGCCACCATATCGCCGGCGATATTGGGCGCGAAGTGGGGGCCCCGTGATAATTGCTGTCATTCTGATTTTTTTAGTTATATGGTGGTTTTTAGACAATTGGGGGTAAACACCTACAAATTAATTTGTAAAAAGTGTAAAACCGAAGTACAATTACAGCACTGGCACAAAATAGCCGGTTTTTATCAACTCAGAAAGGATAGATATGGCCCACATGATCGACACAACAACAGGCACGGCCGCAATGGCTTATTCTGGTTTGGCCCCTTGGCATAAACTAGGGCAGCAGCTGACAGCCGGCGCGACAATTGAACAGTGGACACAACAGGCCGGCCTTGCCTATGATGTCCTAGAAAGCCCCGTTTTATTTAATACACCGGCCACCAGTGAGCCGCAAGCATGGCCTGATCGGAAAGTGTTACACCGGAGCGACACCGGCGCGCCGTTGGCTGTAGTGTCACAGGGTTATAACGTGGTGCAACCCTCCGAAGTAATGGGATTTTTTAGTAAGTTGGTGGATTTGGGAGGGTTCACAATGGAGACGGCCGGCGCGCTCAGTTACGGCCGGCGCGTATGGGCACTGGCAAAAGTGAGCGACGGGGCCGAAGTAGTTGAGGGCGATACCGTGCGCCCTTATGTATTGCTGGGTACGTCATACGACGGGACAATGGCCACCATTGCAAAATTCACCAGTGTGCGCGTGGTATGCAATAACACCATTACAGCGGCCGTGAATAACAGCGAATCACAAATTAGGGTTTTGCACAGTGAGCGATTCGACGCCGACGCGGTTCGGCTGCAGCTTGGGATTGTCGCGAATCAGTGGGAGCGCTTTCTGGTGCAATCCCGCAAGCTAGCAGGCGAGCCCATGACGGCCGAGGAATGCGACGCGTTTGTCAGCGAATTATTAAAGCCGTATCACACCGGCAAAATTGCCATTAATGAATCGCGCGCATATAAGCGAATCATTGAATTATTCAACGGGCGCGCCATTGGTTCGGACATTAAAGGCGTGGCCGGTACGCGGTGGGCGGCCTTGAATGCTGTCACTGAATTGGTGGATCATGAGCGCGGACGTTCGGACAACACCCGCATGGAGTCGGCATGGTTCGGCACTGGTGCAACATTAAAAAATAGGGCTTTAGAATTACTGTCCGCTTAACCAGTGGTTTAAGGGCCGGCTTTGTCCGGCCTTTCCCCTCTGTAGATCATGCAAAATTTGCATAATGTTGCGCGGTAAAGTAAACCCTATAAACTAGGCCCTTGGCCCCTTGCCCTCGTCGCCTGAAACGTGGCGCGTGGCCCTCGGGCCTTGTGCCATGGGCCGTGGCCCATGGCCCGCGGGCCGTTAGGCCCGCGGGGCATTGCTCTTTTTTCTGCTGCCGGTTTTCTTTTTTCCTGAATTTTTTCCCTTGATCTGGTGGTGGCGGGGGTGGGTGGGCCCGCTAACTTTTTTTGGTTTTTTGTTGCAATTTGCTGGCGCGGTGTTATACTGGTGTCCCAACTTAGAAAGGATAGAGATGAAAAACGAATACGTTATCTATTGGCGCGAAGAGGTGCTTTATAGAAGCAAGGTCATTGCAACAAGCGAAGAAGAGGCCCGAAGCCACTTTCTCGCCCTTAAAGAAAATGCTGAATTCAAGGATGATGTTGACTGGGAAAACGACAGTTTTGAATTCTCAATTGACAATGTCGAATGCATTGAAGAGGACGTTGACTATGATTAACACCGACCAAATAATCCAATGCGCCTCGGACCTTGGATATTCGCTCTCGCTCGACGATGCTCTCGACGTTCTCCATGGCGGCTTTGACGGATGGGTTGTTTATGAGGGTGAGAACGTATGGAACGCGACAACCGAATGGCTGAACCTGTATGAGACCTGTAAAGATTTTTATAAAAAAGAATTTAAAAACATTCGTACAAAGTGGGAAACCGTTGTATAATTCAGTCATCTAATCGGCCGATTAGATACAACCCTAGAAAGGATAGAGAGATGACAAACCCAGTATCAAAATTCCGTAGCAACATCTTTGGTTCACGTGGATGCGACATCCAGTCAGCACTAGATTACTCGGAAACATTGTTCAACACTTTGAGCGCAACCGATCAGGTTACAGTCCGGACCGCGTTCGGTGTTCTGATCAACACGATCGACAATGCGGTGGCCCAGTCCCAAGGCCCGAGCCCCGAGAAGTTGGCCATCATTGAATTGATCGATGCCCGTTTGAATGAGTGGGCAACCTTGAACCTTCGTGACCGCGTAATGGAGATCGTAGAAGACGACGATATCTCCGACCAGATCAGCGACTGGATGTCTAACAACTTTGATATCGATGACTACAACGTAAGCGATTCAATAGAGAACTGGGTGGATAACAACCTAGATGAAAAGGTCCGCGAAGCAGTAGAAAATTTAGAATTTAGCGTGACACTAAAGTAAATATAGTGTTATAATTCACGTACTGGATCAGCCGATCCAGTACAACCTAGAAAGGATAGAGAAATGACTACAGTTAAAACCCTCAGCATTAACGGCACAATGTACGGATTACCTGACGGCATGTCAGGCAAAGACATCCAAGCACTGGCCGGCTTCCTGTGCACACTGACCTCACTGGGCAGTGAATACAACTACGACGACAGTGAGTATGTGCACTACGGTAACGGCGGCGTTACCGTCCAGATCTCAGAGACAACACTACTGGCCAAGGCCGAGGCCCGCGAACTGGGTGACCAGAGCCGCGCACGCTATCAGGCCAAGCGCGATGCAGAGAAAGCGGCGGCGGCCGGTGACCTGATCGCAATGCATGTAGCTAGCTGACCCAGTACCCTAGGCCCAAGGGCCTAGGGGCCTACTATAGGTCCCTGACGCACGGCTTACGCGCCGTGCGTCTCTCCCCTTTTTTCCTTATTTTTTCCCTTATTGGTGGTGGCGGGGGTGGGCGGGCCCGCTCTTACCTCTTGTCTATGTATAGGGGATGACTTCCTTTAGGGGGGAGGGCCATTTTAGGTACGTCAACGATAGGCAAAACCTTCGCCCAGTTTTAGCCAAAATTAGAACCTTTTTAAACTTGGCCTCCCCAAAACACCCCCCTTGTTGTTTTAAATGCAAACAGGGGTTATATTTATGCAAATTTCAAAACGTGGCCCGTGTTCCACGAAAACTTAAACATGCAACTTAAAACAACCGCACCGGACGACGTCCAAGAAGAGCAGCTTCGTCTGGAGCTCCGTCTCAAACTCCTAGAGGCCCAAGAGCGAGCAACCACCGACTTCCTTTGTTTCTGCCAGTACGTCTGGCCGGAGATGTTGGTGGGGGAGCATCACAAGCGGATTGCCAAAGCTTTGGACAGGGTTGTGTCTGGGGAATGCAAACGCTTGATGATTGCGATGCCGCCGCGGCACGGTAAGTCCCAGATGGGGAGCTACTTGTTCCCTGCTTATTTGATGGGTAAGATGCCTGACACGAAGCTGATTGTGGGTTCGCACACCGCGGAACTTGCTCAGCGCTTCGGTAGGATGATTCGTAACCTTGTTGACGATGAGCGGTACAAGGAACTGTTTCCTAAGATGGCGTTATCTGTGGACAGCAAGGCTGCCGGTCGGTGGAACACGGCCCAAGGCGGTGAGGCGTTCTTCATTGGTAAGGGCGGTGCGATGACGGGCCGTGGTGGTAATGTTGTTGTGCTGGACGATATTTTGGACGAGCAGGATGCTGTGTCTGAAACGGCGATGGAGAATACGTGGGAATGGTACACGTCGGGTCCCCGGCAGCGTTTGCAGCCGGGTGGTGCAATCATTGTGATTAATACGCGATGGAAAACAGACGATTTGTCGGGACGCCTGCTCAAGCAGCAGGGCTATTTGAAGTCCGATCAGTGGGAGGTCTTGGAGTTCCCGGCCATTCTTCCGTCCGGAAAACCGTTGTGGCCAGAATACTGGAGCCTCGACGAGTTGGAGAAGGTCAAGGTTTCGATTGGACTGAAAAAGTGGAACGCACAGTGGCAGCAACAGCCGACGAACGATGAGGGTGCGATCCTGAAGAGGAACTGGTGGCGCAAGTGGAAGTACGATGATCCACCGGCATGTGAGTATTTGATTCAGGTTTACGACACGGCGTACTCGAAGAAAGAGACTGCTGACTTTTCTGTCATCTCGACGTGGGGCGTGTTTTATCCTGATGCGGACAGCGGCGCCAACTTGATGCTGCTCAATGTTCGCAAGGGTCGGTGGGATTTCCCTGAACTCAAGCGCATGGCCAAGGATGAGTACCAGTACTGGCAGCCGGACAATGTTTTGATTGAAGCGAAGGCTACTGGCACGCCGCTGCAGCAGGAGCTTCGCCGCATGGGCATTCCTGTGACGATGTTCTCCCCGGGTGGTCGCCGAACAGGGCAGGATAAGGTAAGCAGGGCTAACGCTGTGGCGCCTCTGTTGGAGTCCGGGATGATCTGGTATCCTGAAGGTAAGGAGTGGGCCGAGGACCTTGTAGAGGAATGCGCGGCTTTTCCTAATGGGAACAATGATGACCAAGTGGATACTGCGGTGATGGCTTGGACTCGGTTCCGTGCGGGCAACTTTATTGCGCTGGATACGGACGATGTTGATGATACGGAGCCGGACACATCTCCTGTTGAGTATTATTAAAATGCCGCATAAAATGTCTTGAATATTTGATCAAGGACCTCGGACCATGGCCCAACAGACATTTGAAGAGTTAGTTGCTGCTGTAAAGCAAGCGGAGAGCCGTGGCAAGCGGTACAAGGACGATGGTAAGACATTGACCACTAGCTCCAAGGGTGCGTTGGGTGAAATGCAGGTGATGCCGAAGACCATCACGGATCCGGGCTTTGGTGTTGTGCCGGCCAAGGATAAATCGCCGGATGAGATTGCGCGTGTGGGTCGGGATTATTTGCAGGCGATGAAGCAAAAGTATGGTGATACAGAGAAGGCTTTGATTGCATACAACTGGGGTCCCGGGTCCACGGACAAATGGATTGCTGCGGGCGCCAACCCAGAAAAGCTTCCCCAAGAAACAAAGTCTTATGTGGAGCGCGTCAAGGGATTGCTTGGTGGTGTTTCACGTGAAACATCCACAGCAAAAGCGGAGCCTACGCCTGCTGAAGAAGTGATGACGAAGGCGCTCCCCGCCGGAACGACTGCTAGTGTTTCACGTGGAACAATGATGAAGGGAATGCCTGATGTTAAGAGCATGCCGGCCAGTTATCAGGCGGCGTTTGCTTTAGCGGCTTTGGCTGATGCGCAGGACGAAGAGGACGACAAGGCTTTTGACGAGAACAAGGGTACGGAGACGGAGAAGTTCTTTGCGGAGCACAAGCCTGTCAATCATTTGGCTTCCCTTGATTTGAGCGTCAAGCCTATTACTTTGGCAGAGGGCGGAGAAGTTGCGGAGCCGACAGCGCGCCAAGACGAGCCTTTGTTTGATGCGGCGTCGAGAACTTATGTAGACGTTTTGACGGGCAGACGCACACCTATTACTGAAAAAGACTTCACGGCCAAGGAACAGATGGCCATGATGGATGCGGTCAAGCGTAGTCAAGCTCGGGGAGGCGCGGGCCGTGTTGATTATCAGGACTATCCTTCTGGCGAGCAGATCGGTCCGGGGTACGTGGACATTCGCAATACGCTGGGTGGTTTTCAATACAAGCAGCTTCCCGATGGAACCACTGTGATTACAGACAGGTACGATTTCCACGGCCCACGGGCCAAGGCTTATGAGCAGATGGGCACGGGCGAGAAGGTTGTGAAGTCTGCGGCGAATGCTTTATCGGCGTTCATCAAGTCTGGTGGTGGCGTGCGGGATGCGGCAGGGGAGTTGGGCGATGCGTGGATCGGGAAGAACGGACCCCCCGTCACGATTCGTATCCCTCCTGTCAAGCGCGCAGACGGCAGTCCTGAAGAGGGAGAACGCCTGACACCGCAGCAGATTGAAAAGCTTGCGATGGAAAGCAACACGCCGGCGACTATCAATCCAAATATTCAAAAGCAGGGTGAAGCTGCCAGACGTTTGGCGGCGATGCGTGATGTGAATACATTGCCTGATCCCAAGACTTATGCTGTGATGCAGGGTTTGATGGGCACGCCTCCTGACCAGATGGGCTTTAGCGTGATGCATCCCAAGGCAGAGGAAATCAGAGCGGTTGCGGAACCTGCATTTGCTGCGGGGACCGCGCTTGGTGTGGCGCCAGCATTGAAGGTGCTGGGCGTGGGCAAAGTTCCCGGGATGGTGGGAGAGGAGTTGAACCGCAGGATGTTGGCGGGTGAATCGCTGACCCCGGGCCTCAACACACCTGCTCCGATCAATTTCATCCGACGTCCTGCTGGTGGTGTATTCCCAACTGCCAAAGGTCCTGATGAAGCGCCTATTTCTGCGTTGGATGTTGCGACACAAAAAACATTGGAAATGTTGGATTATGTGCAGGCCACGCCAGAGGCTAAGGAAGCAACTCGTCAGTTCTTCAATACGAAGATGCATGACTACTTCAAGACCAAAGCAAGCAGCGTATCAGACCCTGTACGCGAAGCCTTGATCAACGGCCGCATCAAGATTCCGAAGGATACGCCTTTGGAAGAGCAGTTCCCACACGCGTTGCTTAATGCTGCGCGAGCAGGCGATGTCACGGCGATGAGGGATATTGAACACCGTTTTGATAACATGATGGGCGTTAAGAGCTATCGTGCTAAGAAGGCGGACGAGGGATATGATGTAGCAACCGCTGCAAATGAAGGTTTTAATCAAACCATCTTGCAGCAGATGAAGGCTAATCCTCAGGTTATTCCTGATGAAATGCTGCTTCGTTTGGCTAAGAAAGATACAAGCAAGCTGTCCAAACAGGAACAGGCAACAGAAGTTGCCAACATTCGTCAAAAGCTTGCGGACAACCCAACGCTGTTTAGTACAATTTTTGAGCCAAAGATTTCTCGTTTGTTGAGCGAGCGTCCTGTTGAATCGGTGTCACCAGACATGCTGGCTCGAAACGCTGATTACTACCCTGCGTTGTCAAATGCAAACAGTCGCCAAGAGGGGATCATGGCGCTACAGGCAGATGTACCAATTACTGACTTGGACAGTAGGCACCGCCTCCCTGACATACTGGGCATGGATTATTCGACCATGGTAGAACAAGCGGCAAAGATGGACCCCAAGGAACTGTCACGCATGAGCGTTCCTGAGTTCCTTGCCAAGGCAATCCCTGCGGTAGCAAAAGAAAAAGATTTTGAACGCAAGGCAGAAAAGGTTGAATCCCTTGTCAAAGCAGGCAAACCTGTTCCTAAGGATATTGCGCAGTACGGCACTAAGGAATTCTTACCAACAGACCAGAACGGCATGACATGGCGCGAGATCGTTGATCCTCAGGGCGCAATTGTGCAGTCTAAGTTCTTGGGCAATTCAATTGCTGGCTATGCAAAACCCGGAACATATGGATCTTTGGGCAAAGGGTCTACTGCCCTGAAGAATGGCGAAGTTCGTTTGTTTGGCCTGTACGATAAAGACGGAAACGTTGTAACCAACGTTGAGTTTGTGACGCCCAAAGTAGCAAATAATCCGGATCACAGTTATAAAGCCAATACGATCACGCAGATGTTTGGAAACGGTACACGCACGGGCAACGTAACGCCAGAAAACTATCCTGCGCAAATGTTGGATTTGGTTAATGCTTTGCAACCTAAGAATATTCCGCCATCAATCAAGCAATTGTTTAGTGATAATGGTTTAATTGTTGCTCCCCCTCCTGAGCCATTAAACGCAGCGCGCACGATTCAGATGAATATGTTCCAACCTCCCGCACAACGCGCTACTGGGGGTATGATCGAGCGCCAGCCCAACGATAACCGCAGATATCTGTAAGGACACAACATGCCAATTGAAAAGAACGTAACAATCGACGACTTGCCAGATGGCGATGTGTCCGTTGAAATGGAAGACGAGCTGCCTTCCAACATCGACATTGAGTTTGATGCCGAGACAGGTGCAGTAGTCGTCAACATTGGTGAGGAAGACGATGATGTTGCGTTTGACAGCAACTTGGCCGAGGTCATTGAGCCTGATGTCTTGCAGCTTATTTCGTCTGACTTGATGTCGTTGTTCGATGCTGACAAGTCTTCACGCAAGGAGTGGGAAGAGCAGTACGGCAAGGGCATGAAGATGCTGGGCTTCACGTTTGAAGAGCGTACTAAGCCGTTCAAGGGCGCGTGCGGCGTGCAGCACCCACTGCTGACAGAGAGCATCGTTCAGTTCCAGTCACAAGCGTTGAAAGAATTGTTGCCTGCGGGTGGCCCTGTGCGTACACAGGTGCTGGGCAAAGAGACACGTGAGAAGTTGATGCAAGCGGATCGCGTGCGTGACTTCATGAACTACCAGATCACAACAGTGATGGAAGAGTACACACCTGACTTTGATCAGTTGCTCTTCTATGTTGGCTTTGGTGGATCTGCATTTAAGAAGGTGTACTTCGACGAGACCAAGGGCCGCATGGTAAGCGCTTTGGTGTTGCCTGATAACCTGTACATCCCCTACACCGGTTCTTCTGTGATGAGCGAATGCCAGCGCATCACACACCGCGTTCCGATGTCCACGAATGATTATCGCAAAGCAGTGGTGCGTGGTCAGTACTTGGATACAGCGCAGACAACAACGCCTGCTGAGACAGGCCAGAGCACGATCAAGAAGGAAGAAGACCGCACAACAGGTGTTTCACCCACAGGTGTAGAAGAAGAAATCTGTTTGTTGGAATTCTTGGTTGATCTGGACATCCGCGGTTTTGAGCACAAGGACGAAGACGGCGAAGAGACAGGCATCAAGTTGCCATACGTTGTAACCATTGATGAGATCTCTCAATCGGTTGTGGGTGTGCGCCGCAACTGGAAAGAAGGCGACCCAACGTATGCGCGTCAGCAGTACTACGTGCACTATCTGCTCGTGCAGGGCCCCGGCGCTTATGGCTTGGGCTTCTTGCATTTAGTGGGTGGTCTGTCTAAGACTGCGACATCTGCATTGCAGCAATTGGTTGATGCGGGTACCTTGGCCAACTTGCCAGCAGGCTTTAAAGCCAAGGGTGCGCGTATTGCAAACGACGATACACCGCTGTCACCCGGCGAGTTCCGCGACATGGATGCAGGTGGTGCAGAGTTGTCTGCATCCTTGTTGCCACTGCCATACAAAGAGCCAAGCCAGACACTGTTTGCACTGCTTGGTTTCTGCGTAGATGCTGGCCGCCGTTTGGCAAGCATCACCGACATGCAAGTTGGTGACAGCAATCAGAATGCTGCTGTTGGAACGACGATTGCGTTGCTTGAAAAAGGCAGCGCAGTGATGTCGTCAATTCACAAGCGTTTGCACTACAGCCAGCGCATTGAGTTTCAGTTGTTGGCCAAGGGTTTTGCAGAGAACCTGCCTGCTGAGTACCCATACGATGTCCCCGGTGAGAGCCGCAAGATCAAGGCACGTGACTTTGATGACCGCATCGATGTGTTGCCAGTGTCTGACCCCAACATCTTCTCTGTTGCTCAGCGTATTACGATGGCGCAGACACAGCTGCAACTGGCTCAGAGCGCACCGCAGATGCACAACATGTATGAGGCCTACCGCCGCATGTATGAAGCCATTGGCGTGCGTGATATCGACACCATCTTGAACACACAGCAAGTGGACAAGCCAAAGGATCCTGCAAGCGAGAACGCACAGGCGCTGGACGGCTCACCACTGAAGGCTTTTGCTGGTCAGCAGCATGATGCGCACATCATGACGCACATTTTGTTTGGCATGAGCCCCATGATGGCCGGTATGCCTGCTGTGGCGACCACTTTGCAGAAGCACATCTTCGATCACATCCGTTTAAAGGCGGAAGAAGAGGTGGAAGCCGAGTTGTTCAAGCAATATGGCACTGATCCTGACCATCTTGTCTCTTCTTTACAACGCGAAGCCATGGTTGCGATCAAAGTTGCGCAAGGTTTCCAAGAAGTCAAGCAGTTGCAGCAGCAATTACAGGGTCCACAGACCGATCCGCTGGTTGAATTGAAGAAACAAGAGATTGCACAGAACGGTCAGCGGGATCAGGCGAAGATTCAGATGGATCAGCAGCGCTTGGGCCTTGATCAGATGAAGGAGCAGAACGATGTTCAGTTCGATTCTGCTCGTTTAGCACTGCAACAAGCAGCGGCTGCACAAAAAAGTTCACAAGATGCGATCAAAAATGCTCAACAAGGGGTAAAAAATGCAAGCCAAGCCAGCAAAAAGTCCTAAAAAGGCACCCAAGGAGATGTCCGGAGCGCCAAAACGCGTAAAAACTCCGGAAAATGACCCAAGAGTGTCGTATGTTTACCGAAAAGATGCATTCAAAAAGGTAAAAATAGCGTAATAGTGTGCATAATGCACACGTAACCTTCGGACAGGGGTCTATCTGTCTGCTTCATTGGAGTTATCCATGCTTGAATTTGCAGAGAAAGTCATATTTGCCATTCGCCGGCTTGAAAACGAGACGAAAGACTTCGTTAGCAGCGGCAATGTCAAATCTATGGAGCAGTACAAACATTTGATGGGCCGGTTAGAGGGTTATGCGTTTGTTCAAGAAGCCATTCAGGACGTTTTGAACAAGAACTCTGATCAATAAAGGACCAAAAGATGGAAATGACTGCATTAGAGAAGCGATGGGCTGAGGAAGCGGTTGAAAAAGCCGCCGCTGAGGCCGCTGCTGCGGAGGCTGCCGCGATTGAAGAGGCAGAAGAAGAGCAGCGCATCGAAAACATCAAGGAACACCTCCCACAGCCTACTGGCTGGCGGATTGTTGTGTTGCCCTACCGAGGCGCTAAGAAAACCAAAGGCGGCATTGAATTGGCCGACCAAACTTTGGAACGACAGCAACTCACTACCACATGTGCTTACGTTTTGGCCGTTGGCCCACTCGCTTACAAAGACCCAGACAAGTTTCCGGACGGTCCTTGGTGCAAGGAAGGCGATTGGATCATTTTTGGCCGCTACGCAGGCGCACGTATGGGCATTGATGGCGGAGAAATCCGTATTCTCAATGACGACGAAATCTTGGCTCGCATCAGCGATCCAAATGACATTCTGCACATGTAAGGAAGCATATGACACAAGTAATGAATGATTCGCAGCTTGAGTTTGACCTTGGGGAAGATGAGAAGGCCACAAATGTGACCTTTGATCGTCCTGAAGGCGACGAAAGTCCTGCAGCACCCGAGCCAGAAGCGAAGATTTTCCAAAAGCCTGAAGAAGAGTCCGCTCCTCCTAAGAACGAATTGGATGAGATCAGCGAAGGCGTTCAAAAACGCATCTCTAAGCTCACTGCGCGCATGCGTGAAGCCGAGCGCCGTGAGCAGGCAGCCCTTGAGTACGCTAAAGGCCTGCAGAATCAAGCACAGACGTTGCAGCAAAAGCTTGTACAGACGGATTACAGCCGCCTGAACGAAGCCAAGACACGTTTGGAGACACAGCAGACTCAGTTGCGTCAAATCATCGCTAAAGCGCGTGAAGAGAACGACATCAACACTGAGTTGGAAGCGCAAGAACGTCTTTCTGCTTTGGTGGGCGAGCAGCGTCAAGTAGCTTCTTGGCTACAGACGCAGCAAGAAGAAGTTGAGAAGCACCGCAACGCTCCTGCTGTCCAGCAAGCGCCTGTGCAACAACAGCCTCAGCGCCCTGCGCCTAGTCCTCGTGCAGAGGAGTGGGCAGAGCAGAATTCTTGGTTTGGCCAAGACCGCGTGATGACTTATGCTGCTTGGGGCATCCATCAAACACTTGTTGAACAAGAAGGTGTTGACCCCAACTCAGACGAGTACTATACTGAACTCGATAGACGTGTCCGGAGTACATTTCCAGACAAGTTTAAAGACCAATCCAGACAACAGCGTTCCGCGCCTGCTGTTGCACCTGCTGCCCGTAGTTCGGGAATAAATAGTGCGCGCCGTACTGTCCGGCTTTCGCCGAGTCAGGTTGCTATTGCAAAAAAACTGGGCGTTCCTCTTGAAGAGTATGCCAAGTATGTAAAGGAGTGAAACAATGACTAAAGTAACTATCGATAAGGCCCCTCGCGCAACACGTGAGAAGGAAACCCGTCGCCGTCCTTGGACCCCTCCCTCACGTCTTGACGCGCCTCCTGCCCCCGATGGCTTTAAGCACCGTTGGATTCGTGCTGAAGTCAATGGTCACCAAGACAAACAGAACGTTTATGGCCGTCTTCGCGAAGGCTATGAGCTGGTTCGTCTTGAAGAACTGCCAGAAGAGTACCAAGGTATGATGCCTACCGTCGATGATGGTAAGCATGCTGGTGTAGTTTCTGTTGGCGGACTCTTGCTTGCACGAGTTCCCGATGAGACCATTGCTGAGCGCAACGAGTACTACCGCCGTAAGGCTCAGGATCAGTTGTATGCAGTTGACAACGAGATGATGCGAGAAAACGCTCACTCTACAATGCGAATCCAGAACCCCGAGAGGAGTTCGCGCACAACATTCCGTCAGCCGCAAGGTTGATTCTTTAATTTTTGTAGGAGCTACAAATGGCAAATGTCAATAAGCCTTTTGGTTTGCGTCCCGTTGGTAACCTGTCCGCTACTGGTGCTCAGAAACAGTACGGCTATCAGATTGCTGACAACCAAGCCGGAGCAATTTACCAAGGCGATTTGGTCGTCGTATACGACGGTTACATCATCAAGTATGACGCATCCACACACACTGCCCCCACAGGCGTGTTCAACGGTTGCCAATACAACGACCCCACTCGTGCTAACAAGCCCACGTGGAAAAACTACTACCCCGGTAGCATCAACATCACCACAGGCATCATTGCTTGCGAAGTGTTGGATGATCCTTCACAGCTGTTCTTGGTGCAAGCCGATGGCGCAGTTGTGCAGGCTAATATCGGTAAAAATGCTGATCCTACTGCTTCCACAACAGGTAGCACAGTGACTGGTGTTTCTGCTGGTTCCTTGAGCTCTGCTTCTATTGCAAAAACTGCAGCCTTGACTTTCAAGATTGTTGGTTTGAGCGACCAGCCCGACAATGCGTTTGGTGACTACGCTGTTGTCGTTGTTAAACTTAATCAACACCAGTACGGTAGCGTCGGTGTTGCTGCTGATGGAGCTTAATCATGGCAATTACCCGTTCCCAACTTGTAAAAGAACTTGAGCCCGGCCTGAACGCATTGTTCGGTTTGGAATACAAGCGTTACGAAAACGAGCACGAAGAAATCTTCTCAATCGAGACTTCTGACCGTGCGTTCGAAGAAGAGGTCATGTTGACTGGCTTCGGTCAAGCCCCAGTGAAGACTGAGGGTGCCGGTGTTCAGTACGACACAGCACTGGAATCCTTCACAGCCCGCTACACACACGAGACCATCGCTATGGCCTTCGCGTTGACAGAGGAAGCTGTGGAAGATAACTTGTATGACCGCTTGTCTGGTCGTTACACCAAAGCTATGGCTCGTTCAATGAGCTTCACAAAGCAAGTTAAAGCTGCTTCTGTGTTGAACAACGGTTTCACTGGCGGCAACTATGCCGGCGGCGACGGCGTTGCATTGTTCTCGACTCAGCACCCAACTGCCTTGGCTCAAGACTTCGCTAACACTCCCGCAGTGCCAGCAGACTTGAACGAGACATCGTTGGAGCAGGCTTTGATCGACATCGCCGCGTTCATCGACGAGCGTGGTTTGAAGGTCGCTTTGACTGGTCGCAAGATGATTGTTCCTAAGGAACTGCAGTTCACTGCAGAGCGCCTGATGAAGAGCACTTTGCGCACTGGCACTGCTGATAACGACATCAACGCTATCAAGTCCATGGGCATGCTCCCAGAGGGTTACGCTGTCAACCACTATTTGACAGACGTCAACGCTTGGTTCATCATCACTGATGCACCTAACGGCTTGAAAATGTTCCAGCGTTCACCCATCAAGACAGCCTTCGAAGGCGACTTTGATACAGGTAACGTTCGTTACAAAGCTCGTGAGCGTTACAGCTTCGGCTGGTCCGACCCACGTGGCGCTTACGGTTCGCCCGGCGCTTAATATTTCTTCGGAAATATGTAAAGGGGGCCTTGTGCCCCCTTTTCTTTTGCGGTATATTGGAATCACTCCGGAATCACCGGTGTATCTGACTAGTTCCGGCTAGACGACATGCAGACAGATGCACCATAACTTGCATGTAAGGAAAATCATGTCTACTACTACATTCTCCGGCCCAATTCGCGCTGGCACAATCCGTTACACAACAGGTACCACACTGGGCACTAACGTTGCAAACGTTGGCTCTACAGTCATGGCGCAATCTGCTGTTTTTACACAAGCCAGTGGCGCAACAACCATCGTAATTCCTGCTAACAGCCAAGTTTTAAGCATTTCCATCAACGTGACCACTGAGTTCACTGGTGTTGCTACCACTTTCGGCGTGGGCACAACTGCTTCTGCAACCTTCTTCACTGCTGCCGCAGCCTTGGACGGCGTGGCATTCGGTATTGTCAATGGCGCTCCCGGCGACGACGCTACTCGCGCAGGCAACTGGAAAGACGTTGGTACCACAGATCGCAAGATCGCTGTGACTTCTACTAACACTGGCTCAGGCGTAGGCGTCATCACTGTTACCTACATTCAAGCATTGAACTTGAGCTAATTAATCTAGGGGGCCTCGGCCCCCGTTTACAAGGAGATTAATTATGGGTTTTCAATATGACGTAAAAGCGAAGACGATGACCAGTACCGGGGCTACCGGTATTGGTCAGCCTCGTGCGCGTATCAAAGCTGTCTACTTTGTTTGTGGTGCTTCTGCAGGCTCCGTGTCTTTTAAAGATGGTGGGGCCCTTGGTACAGAACTTTTAAAGTTTGACACTCCTGCCAACACAACAGGCACAGGGTGTATGTATGCATTGGTTCCAGCTGATGGCATTCGCTATGAAGCTGACCCCTACCTCACTCTTACAAACGTGACTTCGGTTACATTTTTCTACGGATAAGGAGTCCAAAATGGGACGAGCAGCAAAAATGGCGATTGACCAGTACCAAGGCGAAGTTCAGCCCGGTGCAAACAAGCAGGACATGGCTAAAGGTGGCCCAAAGCAGACCGCACGTAAAACTGTGGCTCCTTCTGGCTCAACTACACCCCGTGGTGTGGGCCAAGCCCGTAACAAGCCCTGCAAACTCTATTAATCATGGCTAAAACTCCTGCTTGGCAGCGGAAAGAGGGCAAAAGTCCCAGCGGCGGTCTAAACGCCAAGGGTCGTGCGTCCTACAACAAGGCTAATCCGGGCAAGCCCGGGCTAAAAGCCCCGCAGCCAGAAGGAGGCTCTCGCAAAGACAGCTTCTGTGCCCGTATGGAAGGCATGAAAAAGAAGCTGACAAGCGAGAAAACTGCCAAGGATCCGGATAGCCGGATCAATAAGAGCTTACGGAAATGGAAGTGCTAAATGGAAGGCGTGGTATGGAACATGGTCCTGACGGCAGGTATAGGGTTTGTAGGATGGGTTCTGCGGGATAAAGCCGCAGAGATAGACCGTCTACAGATCCTGCTTAATCGCACCCGCGAAGAAGTTGCCAAAGAATATGTGACAAAAGCCGAAGTTCATGCAGACATCAACCGTGTTTTGGATAGACTAGACAGGTTAGACGAGAAGTTAGACCGCTTAATGGGAGCACATAATGCCCGCAGTCAGTAAAAAACAAAAGAAGTTGATGGATGCAGCAGCACACAATCCTGCATTTGCTAAAAAAGTCGGCATCCCACAGTCTGTGGCGATGGATTTCAGCAAGGCCAGTAAAGGCAAAAAGTTTAGACAAGGTGGCGAAATGAAAAACTGTTACAAAGATGGTGGCATGGCCAAAAAAGGTGAAGGCGTTGCCCAGCGTGGTTTTGCTGGCGGCGGTATGGTTGCTGGTGTAGGCCAATCACAGGGCCAGACACTCAACCAGAACGTTAAAAAGAGCGTTCAGGGCGATAAAGTTGCAGTTCGTGGTGTTGGTGCAGCCCGTGCTCGCACAGCAATGATCTATTAAGATGACCACTTCTGGCGTATCCAACTTCGATCTGCAGTTTGATGACCTCATAGCTGAGGCGTATGAGCGCTGCGGTATTGAAGTGCGCGACGGTTACGACATGAAGACGGCGCTTCGCTCCGTCAACTTGGTCTTTGCAGAATGGGCCAACCGTGGTCTTAATCTGTGGACCATTGAGCAGCGCCAGCAGGTTTTGACCCCCGGGGTCTATGAGTATGACTTGCCCGCGGACACAATTGACGGCCTATCGGCCGTTATTCGTACCAATGCAGGCCAGTCTACCCAGCAGGACATCACAATTGACCGTATTGGCCGCGCAGAATGGCTGCATGTGCCTAATAAGCTGACTCAGTCTCGTCCTGCACAGTACTACATTCAGCGCACAGTACCGACTAAAGTCTTTTTGTACCCTTCTCCTGATGCGACGCAGACATGGACGTTTGTATACTATGCAATTCGTCGCATGGACAACGCAGGTGGATTTCAAAATACTGCGGACATTTCCTTCCGTTTCTTGCCCTGTTTGGTGGCGGCGGTAGCGTATTATCTGTCGGTCAAAAAAGCGCCTGACCGCATGATGATGCTCAAGCAAATGTACGAAGAAGAGTTTGCCCGTGCTGCAGCAGAAGACCGCGAGCGTTCAGGCTTCTTTGTGGTGCCTACCTATACGCAGAGGTAAGCCATGGCCTACGTATCAGGCAAATATGCAATTGCGCTGTGCGACAGGTGTGGTCAGCGGTACAAACTCAATCGGCTTACCAAGGAATGGACAGGCTTTAAGGTCTGTCCTGAGTGCTATGAGCCCAAGCATCCACAGTTGGAGCCAAAACGCACAATAAATGAGCCACAGGCCTTGTATCAACCCCGTCCTGAGAGTAGACTTGCAGTTACCGTCTACGTCGGGTTCACGGCTGATACTTCGTTTGCAAGTATCGGAATGATGCCGATGCCGTATGCAAAACAATGGGTCGCCGCGGCGGTCCTTGCACCTGTTAAAACGAGCATCACATGACCTACACCGAATTAAAAGCTGCTATCGTTGCGTACACCGCCAATTTGGGATTTTCTGATTCCGATTTGGCGACATTTACACGTCAGGCAGAGCAGCGCATTTACAACTCTGTGCAGATTGCTAATTTGCGCAAGAACGTGACAGGATCATTGACTTCTGGCAACAGCTATTTAGCTTGCCCAGATGACTTTTTGTCATCGTATTCTTTGGCTATTTTTTCGTATGCCACTACAACTGCAACAGGCTCTTCTGGTGCATTTACGGTGACTGTGGCAAGCGCAGCAAATATTCAAGTAGGCCAGTATGTATTTGGCACCAATATTGGCACTGGTGCGCAGGTAACGCTGATTAACGGCACAACAATCACCCTCAGCGTCGCTAACACGGGCTCTGTTGCTGCCACTTTGATTTTCCAAGGCGACTACAAGTACCTGCTAGACAAGGATGTCAACTTTATCCGTGAGGTGTATCCAAACGCACGTAGTACTGGGGAGCCTAAGTATTACGCTATTTTTGGACCACGTTCTACCGATGTGAACGAGTTGTCGTTTATTGTGGGCCCTACTCCTGACGCTGCATATTCAGCAGAATTGCATTATTACTACTATCCGCCATCTATTGTGGATGTGGAAACTTCATGGTTGGGCGATAACTTTGATTCAGCGCTGCTGTACGGTGCGCTGGTTGAAGCATACACCTACATGAAGGGCGAGCAGGATATGATGGTCTTGTATGACACTAAGTACAAGGAAGCATTGATGCTCTTGAAGAATTTGGGCGATGGCAAGCAGCGTGGCGATGCTTATCGCGATGGTCAAGTCAAACTACCGGTGAGATAACGCATGTTTACAGCAGGACTTACCGACAGTTTCAAGGAGCAGTTGCTCCTTGGCATACATGACTTCTCAACCGATACTTTTTTGGTTGCGCTGTACACCTCCTCGGCCCTTTTGGGCCCTACAACCACCATCTACACCACTAGCAATGAAGTATCAGGTGCTGGGTATGTAGCAGGCGGCCAAGAGCTTCAAAACGTTACTGTAAATTTAGGTTTGGGCACTGGATATGTCAGTTTTGACAACCCCGCATGGCCCGGCTCAACCTTTACCACTCGTGGCGGTTTGATTTATAACGCATCCAAGGGCAACAAGTCTGTTGGTGTGTTTAATTTTGGTGTGGATCAGACAATGTTGGGGCAGGAATTTATCATCCAGTTCCCCACAGATGATCCAGAAACAGCGTTAATCCGAATCGTATAAGCCATGTATATTCAGACGGCGACCACCAGTTTTAAGCTTGAGTTGTTGGAGGCAATCCACAACTTTGGCCCAACGTCGCCTGATACATTTAAAGTTGCACTTTATACATCTTCCGCAACGCTAGGTCCTGCCACAACTGTCTACAGCAGTACGGATGAGATACCTAGCGTGGGCACAGGGTACACCGCAGGTGGAAAAACGTTGACAATCAACCCTAGTCCTGACACAGGACTAAATGCACAAGCGGTCTATACGGCATTTTTGTCGTTTGATGATGTAAATTGGACAAATGCCACCTTTACGACGGCAGCTGCTCTTATTTACAATAGCTCCAAGGGAAACAAATCGGTGGCTGTACTTGTTTTTGATGTATTGAAAACAGTGGACAACGATACGTTTCAAATCATCTTCCCAACCCCCGATGCCAACAGCGCCATCGTGCGTATTTCTTAAGGATAAATCATGCATACAGAAAAAAGCTCCGCCCAAGACATCGTGTCTGCTGGCATTGCAGTTCGCCCACAGAGCGCCGAAGGTGTTGGTGCTGGCGGCGTTTACACAGTTGTTTGCCATGACGCAAACGGTAACTTGAAGTGGACTGACAGCTTTCATAACTTGGTGGTAAACCAAGGCTTGCAGGACATGAACTCCAAGTATTTCTCAGGCTCTGGCTACACAGCAGCTTGGTACTTGGGTTTGGTGACCGGCCCCGGCTCCGGTACAACTTTCTCCGCCACCGATACTTTGGCTTCTCACGGAGCTACAGGTTCTGGTGGTTGGACAGAAAACACTGCTTACTCAGGTAACCGCAAAGCTGCAACGTTTGGTACAGCTACAACGGCTGATCCTTCAGTAATTAGTAACTCTGGTTCCCCTGCTGTATTTACCATGACATCTAATGCTCAGACTATTGCTGGCGCGTTTTTGTGCAGCGTGTCTTCTGGCACTTCTGGTGTTTTGTTCTCTGCTGGTGATTTCACCGGTGGCGACAAATTCGTGGACAGCGGCGATACATTGACTGTCACATACACCTTCTCTCTCGACGCAGCCTAATCAGGTAATGCGGTGTTCGGAGATGTTGCCTTTGCTCAATCGCCATTTGCCGCTCTAGGCGGCAAGGCTGTGCTTGCCTCTTTATCAGAGGCGGCTTTGGCATCAGCAGAATCCGACGCACTTACCAATTTTGGTGGAGAGATTGCCGAGGCATCAGCCGGAGCTGAGACTTTTTCAGTCTCTGGGAATATGACCGCTACACAAGCGGAAACCTCTCAAGGATCTGAAACGCAAAGCGCGTCCGGCGCAATGTTGGCTACTCAAGCGGAAACCGCCACCGCATCTGATGCCCAAACAGCCGCAGGCGCGTTCCTAGCTTCTATTACGGCTAGTGCTACGGCGCAAGATACAGTAGCTGCCGTGGGTGCTTTGCAAGCAGCTATCTCTGAGTTGGCTTCGGCTTCCGCGTCGTTCTCAGGGTCAGCTCAATTTGCTGCGGCAGTGGCGGAAACTTGTACGGCTACAGCTTCCCCGTCAGCGGTGGGCGCATTCTTGGCGGCTATAACAGAGCAAGCTACGGCATCCGCAGTGGTTACGGCCAGTTCAGCAGTTTTAGCGGCTATCTCTGAGGCGGCAACAGCATCCAATACACAGTCAGCACAAGCGGCATTTTTTGCTGCATTGTCAGAATCTGCCACGGCTACTAATGCGCAGACAGCAAGTGCTGGTTATTTTGTGTCGGTGGCTGAAGGCGCAACAGCATCTAATACGCAGACTGTTCAGGTTCAGTTCATCGGAAACATTTCTGAACTTGTCACCGCCGCAGACAACTTAACGGTTCTCAAAACAGTTAATGCTCGCCCTGACGGAATTCAATTAATTGTTTCTATTAATGACGTGCTTGTTTGGGCTGTAATAGATGACAGCCAGAATCCAAACTGGCAAAATATCAATGACGCGCAGAGCGCAGGTTGGGTGTTGATTTCCAATCCCTCCACCCCCGGTTGGAATGACCTACCATCGTAAGGATAAAAAATGGCTTTAGTACTAAAAGATCGGGTCAAGGAAACCTCCACCACTGCTGGCACAGGCACGCTAACACTTGCTGGCGCAGTAGCTGGGTTCCAATCTTTCTCAGCCGTGGGCAACGGCAACACCACTTACTACGCCATTGTTGACAATACCACAGGCGACTGGGAAGTTGGTATCGGTACGTACACAGCTTCTGGTACAACTTTGTCTCGCACGACTGTGCTGTCTTCTAGTAACAGCGGCTCGCTGGTATCTTTTACCTCTAACCCCAAGGATGTGTTTGTCACATACCCAGCAGAAGAAGGTGTTTGGACAGATGCTTCTGGCGTAGTAAATGCCACTTCTTTTGGCGCAATCACAGCTACATCCGCCGCACTGACGACCGGTACGGTATCCACACA
>Ga0070749_10000577_pt1 | contig 24667 bp, 37 predicted proteins | sample VirMetDEL_Nov_18_FD_75180 | JGI IMG/M metagenome (GOLD analysis project Ga0070749, IMG submission 75180) | Aqueous microbial communities from the Delaware River and Bay under freshwater to marine salinity gradient to study organic matter... | ecosystem: Environmental > Aquatic > Marine >...
CCGGCCCGAGCTGGGTTGTGCCTGCTCGGCGATAATGATCGAGTCTGTGAGTTTAAACTCGCTCGGGTTGGTCGTGTTATAGATCGCCATTTTCTAACCTCAAATTTCGACGGTATTGCTAACCGTGTTGGTGTTCGTGAACGTCGCCGGGCTGTGCTCCATTCTTACGACGTTCGGGACCGACGCCGAGAAAGAATAAAGCAATCTGAAATAACCGTCACGCGCGCCGCCGGCGTCCTGTGTGTTCTTATCCACGATAAGCGCCCGAACCTTCACGTCGTACAGCGTGGAAAGAATCAGAACAAGGCCGACCGAGCCCGGCGATTCGTTGCCATAGCTCGAAGGTTGACCGCCCTCGAAGAGTGTGTCGAGCGCGAGTTCGAGCGGTTCGCGCGTCGTCTTCGACTTCGTCCAAAGTTCGATCGTGCCGACCATCTCGCGCCGAGAAGTTTCGTAAAGCGTTTCGATCTTGCCACTGCCGAGAATGGTCTCTCGGATCTCGGTCTTTCGACGCTTCGCAACCGTTCCGGCCGACGCTGAGACCGAGATCGCCGGAAGTTCGAAAAGCTCGACCTCGGGAAACCCTCGATATACCTTCACGCCCGAAAGCGCGGCGACGGCCTCGATCGAAGTCGCGATCTCGTGAACAAGTGCATCTCTCGGCGTTGCTACTGTCACCAGTCCCCCAATGCTTTTTCGACCTGCTTCTTCGCTATCTCGGCGAGTTTCGGCAAGCTGTCTCGAACCATATAGTGTGGCCTCGTGCCTTCTGCCTCGATCTTCCGAACGATAGCTTTAGCGATTCCGAATAGGTGCGGTTCAACTTCCGAGAAGTCGACGAACGACTTTTTACCCGTGCCGAACTTGCGAACGACCCATTCGAGGATCGGTCGAAGCGGTGGGCGATGCGGGCGCGAACCGAGTTCGAGAATTCCCGCGTGGGGCGCATCGTTATAGAGTTCGGCGCCGGTCGCCGTAGGCGTAACCGCCCAAGCGTTCCGCGCTTGCCCTCGGTCGACTGGCGTCTTCTGAGCGACGATCGTCTCGCCAATTAGAGCGGCCTTGTACAACGCCCGAACGACGCGAGCCCGGCGATCTTGATCGTCGAGCTTGAGTCGGGCGCCGTAGTTTGTGATCGAAACGGTTTGCGTGCTCAATCGGTCTGCCTTCGAATCCGGTAGTTATAGCTTACAGCTTGCCCGTTTAATCTCGGGACGTCGATCGCCACGACTAGCCAAGGGTCGCCGGTCGCGATGCGAACCACGCGGTCGCCCTCGGCGAGTACGTCTTCGAGCGACATTAGTATCAGTTCGCCCTGTATCTGACCGCCGACCTCGCGCTCGTTTCGAACTTCGTCGTCGAGCTTTCCGCGCCCGGTCGTTTCGATCATGAACAGATCAAGGGTTTCGGTCGAATCGGGTACAAGCTCGCCGAGATGGTTCTTTGTTCCGGTCGATCGCTCTCGCCGGAAGTTTGCAACGTCGGGAACGAATCCGCCGAGAGCATCAGCGCGAACCATTGCGAGCATAGCGTCGGCGATATTCATTCGAGAACCTGCCTTGGCCCTTGGAGCGCGGAACGCCTTACGCCGGTCTCGGCCTCGCGCTCGTACCTAATTGCTTCGTCTCGGCGCGCCGACCATACCTCGCGCTCTTTTCGAAGGTCCGTTAACCGGCCGACATAATGCGCATTTCCGACGCCAGGCACGCCGACGCCGACCGGCTTCGACGATAGCTCTGCGATAAGCGCGTCGACGCGTAAGATCTCGACCTTGCATTCGGCAAGGGTATAGAGTGGGGCGTCGATCTCGGAATATGTCGCGGCCATGTGTTCACCTTAAAAAAAGCCCCGGCGAGCACGGGGAGACGATCCGCGCTAACCGGGACCAGTGTAGAACGTTACCGCCCTACGACTTTGCGAGTTCGGGTTCCACGTGCCTGCAACTTGCGGACGCCCTCTTCCGATAACTTCGCGTGAACATGAGAGTCGACCAGCTCGGCGGTGGGATCGATTACGATCTCGCCGTACTGGTAGGAGCCGCCGAGCTTGTGCTCGCGGATCTGGATTGCGTAAGGCAGCGGCGTCTCTTCTGGTTCCACGTATGGAACGAACGGCGCGGGCGCCGGAGTCTTTGCAGGCTCGTCGGGTAGCTTTGCGAGTTCGCCGCTTTCGATCGACGCTTCGTGCACGACCGGGTCGGCAATGTCGCCGGGTTGATCGAGCGTCGCCGCTTCGTCGGGGTTAAGCTCGGCCGCGCCGATGCCATAAGCCGAGAGGGTCGACGCCCGATCGCCCTCGTCGACCTTGGCGAGCGCATCCTCGACCAGTGCGAGAAGGTCTTTCTTTTTGTTGGCTTTGAGTTCGGTCTCGGTCAACGCCTCAAGGTCGAAGGCCAGATCGCGAAGCTCTTTCATCTCTAGATCGTTAAGTGTTTTCATTCTCTCGTCTCTCGTCTGTTGCGTGCATTGCGCCGGACTAGAACGGAAGCTCTAAGCCAGCGCGACGCACGCGACCGAAGTCGCGCGCGAACCATTACGCCTCGGTCGCTGCGTTCCAATGAAACACGACGTTCCGTTTCGCGATGCCGGGAATCCAGTTGTCATACATGCGATGCCCAATTTCGAACGGGTCGTTCGAGACTTCGAACGTGTCGTAATACGCCCGGGTCGGATTGTTCGCGTTCAACGCGTTAGAAGCTCGGTGCACCTTGAAGGGCTTACCGGCGACCTGCGAGTTCGGATCGAGAACATTCGAGACCGTGACGATCATTCGATTGTCGGCGATCGGCGCCTGAAGCGCGCCGGCGAGATCTGGGTATTCTTCGTGAAGGATAACCCACGTGATACCGTTCCACGTGAAAGACTCGAACATCGCGTTCGAGTTATCCGGATCGCTCGACTGCTGGGCGACGAACGCGGCGTTGACTTGCGGAATCCCGATAAATCGGCCGCCCGTGTACGCGTTCATGAACACCAGGTTAGGCGCTTGACCCGACTGGCGCAGATACTCGTTTTTCATCGAGAGGATATAAGGGAAGATCGTCGCCGACGCGTTGTTAAGCGCGAGTGTCGGCGGTGTCAGGTTCCCGATATCTTCCGTGAACGGAACAGTCACCAGAAAGTCGCCGTCCTGATAGGTGAACTGCTTGTCGTTGATCATCGACAAAACCGACCAGTGCATGAGGTTCATGCGCCGATCTTCTTGCATCTCGGTTGACATGCGAACGCCGTCGGCCGAGATCGCGTAGGAATTGCCCGAACGCTGAACCATCTTCGAATCGGTCGCTTTAAAACCTTCGTAGTTCTTGACGTGAAACGGCGAGCGATACGCCTTCTCGGTCTGTCGGCCTTCCGTTTTGATCGAGCTGTCGGCGAACCCGACAATATTCGCGAACCGATCGACGGGTTGAATCAGGATATCGAGTTCGATCTTCTCGCTATCGTGCGAGACCGGGTCGACGAAGTTAAGGATCGCGCGCGGGCGATACTCAAGCTCGTCGGTCATGCCGTTAAGCAATTCCGGAGTGAGTTCCTCGGGTGTATAAAATTCTTTGATTCTTTGACGTGCCATTGTGTGATCCTATCTGGTTTCGGCCGCTCGGCCTTAGTGTTGTTGGTCAGCCATTGCCATGATCGCTGATTAGGCGATCGTGCGTTGGTCGAAGATGATTCGGCCCGATAGCGCCGTCTTGATTGCGTCGGTAAGGCCGACAACCAAGATCTCTTTGACCCGTCCGATCGGGCGAGTCGGAATCAGTACATTCTGAGGGATTAGCTCAAAGTGATCGATCGTCACGGTCTTGTTCGTGATCTTGTACTGGGCATCAGAGTTCGACACGATCTGAGAGTTGTCCGCGATCGTAACAACCGCCGAGAGTGTAAGGGTGTCGGTCGCGATCGCCGTAATCGTTCGCGAGGTATCGCTCACGAATTCGAGTGTGTCGCCGACTTCGAACTTCGAGCCCTCGCCCGAGTCGAGAACAAGGGTCGCCGATGCGGTAAGCGCGCCGGCCGCCTGAGACCGCGAACGGCCCGAGTCGACGTTAAGCGCGTCGCCAGTAGCGAGCGAGAACGCGGCGCCGTCGAGGGTAAGTTCGTTCGTCGCGTAGTCGATCGCCGTCACCTTGCGGAAGCGCGAAGCGTCGGCGGTAAGCGTTTCGAGTTCGACGTATTGCCCGATCTCGAATTGCAGCACGTCGGCGACGGGCACCACGTTTGCCGAGGTAACGGTCGACTGCACGGTATCGCTTGCACAAGGGTAGTGGAGCCCGAGATCGTTTCGCTTCGCGAGAACGGTACCCTCGACGATCTGGCGGTATGCAGTCGAACCGCCATCGGCGGGCGAAGTGCCGACCGATACCGATGCGATCTCGTTGCTTCCGTTGGCTGTAAGCCAAACGGCGCCGCGCTGTTCACGGGTGCCGACGTATTGGTTCTGAACGGTGTTATTCATCTTTTAAGCTCTCTTAGGGTTGAACACGTGAATGTTAGAGTCGAGTTTTCTTTTTCTTGCTACCGGCCGCAAGTGCCTTGCCGAGTTCGTAGTCGGATTCGAATTCATCCGGCGCGCCGCCCGATCTGTCGCCAGGCTTTCCGGCGCCGCTGTTCGGGTTTGCAGTAGAGCCCGGCGCGCCAGTTCCGAAGAACTCGGGAAAATCTTTCTTGATCGTCTCGGCCGTTGCCGATGCGCCGACCATAGCGCCCGAGTCGTCGACGGTTATCGCCGACAAGTCTGCGACGCGAAGAACGGCCGCGATACGATCGGGGCGAACGCCGATAAGCGCCGCGGCGTCGCGTAGCGCGCTCTCGCGAAGCATCCCGGTTAACCTTGCCTCGGCGTCGGCGCGCTTCTTAGACTCGGCGCTCGCGAGTTCCTGAGCCCTTTCAAGTTCGGTCTTCTTGGCGTCGGCCGCTTCGTCGCGCTCGCGTTCGAGTTTCTCGCGCGCTTTGCGTTCGCGTTCGAGACTTAGTTCGAGCGCCTTTAGCTTGTCGGCCGCGCCAGTGTCGGGAACCACGACGGGCGGAATAGGATTAGTTTCGGCCGCTTGGCCCTTGGGTTGCGTCGTACTCGCGCCGCCGTCGGCGCCGGCGTCGTCTTCGCCCTCGGCCTTGAATTGGAACATGTGATCGATCTGGCGCTTCCAGTTCTTGTGCTTCTTATTCTTTCGCATTGGTTTTTGTCTCCACTGGTTGATCTTCCCGATCGTCGCCAAACGAATGACGCGAATCGATCTTCTTACTGACACTTTTAGCGTCGAGGCTCAATAGCTCGGCCTCGATCTCGGTCTCGGGCCGAAGCGCGACGATCGTCTTTCCGTTGATCGTTTTGTATGTTCTAGTTTTCACTTTTCACCCTCGGCCGCTTTAAGCGCGGCCGCCTTCTCTTCTTTGCGTCGGGCCGCTCTCGCGATAGACGCTTCGAACTCGGCCTCGGCGTCGGCGAGCGCCCTCTTCCGTTTAATGTCCTCGATCGAATCGCCCTTATCAACGATCGGCCCTTTCGCGATCTGCTCGTCGAGAGTCTTCTCGCGCGCGTCAGAAACGAACCCTCGCCCCTCGCCGTCGATCTTAAACCCGATCTCTTCCTTGCGTTCTTCGATTCGTTTCTTTTCTTCGATCGCCCGGCGTCGAGCGGCCTCTTCTTGGACTGAACGATCGAAGTCGATATCGCTGTAACGGTTGTATTTACCTCGCCGGATCGCGTCCATTCGATCTTCGACGGCTTTCTCGAACCGGTCTTCTGTTGATACCTCGGCGACCTTGTCCTTCATGGATTCGCGCGCCTGCTTTGCATAACCGGCCGAGGGTCCGCCAACTACCCGAGAGCCTAGCGCCGAAAGAAACGGATCGTCGTCGTCGCCCTTGTCCGGCTTCCTGAGCGCGACACTAAACCAATCATCGACGTCGGCCGTTTCTTGGATCGATAGTGCGACGGCCGTTCGCGGGTCTTCGTTTTTAATAAAGGCCATGATCTTTGCGAAGTCGTCCTCTTTGCCGAGTATGACCGCGCCCGTCGTCGGGTCGACGTAGTCTTCGAGCCTCTCAGCTAACCGCTTCATGTGGTCCAGTTTAAACCCGCCGATGTCGACGGGCACTCGGTTTCCGGCCGAATAATATGTTCGAGTTCCTGAGAATATCGGGTTGCCCGTCTTCATGTGAACAAGGGTAAACGAACCGTCGCCGACGCCGTCTTCTGTCGCGATCCCGAAGTTCCCGCTTATGACGCCGCGGACCGAAACGGCCTCGTAACCCTCGGCCCGGTTCCTGAGTACGTTAAAACTTCGTCGAGACCAGGTACCCGGCGCCGCGGGTTTTACCTTCTCGTTAACAAGGCCGAGACGGTCGCCGAGAATGTCGATCGCCTTAACGCCGTTCACCTTCTCGGCGACGAAAGACTCGGGAATCGCCGCGGCGTATTGAATTCGAAGGGTATCGAGCGCGGCGTCGAGACTGCTCTCGCCGACCTTGGTTAACCCGTTCGCGCCGAACATGCCCGAGCGATCGAGATACTTCGCGGCGTCCTGTAGCCCTTCCTTCGAATACTCTCGGCCCTGTAGGAGCGTTCGACCGCTTGGAGTGTGTTCGAGTCGCGCTCGGCCGCTAGAGTCTTCGAGAACGCCCCACGGGCCGGCCTCGATCGCGTCTGGGTCCAAGTCGCGAGCGTTAAACGGTCCAGACTGCCAGTCGCCAGAACCGAACCGAAGCGCGGGCGGGTCTGATAGCACCAGGAATTCGCGCTGGTTGCCGTAGCGACCGTTACGCCAGCCGGGCGCGTCGACGCTCGCGAGAATTCGTCGCGTGTCCATATCCGAATAGATTACGCCGCCGTCGCGCCCGGCGAACTTCTTCGCGACGTTAACATCGTCGGTCCACGCCTCGACTGTACCGTCGATCGTGGTTTGGCTTTTTACGCCACGATATAGGCGAACCGACTCGACGCCGCGGTAATGTTCCTGCGTGTCTTCGTAGGTTCGGCGCAAGTCTGAGCGCATCTCGCCGAGATCGCCGGGAATCGCTCGGCCTCTCGGGTTCCAGACAGCGCCGTCGAGCTCGAACTCGGTTCGCGCCGCTTCTTTGATCGCGACGGCGCCGGCCGAGTTCGAACTGTTCGTCCAATCGAGGATCAAGTCTTCGCGGCGTCGGTCGAAGGTGTCGACGGGCGCGCGTGGTGCCTGAGTCGAGGCGGTTGTCGGCGCGACTGGCGCGCGGCCGGCGAGTTCGCGGTTGCGAGCCTTCTCGGCCTCGACCCGAGCGATACCCTCTTCGACCGGCACGAGTTCGAGATCCTCGCCGTCGTCAATCCAAGGTATTTCTTTTTCTCGGTCGTTCGGCCGGCCGGGCGGGTGCAGGAATGAGCGCCCGTCGCCGTCGACGAAGTTCTCTTCGAGATCTCGTACTTGCCCTTGCATCGGGTAGGAGTCGGAACCGGTTCGAGAGTCGAACGTTACGATCGCCGACTTGCGGACCGGTATGTCGTAAATGTCCCGGGCGTTTTTGAGCCCTTCCAAGTGCGCGCCGTTGTACGCCGTGAATAGCTCGGTTCGAAAGATTCGATCCGCTTTCCACCGTTCGGCGCCGATCGCGCTTTGTAGCGTGTCGATAATAGGGTCGGCGAACGTCTTCGTCGCCGTCGCCGCCGAGAGTTCCTCGCGAACCCGTCGAGCGATATCCGGCCCCCAAGTCGCGAGCGAACTCGGTATTCGTTCGATCGCAGTCTGTCTTGAGAGTTCGCCAAGCGACGCCAGGTTAAGCGGCCGCGATTCCGCGCCGAACCGGTTAAGCCACGACGAAAGCTCTCGCTCGGCGTGACTCGGCGCCATTAGGAGCCCTTCGCCGAGGATCTCTTCGAGCGCGGTCTCTAGGTCGACGGTCGTTTCGAGCGCGGTTAAGCGCGCCAAGATCTCGACCTCGCTAGCTTGCAGCGCCTCGAAGTCGGAATACTGGCGGAACTGTTGATCGTTCTCGATTCGCGCGAGCGCCCGTTCGAGCGTTCGGCCGACCCGAACCCGGGCGTCGCGCTCAAGCCTGATTAGCTGGGCGTGATGCGTTCGCGCGAGCGCGAGTATTTCGTCGGGAACTTTCGGCATTATTTAGGCTCGGCGGTTCCCGATGCCATTACGCCGGAGTCGACCCGATCGAGAAACTCGCCCACGTCTTCGATATCGAGAAACGGCGCGAGATATTCGATCGCCTTCTGTCGATCGATTAGACCGAGTTCGTAAAGCTGTACGATCGCCGCCGAGTGCTCTCGAAGGTCGACCGCCGTCGGTTCCACCACGGGCGGCCATACTGCCGAGATTCGGGTATCATCGCCAGCCTTCGAAGCGCCAGTCGCTCGAAGCATCTTTAAGAGAAGTCGGCCGAGCCCTTCTTCGTAACCGGGTCGAAGATTCTGCACCAGCAAAACCATAGGATAAAGAAGCCGTTCGAGCGCGACGCCAGAAGCGGCGCCGACGAACTGCGCCGGGTCGTGATCGACTACCTGCACGATCTCGTTAAAAAGGTTTCGAACCATTCGGGTGTAGTCCATCGCGCTTGCCGAGCCCGTTCCGTTCATCTCTAAGAGCTTGGCGTCGGCCTTGCCGCTTGCGTCGCCCGGGTCGTTTTGCACGAGTAGTGTATTGTTTCCGCCCCTTCGAATAGCGGCGTCGTTCGCCGGGTCGACGCCGACGAACAGTAGCGTCGGTTCCTGATTGTACCGAATACCGCGGCCGGTCTGCGAGAGTGTATAGTTGACTTCGTCTTCGAGACCGAACTCAACTTCTTCTACCAGCGGCGCGCCGTCGATATCGTGCGCGACTTCGATCGGCGTAATCCACTCGGCCGGCACGAACCCGAGGTTATGCGTTACGGTCGTCTCGACGTCTTCTTTCCATTTCACCTTCTCAGATATCGGCCCGGCGACCGGGAAATATTCGATCGTCGCGTTAACGGTCCAGTCTCGCCGATGCCAGGTCTCGACACGTTCGCCGGTCTCTTCGTCGTCTTTGAAGGTGCGCCAGTACTCGATCAATTCGAGAAGCTCGTCGAACGCGATACCGAGTTCGATCGCCATTGCCCGATCGTCTCGGCCGAACTTTGGTTCGGCCTTGCAGGCGCTTATGATCTCGGTATCGATCCGGCCGTCCGAGAACACGTAAAAGCCGACCGCAACGGTCCCGTGCAGACAACCGAGTCGGCCGATCTCAAGGTATCGGCGCCGAAGTCCCGACGCCGAAACGATATCGGCGAGCGCCTCGTTTATGTCTTTGTCTTCCTGCTCGCTTTTCCACGTCGGCGCGTGACCCTCGCCGAAGAGGTGCGCGTTGATACGGTTGACCGCTTTACGGGTTAAACCGATCTGGATCGACGGCTTCTTCTCTCGAAGCGGTTTCTCGGGAGTATCCCAAGGTTCGAGATCTTCGTATTGCTTGCCCCAATAGTAGGCGCTCGCTCGATTGAAGCGCGCCTCGCGCTCGGTAAACCCTAAGACTTTCGCCATTTTCATTGCCTCGCGTAATTGTCGAACGCCGCTCGATTCCATCTTATGCCACCAGGTCGAAAGCGTCGAAGCTCAAGCCCTTCGTGATTTCTTCCGTTACGAAGAGTCGGTTTCGCTTCGCTTCTGTATAGACACCATAACGCAAAGCATCAACCGAGTGATCGCCCTCTTTGACCGGCTTGCCGCTGCTGTCGTCTTTCCAGCGGTACGAAGCAAGTTCTCGTCGAAGGTTCTTACAGTCTTCGTGGATATAGAGCGTCGGCCGCATAACACCATCAGCTCGGCGAACCGGCTTAAGCAGCGTCGCCAGAAGATCTATCCCGGGATTTACCGAGTTATCGGCGCGGCGAATATCGAGCTTTTCTTGTCTAAACATTACAATGTTCGCGGGCTCGCTCGGGTCGGCCCAAGCGTGCGCGACGCCGCGCTTCTCGGCCGCCTTAAATCGGTCGCGCCACGAGTCGACGCCGATCGAATCGGGGGGAGGCATAAGAGGCAGCTCGCGTTGATAGTCTTCGCGGTAGGCGATCAAATAGCCTTCGAGCGTTAGACCGATCTCGATTTGCGAGCCCGGGTTACTGTGCCCCCAGTCGATCCCGGCGAACCTACGGTAAACGCTCGGCGGTATGCTCTTAACGATGTGCGTCGCGTCGTCGACGAAGTCTTCGAACACCTTACCCTCGAACGCGTCGAAGCTCGCTTCGTAGTTCCGAAGGTATAGCGCCTTCGAGAGTGTCGCCTTAGCCTCGGCCGCTTCTGCCACGAGATGCGGTAGCGAGGTATTGTCGACGGTTCTAAAGTGAATGTTCGCATAACCCTCGCGCGACTGAGCCCAAAGATCCGAATGTACCCAATTCTTGCCCATTGGCGTGGTTGTGAACAGCGACCAGCCTAGCCGATCGGATAGCGCCGGGCGCAAGTTATCGGCCCACGTTGCCGACTTGATTCGCGCCGCTTCGTCGAGCCAGGCACCATTGAGACCCGAACCCACAAGTCGAAGCGGGTTGTCGGCCGATTTGAACTCGATCAAGATTCCTCCGCGCAGCCACAACGCGTTCTCGGTCGACGAATAACGAAGAATCAAGGGCGAGTCGACGCCGCCCAAGATCTCGAAGATCTCGCGCCGCTGGTAGACGCCGAGAGCATAGGTCGGCGCTACGCACCAATACCACGTGAACGGCTTAGTCTCGGCCGATATCCTCGCCGGTGCGGTCCACGTTGCACCCTTGCCGACCTCGGCCCAATAGTCGCGAACGATGCGTTTAAAGAACTCTCGGCCGCCGCCGTAGGTCTTGCCCGAGCGTCGACCGGCGACAACCGTAACGAAGCGGTTCTCAATCATTGCTTGCGCGAGGTTTTCCTGCGCGCCGTGCGGGTGGTACGTCGAAAGGTGTTCACGGGCGAACGCTTCGATCGAAGGGAAGCTCTCGCCGATCCCGCCCGTGATTCTTTGGAATAGCGGCGCCAGCTTTGCGAGCGCGCCGTTAGTGTAATTTCGTGAGTTTGTTTTCATCGCCCAAAACTTCGAGAAGTGAGTCGACGGCGAGTGCTCTCGATTCCTGCTCGGCCGCGGTCTCGAAAAGTTTTGCGGTTGCTTGAATGAATTTCGGAAGTTCGCGCGGGCATAACACGAGTTCGGTGTCTTTCTCGAAGACTTCGAGCGAACGCTCAATAATTGCCATCGCTCGGATCGCGTTACGGGTCGACGCCTCGGCATAGCTGAGAAGTCGCTCGCGGAACCCGTTTAACTTGGCGACGTGGTCGATCTCCATTCGGGCGACGCTTGCGGCGTCCTGATACCGATCGAAGGCCAGCACGCGGGCGACCCAATCGTTCGCCGAACTCCACGCGGCGAAGTATCCCGGCGCCCGTTTGTTCTTTGGCGGTTCGCCGGTTCTCTCGACGGCGTAGGCGCTCCACGCGGCGAGCATAGTCCGCTCGATCGGGACCATGTCGCGGTAATACTTAAACGCGGCCCATTGGGCGTCAGTTTCGCGCTGTAGGCGTTCCCAAGGTTCGGCCGGGCGTTCTGTCGTCTGTTCGTCTAACATGCGTCTCCGTTGCTCTCGCTCGATATTAACCGCATGTAAGGGTAAAGGCTAGTCGCCCGACGCCAGGCTCTCGAACTCGGCGCGGAATCGGGCGACGGCATCTTTTCGGCCGCATCCAAAATATTTGCGAGTCACCCAACAACCCGCGCGAAGTTCCGAGATATACCAACCGCCGCTGGTCGTTAGCTTTGCGACAATCATGATCGACCCACTTCTTCGCGAAGCTCGATCGCCGCGCTCAAGTTTTCGTTAACGATATCGAGGCAAGCGGCCCGAAGCTCGGGCGAGTCCTGCACAGAATGAAACCTCGAAACGCACTTCGAAAGCGTGCTCGCGATTCGGGGCGAGTTCTTAACGAGCGACGCCGAGCCGTAGTCGTCAAACGCCGACAAGAGGTAGGCAAGACCGACGATAAGGCTCTCGGTCCCGGATTCGGTCAAGTAGTCAATAACAAGCTGATTCATGGTCGATCCTTCGATTCGTTTCTCGTTGCCAAGAGAAGTTAACAAAGGTGAAACACTGCGTCAACCATTATTATTGTTCGCTAGCCTAAGAGCGCTTTTTTCGCGGTGGCCACTGTGTGGGGAGTCTGGGCGTTGCCAAGGGCCGTAAGTCGGTCCACCCGATCGGGAACCCCATAAGCCATTCGATCCATTCTGGGTTCAACGGTCCAGATACTACCATCGAGAGATTGACCTGTTTCCCGATCGCGATCCGGCGTTTCACGACCGGATCTTCTGGGTTGCCTCGATTCCGAGAGTCGGCGGCCGCAGGTGTCGGAACACTCGATATCCCGCAAGGTGGCGGCGATCCAAAGCCGATCGCGCTTATGCGGTGCGCCAACGTCGGCAGCTCCCAAGATTCCCCACTCAAGATCATACCCGAGTTCGGCCAGGTCCCCGAAAACCGTTTCGATATATCTATGTTTCCCAGACATGAGGCCGGGCACGTTCTCCAAGAATAGGAATCGCGGCACCACTTGGCGAATGACTCTAACGGTAGCCGGCCACATGTTCCGCGTGTCGTCTGCGCCCTTCTGAGTTCCCGCCGTAGTGAAAGGCTGACACGGGAAACCGGCCGAAACGACGTCGACAAGACCTCGCCAAGCCGTACCGTCGAAACTTCGCACGTCATCCCAGATCGGGCACTCGTGCAGAAGTCCATCTGACATTCGAGCCTGAAGGATTGCGGCCGCGTAGCGGTTCCATTCGACGCAGCACACTGTATCCCAGTCGCCATACGTCCCCAGCAGACCGCCTCCAATACCTGCAAAGAGCGCGAGTTCTTTCGGCTTATCCACATTAAGACCCCGCGAGCGCGTCGAGCTGTGATAGTGCGTCGGCGGCGTTTCGATAGTGATTCATGATCCCGTGGACGAAGATCATGTCGAGCGCCGGAACAACTACGATCGTACCCTTGCCCATAACCTCGCCAAAACTCGGGTGCTGACCCGGTTTAAATCCGCGCTTTTCGAGTTCTTTCTTAAAATTCTTATTCATGGTCGATCCTTCGATGTTTGTTTCCTAACGCCCCCAGAAGATAGCGACGCCCTTCTCGCCCGTCAACCATTATTATTGTTTAAGTTGAAGCGACCAGCGCGTCTTGACCTCGGGCCTTTCGGCGTTCTCACGATCACGTGAAACGCGGCCCCAGTTTCCGCCGCCCGCCTGTCCGTCGCTCACCCAGTTTGACGCCCTGAGGCTCGCGCCGCCCTCTTCTGGCAACGTATATGTGACGATCTTCTCATAGCCCATGCTCTTTGCGATCCTCACCGCGGCACCGTAAAGCATAGAGCAAGCGTTACGTGCGCCGTCAGTGGCAACGCGCGTAACTTCAAGCGTGAACCCGTCGTCAAGCATTCGCGCAACTGGTCGGCCGACAATGGCAACGCCTCGGATCTCACCGGCCTCGTCAGTCACTGACAAAACGAAGACCGCGCCGGCCGGAGCCCTTAAGTGTCGGTGATGGTCTGCGACGAAAGCCTTTGCGGCTTTATGTGTGATCGGGCTTAGCTTGATTCGCATGTACCTACCTCGCTTTAGATCTCGAATCTAGGCCAGGTCGTGAGCGTTCGCCCCTTCTCGCCGTGCTCTCGATCCCAAATAAACCATGCAGACGTGCAGTTATTCTGGTTCCTCGCGTTGATATAGTGAACCCTCGGGAGAATTAGGATCTCGGTCGGCGGATCGTCGAATAGGATCTGAGCCCGGTCTTTGCACGGTTCGAGCATCGTTAACCGCAAGAGCATCGCGACCGAAGCGCCCGTCGCTAACATCTTCTTAACGAAGTCGCTCGCCATAACGGTTCGCCCGTCGATCTTGATAACGAAAGGCGGGTTCGAGACGTACCAGTCGACGCCGGCGAAGGGTTCTTCGACCAGGAAGTCGCGCGCCGGCATATCGGCGCCCCTGCCTCGGTCTCGCGACCAGTGGAACGAATCGGCGCCCGGGTCGATATCCGTTCCGAGGTAGTGCGTTACGGGCTCGTGCATTCGAAGCGCGCGACCGATCCAGTCGGCCCCACAGCAAGGCTCGTGCACTTTGCCGGCGAGACGGTCGCCGAGGTACGCGAGAAGAGGCTCGGTCGCCGAGACGGGCGTGTAATACCGATCGAGAGAGTCGCGCTTCGACTTCTTCTTCTTTGGTTTCTCGACCTCGGCGTCGGCCGCGCAATAGGAGCACGGCCGCTCGAATATTTCACGAGAGCACTTGTCGCAGTGGTCGATCTCGTATTCGTTCATTTTACCCACCTTCCGTTCTTAAATTCTCGAAGCGATTCGCCGGGCTCGTCAATCCAGTCGACTGTCACAATATTAATTGATCCGCACTTTACACACGTAATCTTACCGACGTCGCGATCGGCCACAACGCCGATCCAGATCGAATAACACTCACGACAAACGAGCGTGATAGCGTTCCAGCCTATTCGGCCGACGACTTCGCCGCTCATCGGTCGACCCTGTTTCGAAACATGGTCTTAGGATAGGCGCCGCTCTTAGGAATCACGATCCGATCGGGTTGCCCGTTAAGCTGCCAGAATTCCCAGATCTCGCCGGGTTGCGGTATGTCGTCGCCGTGTTGAACCGGGCTACTCTCATCAGGCCAAGCGCCGCGACCTCGCTCCTTCTTGCGTTCGAGTCGGTCGACTTGCGCCAGTGCGAAGGCTGCCAGCTCGATAAACTCGGCGGCATCTTTCGGCGCCACGTTAATTCGAGCGGTCTTGTCGAGCCTCTCGGCCGTCGCTCGAAGTCGGTTAAGTTTTTTCTGTTTCATGATTCGACCTCGGCGAGCGCGGTTAAGCGGTTGTTATGGTAGTCGACGCTCTCAAGTCTAGATCGGCGAAGAGTGCCAGTCGACGTGATCGCCCTTCCGATCTCTTCGCGGTCACTCGGCCGCGCTGCTTTTCTTCTGACATACTCACCCCTCGCTAATGTTGTTTAAGAAGCTGAACTCGCCCGCATCGGTCGCCCTGATCCGCTCGTTACACTCGGCAAGGTTGCGCGTCAAAATATCGTGCCAAACCTTCGTGCGTTCGTTCATTCGAGCGACCGCGGTCTCGACGGTCGGCCGCAAGATCCGCGAGTTGTACCCGTACCACTTCGACGGGCCGAACGGCCTCGCGCTGATGTTCCACCCGATAACGTCGTCGCCGTCATAGTCGAACGAATCGCACTGGCGAGCGTGGAAGCCTTGCGGCGTGCAAGCCGTCACGACGTAGCACTTGATCCGGATCTTGGTTTCGCCGACTTCCTGATTCCATCGCGCGTGAAAGGCGAAGTCGCCAGGCTCCAAAGTTTGAAGTATTTTCATCGATCTACCTCGCAAGCCGGACAATTCTCGCCGAGTGAGTGTCGCCGCGAGTGCTCGGGCGAGTTCCTCGGGCAATCGAGCGCCCCTTCGACGTCCTCTAATGTCCATTCCGATACGTCACAATCGAACAAGTCGATCACGAGTCGCGAGACCAGAACCCGAAATCGCTCGAAGTCTTCGGCGTGTCGCCAGTCGCTAAGGTCTGCGTGCGCGTCGATGTGATGCGTCGCGCTATCCCAAGAGTGATCGAATTCCGAGATCGATAGACCGCGATCGCGAACGAACGCGACCTTCTGCTCGGTCTTATGTATGAGCAGATCGCCCTTTTTAACTTCCATGTTCTGACCCTCGTTTTTGCGCCAGCTCGGCCGGCGCGGTTGTAATATTTAGACCCGAAACGGGTTAACGTAATATGACCCGTTTGCGACGCGTGACTTCTCGGCGATAGCTTCGTCGAGAGCGCCGATAGGGTACTCGTGCAGTTTCAACGCGTAAAGCGCGAGCCTTGCCCACAGCTCGCACGACTCGCAATAACGGAACGTCTGGAAGCCGATTCGGGGCCACTTGCCCGAGAGCATCGGGTATCGTTCGCCGCGCTCGATTGTCAGAAGACACTCAAAACACGCATGATCGCGCTTCGCCCGTTGCCAGGTCCAGCGCGAGAAGATCGGCGGGTTAAGCTCGGCCTTCACGGTTCGAGCCCTTCCTTCCAAGGAATCACGCCGACCGATTCCCAATTCGCCGAAGCGGTCGCCGCGGTCGCGGTATTCGGCGGATCAAGGTTGTTGGCGAGCCTTCGAAGCTCGGCGCCGATCTTGTTTGCTTCTCGAAGCACGTCGTCGCGTTGCTTCTTAACTTCCGAAAACTGTTCGAATGCCTTCGAGCTGGCTTCGTCGAACAGTCGCTTCGTCGTATCGAGTCGCGATTGTAGGCGGTCGGCCCGTTCGATTGCGGCGTCGCTCGGTAGCGACTTCGAGTCGAGAAGGTCTTCGAACGCCTTATTCGCGGCGAGCGTCGGGTCGAACCCGAGCGCGGCGACTATGTTTCGGTATTCTTTCGCGGCGTTCTGGCGGTTATCTGCGACCAGACTACCGACGAAGTATTCACACGCGGTTTTGAGTCGATCGAGAGTTACGCCGCTAACGTCCTGACTGCATCCGTTTTGGTGCGAGCATAGTGTAGGCGCGAGCGCGAGTTCGGCCTTCAACCGTTCGATCTCTTCGTCGGCCTGCTTCGAGACCGCGCTTATTCTGGCCTGCAGAGTGTCGACGGTCGCGTTGTAGTGTTCCAACCGGATAAAGCCGGGCGGAACTTCCTGATAGGGTTTCTCGCCACTCATAGCGAACCGCCTTCGACCGGCGCGCCGATCGTGAACGAACCGAGTTCGGTCGAGAGCCTAAGAAGGCTCGTAATCGTCGGCGCGACTTCGCCCCGTTCCCACGCCCCTAGGTGGCCCTGCATCGTTCCCACCTTCTCGGCGAGCGCCTTCTGAGATAGTCGAAGGTCGACTCGCCGTTCGCGAATTGCCTTCCCGAGTTCTTCGATGTTCTGGATCATGTTCGTCTCCTACTTGATTACGGTTCTATTCCACTGTGTTAACGTTTCGGCCTCTTCGAGAATCGCCACGTCGACCGCGCCGGACTTGAACGCCATTAACTCGACTTGATCGAAGAGTTCGTCGCCGGACCGATTAGGCGCCGTCCCGAACTCTTCGAAGTATCGAATGACGTGTCTGGCGTCGATCCTGAATCGCTCGCGCTTGACCTCGTGCCGAACGTCGAGCCCGGCCGCTTTGCGATCGAGAGCAACGCGACAGAGTCGAACGTTGCCACCGTAACCATTTTCGCACCTAACGTCTAGCAGGTTGTCGGGCGATATCATGCGGCCGAGGTAGTGACAGCAAAAGTCAATATGGTCCGCCAGACTGTACGTCGGCAAGTTCCCGCGCTTCGACTTCGAGACCGCGCCGGCCGCGGTTCGGTTTGGTTGATACAGCTCGGCGAGCCAGGTCTCGATCTGTTCGGCGATCTCGCGTTCGTCGGCCTTGGTTGTTACTCGCATCGTAGTCGAGCCTCTTCTTTGGCCTTCCTCGACTGGTAGCGCGCTTCGTCTCGCTCGCTCAACGGGTAAAGCTCGGCGACCAGTGCGTCGATCCGTTGTCGGTTCGCTTCACGCTCGGCGAACGCTCGGTCGAATACGTCGCCGGCGCAATCGGCGATAATGTCGAGCACGGGTCGCTTGCCGGTCTCAAGAAGCGCAACGTAGGATTGCGAAAGTTCCAGCCTCTCGGCAAGTTCGATCTGCGTCAGTCCGGCTTCGAGTCGGCATTCGCGAAGTGCAGCTATCACGCGGGCGCGCGCGAAGCGGGGCTCACTGTTTTTTGTCATCGGTCGGCCTTATGTATAACGCCGGTTCCATCGCAAAAAGTGCATGAGAGACCGTTCGAATTATCTTCGATTCCTGACCCGTGACAGACCCCACAGGGAGCGCCTGAGAAGCCCCCAGATTGATTTGTTTCGACCGCCTTAGCACTCACGACGGCAAAGCCCTTCGAAGCGTCCTGCGTCGATTCTGGAGCGGTACACGGCTTAACCAATCGCTCGACGTCGGTTAACGAAAGTTGCAACGCTTCGAAAAGATTTTGCTCGAATATCCCAGACCGGCCGAGCTTGTCAGCGTTCCGCAAAACATTATACCGCCAGCCTTCGTGACGCTTAACGCTTGCCCGGGCCGCGTAAAGCTCTCGGCGAACCTCGGCGAGTTCGACTCGAAGGTCGTTTCGTTCGGCCTCGTGCTCGGCGAGGATCTGCTCGCGCCACGATTGCGAATCATCGGCGTCGAGACCGACGTCGGCCGCAAGCTCTCGAAGTCGTTCCATCCTTTCGGGTTGTTTGCGAACGATAAACTCGTCGAAGGCGTTCGAGATCTGGTCGAAGTTGGGCTCGCCGTCGAGTGTGTAACCCTTAGCGCCGAGCGCGTCGACCATTGCGACCTGAACTTCGTCTAAGCCAGGCTCGGCGGCCTCGGGCGATTTGGCGAAGATGTTAAGTTTTTGAAGTGTGGTTCGAATCGGTTTCATGTTTTGACCCTCGTTTGTGAGGATCGAAGAAATAACCGCGCCGGTTGTTGGCGTCAAGTTCTTTTAACGGTTCGTTCGATTTGGGTTGGTTCGACGGCGTAAGCGTCGATCGCTTCGACCGGCCGCTTCCCGCCTGAAAAGGGCCGAGGCGATAGCTTGAGCGACCTACAAGGGTCGAGGACCGCAGTGTTAGCGCCAGCGGTAAACGAGGAGCCCGGCGAAGCAAGGGCGACAGGTTCGACACCCGGTAGGGCGGGACAGCTTTAGCTTCCCCCCTTTAGGGGGGAGAAAGTGACTGCACTAATTTAATGTGTGATCTCAGTGTGTTAGCTCGTTATATATAAATTAGTGAATTCTGCACTAACTCGCTATTTTTCGCCGAGCGTATAGGGTAGCCTAGGGCTACCTATACGGGTTTATCTCAAAATTCGAAAACCGAGATAGTGTTGCGGAAATAGAGATAGTGTTGCCGATAGGATCGTAACCGTGAAACTAGCTAATCAGGCTGTTTCTGTAATAAACGAGGGTCAAAAAATGAGTAAAAGAATTACCGTTCGAGAGTATCGAGCGTTCTGTGAAACCATGTATTCTTGCCCGCCAGGAACCGATCGAGAGACCTATCTCGAATGGTTGCTCGCCGAAGAGTTGGGCGAAGTCGCTTCGCTATTCTCGAAAGCAATAAGGGACGGCGCCGTCTTGTCGACGCACTTAGGCACGATCACCGTATACGGTCCCGACGCCGTTCTCGTGCACAACCGACACCTGCTAGAGAAAGAACTCGGCGACGTCATGTGGGCCGCGGTCATGATGGACCGGTACAACGTCCCGAGCGCCGGGAACGACTTCGACAAGTATCAGGATCAATGGCCTAGCGGCATGACCGAGAACGTGCAGAACGCGAGCATGGAATTCCGCGAGTGGAATCAATACGTCTGGTCCCACCAGACCCATACCGAGTTCGAAGCGATTTGCGCGGTCTCGCGCGGGTTCGGGTTCGATCCTGAGCGAGTCGCGCTCGCCAACGTCGCGAAGCTCAAAAGCAGAAAGGCGCGCGGCGTCGTTCACGGCGCGGGCGGCGACCGATGAAAAGAAACCTTATCGCAAGCGCCGCGGCCGTTGCAGTATTCGCCGGCTCGATACCCTATGAGAAGCCGCCCAAGGGGCCGGCGTACGGTCCGCGGTTCCTTTATTGTGGCCAGTGCAAGAAGCGCATGAGCAAGCACCACAAGTGCCCCCCGCTCGACTTGTCGAAGTGGAGCGAACACCATGAGGATTAAGAAACGAATAACGACGATCGAAAAACTGAGAACCCGGCGCGAGTATCGAAAGACTTTAGCGCGACTTCGCGCCGAACATGAAAAACAAAAGCAACAAGAGAAGCGGCGAATCGCCGAACTACAATCGGGCCGAGAGGCTGAAAACGAGGGTCAATAATGACAAAGCGAAAAGAACTTATTCTATGGATCGATCTTGAAACTACCGGGCTCGACCATGAGGCCGACCCGATTCTCGAAGTCGGTTACATTTTGACCGATACCGACCTCGCGAAACTCGCCGAGGGTTCGCACGTCGTACGAAAGCACGCGAGCGCCGAGCGCCGACTCGCCGCTAACGATTACGTGCGAGCAATGCACAAGGCTAGCGGTCTTCTCGAAGAGCAAGAGAACACCTTCGATTGTATGCACCTCGGAACCATCGAAGAGAAATTGATCGGACTACTCGACGAACACGGCGACGAAGACACCGTCGCTTACCTCGGCGGGAACTCGGTACACTTCGATCGAAGGTTTATCGCGTACGATATGCCAGAACTCGACGCCAGGCTCTCGCATAGGCACTTCGACGTTCGAGTCTTCGAGCTTGCCGAGTCATTCTGGAGCGACGATCGAAAGCTCGTGTCGTCCGGCGAGTCGAAGCACCGCGCGCTCGACGATATCAATTACAGCCTCGACGTCGCAAAGGCAGCGCGGGCTCGCCGGTTTAAACCTTCCGACCTCTAAACGGTAAGACGTTCGAATCAGGGTCGACCGACCCGATCTCGAATTCGTTGTCGTCGTAATGCCAGCGCGTCGCCAAAACTTCCGACTCGAACTCGACGAGATAACCGTTCGTCTTGTCTTTATAGTGCGTCGGCGCGCATGGCATTAGCTCGCCGTATTCGTCGGCGAGTTCGGTTAGTTCGGTTACGACGTACCCGTGACTTCGAGAGTCTAGCGCGCGCAATCCTAGCGCGGCGCCATCCGAAAAGCGGACATAACCGCGCGTCGCATACTCACTCAAGAGAACTTGAATTCGGCGCGGACCGGGTAAGTCGGTCTCGGCCGACAGAACCTCGGCGAGCTGTTTCGGGGCGTAGAGTTCGCCGCGCCGCGCTCGCTCGTTTATCTCAAGCAAGATCCGATTACGTTGTCGCCGACCCTCGGCGTTCCATGCTTGAAGCTGGGTCTCGCCCGCTTCGATCTCGTGGTCCTTTCCAACGTCGACGAAGTCGCCGTCGCGATACTCGACACGTTTCGGCCCGGGCGCCATGCCGGCCCGAGTGTCAAAAAACACCATTCGATCGTCTGTGTCTTCTGAGATCTTCGAGATGAAGATCGCGCTCGTGTAATAGCCTCGAAGCGCCGAAGCGCCGCGCAAAGCATTGAACGGATCTTCGATCATCTCGCGCCGGTTCGTCTTGTTCGCATGATGCAGGATAATGATCCCGGCGTCTGGGTTTATCAGGTCTCGGAACTCATCGAGAAGTCGAAGAAAGACGAACATCTCGGCGTTCGAATTTTCGTTCCCGTCGTACATGTTTTGGAGCGGGTCGAAGACCAGCACGTCGGGCGGTGCGCCCTTGTCTGGGTAGCTCGCTTGAACAAAGTTTAAGTAGTGCGGGAACGTGTCGCGATTGAACGGCGCGACGCACTTCTCGGTGTAGATAAAGTTCCGCGAAAGTCTGTCTTTTTCGGTCGGCGAGTACCCGGTTGTTTGCCTAAAATTGTGGATTCGAGAGCGCATCATATCGGCGGACATTTCGAACTGAATCAGGAACACGCGCAAAGGACGAAGTGGTGCGAATCCGAACCAGGGTTCGCCGATCGCCATTTTACAGGCCAGCTCTAAGAGCATGAGCGATTTTTGACTCTTAGGCGGACCGGCGATAACCGAGAGGGTACCTTTAGGCAGAAGGCTTTGGATTAGGTGCGGTTCGTACGGCGTTCGATCTTCCCAAGCATCGGCGAACGACATCGTTTTAATATTCGAGAAGGGCGAACCGGCGACGCCGGCGTCGTGCGAAAGGGCTCGAAGGCTCTCGGCGTTGCCGAAGTCGGGGACCCGGCCCGAGCCTTCCGCCTGTCTTTGGATCGACTGCATAATCGAAGTCACGAACCCGATCGCGTTGATAAATGGATCATTCGTCTTCGAATAGGGTTCGCTCGGGTCCAGAAATAACGGCTTATCATGCGCCCGCAAGTCGAACGCCACGATCTCGCGAGCTGTAATGCTGACGTCTTTACCAGCGGCGAGACAAGCGGCCGTCATAGCTTTTAAGGAATCGTTTCGACCTCTCGGCCCCGTAACGTCGCCGGGCGCGCTAGGCGCTCCACTGGCGCCCGTGTAAAGGTATTTGTCGGGCGACTCGCCGGCGAGAACAAGGTCGACAACCTCTTCGAACGTACTCCAATCGTATCGGATGTTTTTGTCAGACTCGACGGTTACAACGTGTCCGCCCTCGCGCTTCCAGTTTATTAAGCCAGGCAGTCGAAGCAAGCACGCAAAGTTTCGGGTTATGTTCGAATCGAGACCGAAGCCAAACGCTCGCGCCGACTTCTGAAGCATAGCCTCGAAGAGGCTCGCGTCGCGCTTGCCTTCCATCCAATCACCGGCGCCAAAGTCGCGGGGCTCGGTCGCTCGCCAGTACAAGTGGAACCCGCCGCCCGAGTGTATGATCGTCGACGGCTTGATCGGGAGTGAAGCGATCCACGCTCGCGCAGCGTCGAAGGTGGGGGCGATTGCGCCGGCTTGCTTGTGTCCGCCCGCTTCGTATACGTCGACCTCGGCCCACATTCCCGGCGAGCACGAGACGAAGGATTCGTCGCCACGATCGCCGGGCGCCGGAAGTCTTGAGACCGGCGCGACCCTCAAGTAACAGTTATCGCCGTTCGCGTTTCGGCGGATCGCTTCTTCGACCGCCATTTGATAACCCTCGGCGATCGCGTAACAGCTCGTCGAGACCCGGCCGTCGCGAATAAAGGTTAGCTGTAGATATCCACGATCGACGAATTCGAACCAATTCGTTAGGAATTCCGACGCGATTGCGCCGGCTTGGCTGCTTTCCATGTTTTCCCTATTTCTGCGAGTGACCCTCGGTTGAGGGTCGAAGCTAACGATCTAGCGGCGTTCGAGCAAGCTCTAAAATAATCGAAGAAAAACAGCTTTGACACCTTGACCCGAACTAAAAGGGCAACTATAAACGGTGGGCATTGAGAGAACTCAAACCGCATACCGAGGATCGGAACATGCCAAGATTCAACGCACATCATTTAGCACAATCGCCGGTCGACTGGCTCGATTCCGTCGAGATCAACGTCGGCGACCGAGTCGAAGCTATCGTTCGACGCAAGCGCGACGAAAGACTTCGAACCACGATCTCGACCATGCGATCGACCATGATCGTTCTCGAAGTCGGCGCCGACTTCATTATCGCGAGAGACGAAGAGTCGGTCGACGATATTTTTCGCCGGCGCATGATCGTCAAGTTCGAGCTAACGCTCGTCGACATATCAAACGAATTTACAGGCAGGGGCGCGCGAGTCGAGTTCTACGGGCTCGCCGGGCCGAAAGCCGAATACTGGGCCGCCGACCGTATCGTCGGGCTCGTGCGTCGCACTGAGCGACCCGAAACCACAACCGCTAACCAAGAGGCTGGGCAATGAAAACCGAACTCGAACTCGCGCTTAAAGAATATTGCGTCGCGAAAGAAAACGAAGACTACGCAAAAGAACGGCGTTACGCCGCCGAGGCGAAGATCTTAAACCTTGTCGACAAGAGATCAGAAGGCCAGGTCTCGGAACTTTGCGGACCTTATAAGGTTGTTACGAAGTACAAGATCAACCGAACGATCGACGCGAAGAAATGGGAACAGATCAAGGGCAACCTCCATCCGGACATTGCGAACCATATCGTCGACTATAAGCCGGCCTTGGTCCTGAAAGGATACCGCTGGATCGAAGAGAACGATCCGCAGTCTTTCGCCGAACTTCAAAAGGCGATAACCTCGTCGGCCGCAAAGCCGTCGATCAGTGTGGAGATCGTCTAATGGCCTTCAACCTTCAACCCGTTAGCGAGCTGGCGCGCGCCCGTGGAATCAAGATCCTAATTCACGGCCCGCCCGGCGTAGGTAAAACCGTTCTGTGTTCGACCTCGGGCGTACAGGAGCAAACCGCCATGATCTCGGCCGAGGGCGGACTGCTCTCGATCGTTGGAACCGGTCTGGTCGGCGCCGAGATCCGAACCTTTAAGGAATTCGAAGAGTCTTACCGGTTCTTCGCATACGACGCCGGCGCTCTCGGTTGGTTCCATACCGTTTGCCTTGATTCAATTTCCGAGATCGCCGAGATCTGCTTACAGCACGAACTCGCATCGGCGAAAGACCCTCGGCAGGCTTACGGCGAACTCGCCGTTAAGATGAAAACAATGATCCGAGCGTTTAAGGATCTGCCTTACAATATTGTTTTCACGGCGATGCAAGAGAAGGAACAGACCGACGAAGGAACGAAGTTTTTTCCCGCCCTTCCCGGTCAACAGCTCTCGGGCAAGGTGAACTGGATCTCACACCAGTTCGACGAAGTATTCGCGTACCGAATGGTAAACGACGAAACGGGTAAACCTCGGCGATTGCTTCAAACGCAACCCGATGTAATGTATGACGCGAAAGATCGTTCGGGGCTTCTCTCGTTTTGGGAAGAACCGAACTTAGGAAATATTTTCACAAAGATTCTGGCCGGATAATTCGGCAGATAACCGCCCGATGTAGGGTCACAACGGAGAGACAGAAAATGGCAAATTTACCAGGCAGTGGATTCAATCCCGGCGAAAACTTCGACGATGCGCTTCTCGCAACCGGCACGAGTCATGTGTTCGAGATCGTCGATTCGTCTTATGAGCAATCGAAGCACAAGGCCGGATCGGCTTACATCAAGATCACTTTCGACGGCGTTAAAGGAATGTCGAGCGAGGGTCATCGAGTATGGCAAAACTTC